>JACCDV010101498.1_pt1 | contig 11220 bp, 17 predicted proteins | sample 7446131 | NCBI WGS metagenome assembly JACCDV01 (sample SAMN15323448, study PRJNA562643) | freshwater metagenome | isolation source: river surface water | place: USA:Blue River Watershed | collected 2017-08-17
GATAAAATAAAAGAAAAATTAAAATGTAATATATGTAATATAGAATTTGAAAGAAAAAATCACAAAGAAAGACATGATAAAACTGAAAAACATTTAAAAAATATAACTATTAATAATATTAATTTTAATAATATTGTTAATTTAACATTATCTACAAATCCATTTAAACATACTAATTTAGATTGTATTGATTATGAAATGTTAGAAAATATTTATAATAAATTTAAAAATAGTTTAGAAAAGGATAATAAATATAAATTTATGGTGAACTTTAGATCTATAATCTATTTATTAGAAAAAATTCATTTTGATCTTCGTAATAAAGCTAATCAAAACTTAAGAATATTATTATTATTTCCAAATTTAGAAAAGAAAATTATAGAATATCTAATTTTAGAAATTAATACAGAAACTAAAGCAGTAACTTGGCAAAGATTAGAATATGTAGAATTTCTAGATAAATTAATAGAATTATTAGAAAAATTAAATGAAAGGCATGAAGTTGAAAATTTTACTCAATATATAGATCATATGAAATTAATATTATATAACCCAAATAATAAACAAAATATTGAACATATGTTAACAAATATGTATAAATCATATAATTATAATCAAGAAAAAGATAAAAGAACTTCTAGTACTATTTTAAATGAAAATATTAAATTATATAGAAATTATAGAGATAATGAATTGATGTTATCAAACGGATATATACCAAATATTATTAATCCATTAATTTAAAATATGCATATTAAATATAATAATAAAATGTGTCAAATTTGTAATAATAATTATAAAAATTTAACTATATTATTTATAGATACTTGTAATAAATTAATATCTATTCCTAAAATAAAAAGCTTAAATGTATTATACATTTATAATTGTATTAATTTAAAATATATATCTAATATGCAAAATTTAGATTCATTATCAATATCTCATTGTCCTAATATCAAATATATACCTTTTATTTCTAACTTAGAAGAATTAAATATTGATAATTGTCCTAAAATAAAACAAATACCTAATTATAAAAATTTAGAAATATTAGAAATAATAAATTGTAATAATTTTCATAATATATCCACACAAAATAAAAAAAATATTAATCAATATATAAATATATATAAAATTACACAATGGTATAAAAATATTAAATTTTAATCAAAATTATAATCAATCATATAATTATTAATATATTTTCTATATGATTCATATTTTTTCATTTTATCAATTTTAGTATCTACCTTGTTTTGATTATAAATTTTAATTCTTTTAGCTAATTTATTTTTTTCAAATGGGCTAACCCCTGGATAATTAATATGTTTAAATTTAAGTTTTTTATTAGGGCAATTACAATCAATGTGATACATCTTTATTATATATTTTCTACAATAAAAAATCAATTTTTTTAAAATATTTTTGAATAATTAAGCATTATAAATCTAATTAAGTTTAATATATTTTAATATATTTTCGGGGTTATATTTTTTTGCCGAATAATATTCTGCTATTTTCCATAATATTTGAATTCTTTTATATTTTCTATACCACCTTTGTATTATCATACATGGACAATATAGTATTTTTTTATATGAAAAATCATATAAAAAATCTCCCTCTGAATCATATATGGAACCACCTTTATATAAATTTCTACATATACTTCCATGTAAACAACAATGTTTATATTTATAATTTAATTTACATTCACAACAATGACTAAACTTATATTTAATTTTACATTCACAACAATGTTTAGTTTTAAAATCAACTTTACATAAACAGCAGTGTTTATTTCTATATCCAACCTTACATTCGCAACAATGTTTTAATTGATAATCTAATTTACATTTGCAACAATGTTTATTTATATAAGTTAATTTACATTTGCAACAATGTTTATAAGTATATAATATTTTACATTTATTACATAATATTTTTGAATAAGAATATACTGGTATAGTATATATTACATGACAACGATAATCAGACATTTTTAATTTAATATATTTATATAAATATATGAGGGCAATTTTAATAGTAAATAAAAATAATGTACCTATCATTTTAACTCCATGTTGTAAATCTATTATTGATGGAAATGATAGTATAGATATCGAAGATTATATTGATGACAATATCACATTTTTATGTCCAAATCATAATGAAACATTAATATGTGTCTCTGGAAGAAATAATGATATAGATAAATTAGAAAATGGAATTATTAATAATAACTGTACAATTAAATTATCTTATAATGAATTTATTAATTATATAGAGACAAATAATTATAAAAATTATATAAATTATGATTATTTTAGTAATCAGCCAGATAATTATTATTACTTAGTTGGTATTATGAATATAAAAAAAATAGTACAAGCTAAAGATATACCAGATGAATTTAATCAATGTGAAGATAATATAGATTTAATTAAACAACTTTGTGATGATAAGGGTTTTGATGTAAATGTAAATCATTTTAGTCAAGTTTCAGTCGAAATTGATTTAGATCATTATGGCCCCTGTATATATTATCACGCAATATGTACTGAATGTAATAGAGAATCTTATTCTTATATTAGCGGCGATTAAAAAAAAATGATTTTTTTTAATCAAATATATTAATAAGATTATGGATTTAATTAGTAAATTTTATAATATTAGTTTAGATAATAAAAATGATATTATTGATTATTTATGTGGAACTAATAACTATTGGCGCAATATATATTCAACACAAATAATTAATAATTTATTAATATTTAATTCATTAAATATTAAAATAATCGGAGATATAAAAATAGATATTATTATCTATATGCTAAACAATATAGTAAAAATATATAAATATAAAAATATATATAAAATAAAAATGACAATAATGAAAACATTTAGAAATGATTATTATATTTCTTTAAATTTAAAAATAAAAGATAGTATAAGTTATGATGATTTACTTAAGTATAATAAAAAAATATATAAATTATTAAAACATAAATATTATTTTAACGAACCAATTTATCCACCTTATCATGATCCATATAAAAATATATACATTTATAATAGAGATTATGTCATAGATGAATTTTAATCTTCAATATCAAATTTTTTAAATGAATTTATATATCTATTTGATAGTTTAATTTTTTCTTCCCACATTTTAGTAAATAAATTATATTTATAAAATTTATTATTTTTTTTATTTTTATATATGCTAACTCCGTTATTTACAGGAGTGCCCATATATATTAAATCAGTATAATTAACATCTGGAAATTGTTGTTCAAATATTTGTTGATTAGTTAAAAACATTATATAATATATTAATTTATAAGATATATATTTAAATAAAAAAAGTTAAGTAATTTAAATAAGTTTATATATTAAGAAATAATATTATATATATAAATATGAATAGTTTAAAAAATGAAAATAAATTAATTTGGAATGAAATTTTATTTGAAGATTTTTTAGAAGAATTATTTAATTTAATAGAATTAATTCAAAACAAATTTAATTATAAAAAATTATATACTTTAATTAAATATATTAATAAATACTATAAAACAAGTAATCAATTTAAAGAAGAAACTAAATTATCTATTGAAGGTGACATTAATTTAAATATAATTTTTAGTGGCATATTATATGATATTGATGTAAATAGGGAAAATAATTATACTAATAGAGGCATTAATAACAATATTAATAAGAATTTTCGTTTTAAAGATTTAACTCCACAAATTCAATATTTAACTAAAACTATTATTGAAAATTGTTTTAGTTTAAGATTATAATATTTTTTAACTCAAGATGATTAATATAATTAATAATATTAAATTATTTGTTAAAACAGATGCAGAATTTGTTTCCACGGGTATGTTATCTTTAGATGGATAACATAAAGTTCCAGTGAAATTATTAGATTTACATTCTTTACCAGGTTGATCAATATATAGATTTAATCTAAATGTAATATTATTTGGTATTTCTTTATTAATTTCAGATGTTATATTAATTGGAATAAATTGAATTCCATATACAAGTTCTCCAATATCATAATTAGATTGTAAACTTATTTGATCTAAATTAGAATTACATGGGGTTGAATTAGTTATAAATGTAACAGGCCCGGCCGACGTAGTTGTAAAATAATCAAAATATTCATTAGTAATATTATTAAGATTTACATTATAATTTAAATTTATGCATTTTGCATTTATATTAGTAATTAAAATTAATAGTAGTAAATAAATCATTATTATATATATTTATATTTTTTTTTATTTTTAAAATTGATTAAATTTAGATAAATATGAAAAGATGTCACAAATTATATTCTTAATGCAAGATAATATTAATATTAATTTAATTGGAGTATTTCATAATAATGATGATACAATTAATATATTAAATAAAGAATTTGAAGAATTTAAAATAAGATATCTTTATGAAGATCATGAAGTTCAAATGATTGATTATAATATAAGTATTTTTAAATATATACCTATATATAATTATGAGTTTGATAAATATATAATTTATAAATTTAAAGAAGGAAAATATAATTATAGTGATTATTTTAATATTAATCCTAATATTGTTTATATATTTGAATTACAAATTTAATAATATATAATGCAAAACTATCAAAATAATATTTTGGTTAAATTTTTTTATAAATTAAAAAATTGATTATTAAATATAAGTTATAGTATTAAATAAAATGACTGATAATATTGAATCTATGTTTGATTTAACTAAAAAGAAAAGAAAAAATAAAAAAACTAAGAAAATAAATATTTTATCTAAATCAGAAATTACTGAAAATCCTGCAAAATATGACTATAAAAATGAATTATTATTAAGAATAATAACTAAATTACAAATAAATAATCCAGAATTAATTGAAAATAAAAAAGTAATAATTCAACCACCACAAGTTATACGTTCTGGTACAAAAAAAACATTATGGATAAATTTTCAACATATTTGTAATACTATTAACCGTAAGTTTGATCATGTATTATTATATATGATGTCTGAATTAGGAACTACAGGTGCTATAGATAATAATCAAAGATTATTAATTAAGGGTAGATTTCCACCATCTCAAATTGAATCAATACTTCGTACTTATATAATTGATTTTGTAAGATGTTCATCATGTCATAAATTAGAAACTATTTTAACTAAAGATAATATAAGTAGATTAACATTTATATATTGTCATAAATGCGGATCTTCAAAAACCGTAGATACTATCAAATCTGGATTTCATGCAACAACCAGAGCTGAACGTATGGCGGTACGTAAAGAAATGTAAATTAAATTTTAATTAAACATATAATATATATTTTTTTTAAAATGAATAATTTATACAGAAATAAATCAAATTTAGAATTAATTAAAAATAATATTAAAAACAATAAGTTAAATAGTTATAATTGGTGTGTATTATGTAATCAATATTGGGCATTAGAAATAATAAAAGAAAATTTAAATAAGTTGGATAATGATTGTTGGAATGACTTATGTAAATATGAATGGGCTTTAGAAATAATAACTAATAATTTATCTAAATTAACTAATACTTGTTTTGAAACATTATGCTCTAATAGATGGGCATTTGAATTTATTAAAAAAAATTATAACAAATTAACTCAAGATTGTTGGGAAGAGTTATGTTGCAAAGAATATGCATTTTCATTTATAAAAAATATTATTAATGAAAATCCAAATATATTAGATGATATATGCTGGCAAAGATTATGTTCCAATGAATGGGCATTAGATTTTTTAAAAGACGTTGTATTAACAAATAAACATGAATTTAGTTATTCATATTGGCAATATTTATATAGACATCACGAATGGTCGAGAGAATTTATACATAATAATAATCTTATTAATAGATTAATATGGTGTTAATATTTATTTGTCTAAATTCTTTTTTTAATTAATTGTTTTAATTCTATCTCCTTTATTATTAGACATAGTAAACGCACCATCACTACCTATTTTTCCATATGCTCCTGGTTTTCCGCTTGTTCCGCTACTCCATATAGCTTTTCCATTTTCTTTATATATAACAAGATTTCCATCATCTTGCATCATCAAATATACATCTGTATTTTTACTAGTGCCGCTAGCCCATTTTGCTTTATTATTTCTATCATAAAGAACAAAATTACCATCTGATTGAAATGTTAATCTATATTCTCTATTTAATGAATACCAAGTTCCAGTTTTATATATTGTATTAGGCATAATTAAACCAGATCCTGATATAGAATTATTATATAAATTAACATTTCTAAAAATCCCAGAAGGTAAAGTCATTTCTCCACTTGGCCCTATTATTGCTTTTTTAGGAATATATCCACAAAAGTAAAAGAACATTTTATTTCTTTCTAAATACATATCCTCATTAGAAAAGTTTAAAGAAGTCATATTATAACCTGATGCCCAATATGGCTCTGGATTAAAATTAGTAGATTTAAGTGTGTTATAAGGAAAAACTCTTAAAAATTCTTTATCTTTACACCATCTAACTGGTTCGCGTTCATCTACTCCGTTAACTATAGGATATGATTGATCTCTACACCAACCTGTATCAGGCTCATTAGTACAACCATGTATTAATGGATATAGATATTTATTTCTATTATCTTTATTTTCCATATTAAAATAATTAATAATTAAAATTATTTTATTTTGTAAATCTCTTATAGGAACTTTAAATACATATTTTTTATTAAATAATTCTTTATTAGGAATTAATTTATCAAAAGTATATTCATATAAATAATCACCTAAATATTGTTTTAATTCAGCAGCAAGAAGTTGCATATAATATTCATCATTACTATCAAATATTTCTAAATAAATAATAAGAGGATCTGAAGTAAGTTTAAAAGCATTATCTTTAATAGTTTGTAACATAATTGATAATTCGCTATATTTAACATCATTAATAGATCCATTACCATGTGTTACTACGGGATATCTATCATTAGGTCTTTTACCTTGTAATGCATTTCCTAAAGAAGTTACAATATTAGGGATAAAAAATATAGCATTACTGGCTTTTTTTAATAATGTGGATTTATATGCATGTATATCTAATTCAATATTTCTAGCTCCAGCTTTAAGTGCATATTCTACATTTTTATAAGATGGATCTCCTAATATCTGATATCCAGATAAATAACTATTATGTGATGAATTTATATAAAATTCACTTAATGGTAAATTCATAATAGCTGGCGAATTATTTGTCCAAGAACTTAAACTTCTATATGAATTACTGGCTGTAAAACATTCTTTAGAATTAAATATTATATAAAATAAAAATAAAAATAATACACATATTATTCCAAATAAACAATGTTTTTCTTCCATTTTAATAAAAATTATTTATAAAAATAGATTTATATTAAGTTAGATAAATTATAATTAAAATAAATATATTTATCTAAAATTAATTAAATTAAATTATATAAAAAAAAATGATTTTTATTATAAAAATATAATAAATAGTAATAAAATAAGAAAATGATACTACCAATAGACATTGTAGACAAAATTATATTATATAATTATACTTTATTTGATTTATGTAAATATGAATCTGAATTACCTTTTATTAAAAAAAATAAAAATAAATTAAATTGGTTATGTATATCTATATTATGTAAATATGAATGGGCATTTGAATTTATTAAAGAAATGTTTACTATAAATAGTAATGAATTTAATAGATTTTGTTGGATTGAATTGTGTAAACAAGAATGGGCATTTGAATTTATTAAAGAAATTTTAACTAAGAATACAAATGAATTTAATAGTTTTTGTTTGGAAGAATTCTGTAAACAAGAATGGGCATTTGAATTTATTAAAGAAAATAAAGAGAAATTAGATAAATATTGCTATATTAATTTATGTAAACATAAATGGGCATATAAATTTATTAAAGAAAATATAAATAAATTAGATACTAAATGTTGGGAAGAATTATGTAATCATGAATGGGCATTAAATTTAATTAAAGAAAATACAGATAAAATAAATGATTATTATTGGTCAATTTTATGTAATTATGAATGGGCATTATGCTTAATTAAAGAAAATAAAGATCAATTAGATACCGAATGTTGGATAATATTATGTGGGTATGAATGGGCATTTGATTTTATTAAAGAAAATAAAGAATATTTAGAATTAGATTGCTGGTCAACTTTATATAAAAAAGAATGGGCATTAGAATTTTATCAAGAAAATAAACAATATATAAAAAATTTAAAAAATAATTATTGCAATGCATTAAATAATGCACTACTAAATGGATTATTTGAATTTTAAAATATATTTATTTTAATTTAAGATTAAACTAAAAATTTAAATAAGTTTTTCATAGCATTTGCTCCGCCGGCAGCTAATGTTAATTTAGCCGCAGAGGATAAATGTAAATCTAAAACTGTTTTTAAAGTATTAATAGTATTTAAATATTTAAATATAATTTTATCTATATTCGTAACATTTTTTGATGTCTTGGTGGCTGCAACTGTAAATCTTTGAGTTTGATTTAATCCTATACTTTCTTTAGTTCCTGGTTCTAAATATTTATTAAAATTTTTAACTAAATTTGTAAATGAATTTAATGCATTATTATATATATTATCTTTATTAGCTATAGTATTAGCTTCGAAAGTATTTAATGAACTTATACTACTAAATTTTAACGATGATATATTTTCTTTAGAGTTATATGTTACATTAGATAATATATCATAAACTAAAGCATTTTTTGCACTATCTAAATCTTTTATTTTTATAGATTTATAATTATTTTTATACGATTTTATTTTTTTATTTATTAAATCTTTATCTTTTGGATTAGTTGCATATTCAATATGTATAAATTCTAAAATCCATATTATGAATAAATAGAAAATAATACCACTGATAAAAAATATTAAATCTCTTTTAGTTAATGAATCCATATTTTTAATGTTTATTCTCTATATAATGTTTAATAAAATAAATAAAAAAATATATTATATATCAGTGTTATTAAAAAAATTGATTTTTTATAAAAATTATTTTAATAAGTGTAATTATGATTAAAAATTTACCATTTGATGTTAAAAATATTATTATTCTTTATATGTATAGTTTAAAGGAATTATGCAAACAAAAATGGACAATTGATTTTATAACAAATAATAAATACAATTTAGATAAATATTGTTTATATGAGTTATGTAAACATAAATGGGCCTTTGAATTTATTAAATGTTTACAATTAGATAAATGGTCTTGGTATGAATTATCTCATAAAAAATATGCATTAGAATTTATTAAATCTAATTATATTAAAGAAAAAGAAATAGATGAAGATTGTTTATATAAATTATGTGAGCATGAATGGGCTTTAGAATTTATCAAAGAAAATAAAGAAAGTTTAGATAATTACTGTTGGAAAATATTATGTGAACATAGATGGGCTTTTAAATTTATCAAAGAAAATAAAGAAAAATTAGACATATGGTGTTTATATAAATTATGCGAGCATGAATGGGCTTTTGAATTTATTAAAGAAAATAAAGAAAAATTAGATAGATGTTGTTGGGAAATATTATGTAAAAAAAGATGGGCTTTTGAATTTATCAAAGAAAATAAAGAAAAATTAGATAGATATTGTTGGGGAATATTATGTAAATATGAATGGAATTTTGGATTTATAAAAGAAAATAAAGAAAGTTTAGATAGATATTGTTGGGGAATATTATGTAAATATGAATGGAATTTAGAATTTATCAAAGAAAATAAAGAAAATTTAGATAGATGGTGTATATTTGAATTATGTGAACATGAATGGGCATTTGAATTTATTAAAAATAATCAATCTAAAGATATAGAAACATATGTTTGTTGTTTATATAAATTATGTAAATATGAATGGGCATTTGAATTTATAAAAAAAAATAAAAAAATTTTAAATAAAATTAGTTGGGAAGAATTATCTTCAAAAGAATGGGCTTTTAAATTTGTAAAAGAAAATTATACTAAATAAATGTAATTAGATAGATAGAATCAAACATGTTAATTATTTTTTAATAAATATTTATATATAATTTGAAATGTATAATAAAAAATTGAATTTATTTATATAATATTATAAAAGACATACAATATTAAAAAATGATTAAAAATCCAAATACTAATAAGATGATTAAAATAGGAGGAAAAACTCATTTACATTTAATATCAAATAATACATTATCTAGAGATACCCTAGATATAAATAAAGTATCAATTGTTACAAATTCAAGACAAAAAATGCCAATTCCAGTAATTGAATTTCATAAAAAATCAACACATTGGTTAAATTTTAGTAAAATTGTAAAAAGTATAAATTGTGATAAATATGAATTAATTGAATATTTAAGAAAAGAATTTGATAAATTAAAAATTATAATAAATAAAGAAGAATTTATTATAATTTTCCCTGGTAGAGAAATATTTTTATCTGATGTAATTAAAGATTTTATTAAAATTTATACTGAAGAAAATAACATAGATTGGAATCAATAATATATAAATAATAATACTATAATATATTTTTTAAATACCAGCTTCTTGTGAAGCTATTTGTGTAAATTATTATTTTTTATAACTTACTTTAATGAAAATTATAAAAAAATTGAAATTTTTTATAATTATATAAAATTATAAGATAAACTATGAATATATTGAATTTAGATATTATTTTACTAATATTTAATTATTTTACTAATATTTAATTATGTTACTAATGAAATAAAATCTATTAATAAGACATATTATGCATTTAATACTAAATTAAAAATTAAACATAAATATATTTCTAAATTAACAAATAAGAAATTAAAAAGTTTACTTATTAATAAAATACATACTTTAGATTTAATAAATAATAATAAAATCACAGATATATCTATGTTAATTAATTTGCATACTTTAAATTTGTTACAGAATGATAAAATTACTGATATATCAATGTTAACTAATTTACATAATATATTAGTAAATTAATGTCTGTAATATTGAATTTTAAATTAGAGTTTAATTATATATGTATATGTACGTTGGCCGGTGGTTAGTATCGGGTTCAGTCTTATAAACTGAATAAAGCGAGTGCAATCCTCGCAGCGTATATTA
>JACCDV010190551.1_pt1 | contig 11220 bp, 14 predicted proteins | sample 7446131 | NCBI WGS metagenome assembly JACCDV01 (sample SAMN15323448, study PRJNA562643) | freshwater metagenome | isolation source: river surface water | place: USA:Blue River Watershed | collected 2017-08-17
AGTTTTTTAGAAAAATATGGTTGGCAGCTAATAAGTAACTTGTATTTTTTATAGGGGCCATCATGGTAAACGCAAATAATATTCGTAATGCAACAAAAACTGATTTGATGGACATTATCAATATGTTAATTGATGATGAATTGGGCCAGCAACGAGAGTCATTATCTGCTGCAGCATTAGCAAATTATCAAACAGCTTTTAATGATATTCAGCAGGATAAAAACGCTGAGCTGTTGGTTCTTGAAGTGAACAATGAAGTTGTGGCGGTTGCGCAGGTGAATTACCCGACTTATTTAACTTATAAAGGTGGCAAGCGTGCACAAATTGAAGGTGTTCGGGTGCATAATGATTATCGTGGCAATGGTTATGGTAAATATTTGATTAACGAAATAATTAAACGAGCTAAATACAATGAGTGTCACATGGTCCAGTTGACCACTAATAAACTACGCGATTGCGCTATTCATTTTTATGAAAAACTAGGATTTTTTGCGAGTCATGAAGGAATGAAATTAGAAAAATGAAATTTAGACCTCTTCTTCTTCACAGTAAACAATGGTTATTTCTGGCTCTAACTGTTCAAGGCTTCGCATTTGTTGCGTAAATTTAACTTTTTCTTCTGATTCAAGCAAATACAATCTATTTTCCATGTAATCTTCACAATGAACTTTTAACATTTTTCCATTTTGAGTAACGGAGCACAAAAAACATATAGAATGATGACCAGTAAGTAAAGAAAATTGATTGGCGATTTGTGCATAACTTTCAAATTCCATGTTTAGAATTATGATTTTTTTTGCTGTCTGTACGCTTAAAAATCGAATAAAATTAGAAAATATCAACCATTCTTGATAAATTTGTATAGATTGAGCGCCAGTAAGGGTTGGGTATTCTTCCAGTCTAATGTCGTTTTTATGGTATCGCATTAAGAAGAAATTATTTTTACCCGTAGTGAACCCGATTTTATTGTTAGAGAAAGTATAAATTGTTTTTATATGGTTATCGCCGTTTACTTGTATTTTTTTTACAAAATCTAACAAACCTTCTGCGGTTTCTTTTAAAAAAAACAAACACCCACTTAAGGCTGTACCAACCACGATAAACTCCTCTTGTTCTGAAGTAATATAGCCTATGGATGTTAAGGATTCAGAGATGGCTATTTTAGGCGAAGGGTATAATAAAGGAGGAATTTCGTATCGTTTTATTTTTCCCGGTGAAGGGTAGCTCAAGATTATTGCTTCATAAAGTTGAGGTACTTTTTCAATAAGAAGAAAAATTTTATCTCTTGTGAGGCAAGCCGAAACAAATTTTTTCATTTTAAATATAAGGCTTTGGAATCTTAGCATTTCATTGCTAAGTAAATAGCTAGCTATTACAAGATTGTTTGGATAATCAGCATCTTCATAAATAATAAGAATATATTCTACATTTTCTAATGTGTAAATATAAAAATCGTAAACTTTCATATTTTTTTGTGTGCAAGCAATAGCTCTTAGTCTGACTATATCAAAAATATAAAGTTTTGAATCGACACCTAAGCGAACAGAGTGATTGTTGGTTAAAGCACCAGTGGATAATATCTTTTTAAAATAACGAATACTGGTATCGGGTATGGCATAAAATAGCATGGTTTTTTCTCATTATTGTTATATTTTCAATGTGTATTATTTTAACAAAACAAGGTGAAGGGGGCAAGACTGAATCTTTTATTTCAGCAAGAGTAACCTAGTCCCGATATTCAATATCCACAACAAACTCCTTATCAATTAAGTGTGTCTCAAGGCAAGTAACAATTAATGAGACCAATAAAGATATTCCTATTTTGTAAGAAAATTTTAAATCAATATTGCAATACCAAGTAATATTTTCCAATTATAATCAAGTCAATCCGATTGTATCTAATTTGCAGAGCGATTCGGCTGAGGGGCATCAGTGTCACGCGCAACTTATTCGTGCTTTTCTTATGCATATGCCAACGTAAGCTAAGAGTATTGTTAATACCGTAGTTTTTACGGAAGAAAATTTCACATTTGATCGCTATACTTCTCCTCTAAATAATAAGTGGAGAAAATAATGAAAATATTTATTACAGGCGCTAGCGGCTATATCGGTGGTTCCGTAGCGAAAACGTTAACGGATGAGGGGCATGAGGTTTATGGTTTATTACGTAATGTGGATAAAGCTGAGGCGCTACGTCGTTTAGGAATTATTCCGGTGCTGGGAACGTTAGAAGATAGCGACATTTTAGCTAAATATGCGCAATTGAGTGACGCGGTAATCAATACGGCGGATTCTGATCATAAAGCAGCGATCGAAGTGTTTATCGATAGTTTACGCGGTTCTGGTAAAACGGTTATCCATTTATCTGGTTCCAGCATCGTAGGTGATGATGCTGAAGGAAATAGTGAAAGCGATAAAATATTTAGCGATGATACACCTTTTACTCCTATGCCAATCAGAGAAGAACGAACGGCGATCAATAATCTCGTGAGAATAGCCGGTATAGAAGATGGAATCAAAGCGATAGTGATTACACCGTCGATGGTTTATGGTAATAGTTTAGGATTGCCGTCAGAAAGTAATCAATTGCCGGCTTTAGTGCGTATGGCTAAGGAGCGGCGGGCAGGTGTGTATGTCGGTCAAGGTATTAATCGATGGTCGAATGTTCATATTAACGATTTAGTCAGGTTATTTTCTTTGGCATTGGAGAAAGGTCCATCAGGGGCGATGTTTTATGCGGAAAATGGTGACGCATCCTTTTTAACAATTGCCACAGCGATCAGCGATGTGCTAGGCTTTGACGGGAAGACGATAAGTTTGTCAATGACCGAAGCGATTGGCGAATTTGGTGATTGGGCGCGTTATGCGATTGCTTCGAATAGTCGTATCCGAGCCACGAATGCGAGAAAATTGTTAGGCTGGAAGCCAAAATCTGGCTCGATATTGACGTGGATTAAAGATAATGTTTGCTAGTTTTAGTTGAGATTTAGGAGTGAATGATGCCAATTAATGAATGTGAAAAACGATTTTTTGATTATGTTGCTAACACGCCAGAATTAAATCTGTCGGTACCGCCTGAACAATTGACGGTTCAGCATTTACGTCAGGTTTTTTCTTCTCTATTTTTGCTAAAGACTTGTGGTGAGTATGCGGATGTGAGTTGTAGCAAACAATTTATTCCTGCTCGAGATGGCCATATCATTCCGATCAGAATCTTTAACCATGATATTATGGAAACATTACCGGTTTTGGTTATGTTCCCTGGAACGGGATACATACTGGATAATTTTGAAATAAATGCCATTCCTTTTTCACGCATTGCTAAAGCTAGCGGCATCAAAGTGATTATGCCAGAATATAGAGTGGCGCCAGAAAATCCACTACCTATTTCGATATATGATGCTTATGATACCGTAAAATATATAGCGACATACAATGCAGAATTTAATATCGATCCTAATAGGATTTTTATCGGCGGGCTTAGCAGTGGTGCTCATGCAGCGGCAGTCGTATCTAATTTGGCACGTAATGATCCAGGATTTAAAATATTTCACCAAATTTTGTTGAACGGTATTTATGATGCGCTCTTGTCGCATACTGAATATGATGAATACGCGAAACAGGATAAGTGGTGCGCGCGTGAGGGTAGTCAGTTTATGGTGGCGAATTGGGGTATTCAACCCAGTGAATATAAAAACCCATTAATTTCACCGCTATATGAAAAAGATTTATCTGGATTGCCTGAAACCACGGTGATCGTGGGTGAATACGATGGATTGCGCAACGACTCAGAGGCATATTTCGCAAAAGTAAAACAAGCGGGCAATAAATGTCAAAAAATTGTTTTACCCGGGCAATCACATACTACGATGGTTTATCGGACGATAACCAATGAAGGTGAAGACCCAGCTGAAGTTATTGCACAAGTGATTAAAGATAATAAATAATTGGTGAATAGGGTTGCTTTCTGGTTGACACATGGGTCGCCTTACTCATTCGTCATGCCAATCAAGATAAGAAGTAGGGAGATCAGCGCAGCGCAATCCACCGAACATTTTAAAAAACTTTATTTTTTAAAGCCATGGCTCAATGCGGTGATAAAAGCATGGCGCAAGGCGTTGATGATAGTCGCCAAAATAGACGTTTTTGGATTATTGACTTTACCTGACAAGGGTATTTTGGTTGCAGTTTCTTTGGTTTCTTCATTTTTAAAGAGTTTAACAATTCCTTGAGCTAAACCGGCTTTCATTTTATTAAAAATATTATCGTACTTAGGTTTTATGTCGACAGCACGAAAAAAAGGCTTGATATAGCCATCTATCGTATTTTGTTGAATATCTAAATGGATATAAAAATCGGCAAACCCTTCTCGTAATTTTACGTTAGCGGTATCGCTGATTATGTGGCTATAATCTTTTAAGTTCAGGTTTTCAATTTTCATGTCGAGGCGAGCGGTGGGTAATTGATTGGTTGGATTGAAGTCGAGTAACCCATACAATTGTCCCTGGCTTTCTAATTGAGCTGAAATAGCCAAATTTGCCCCCATATTTTTGCAGCTAGTGACACAGCTAGCATTTGTCAAGTGCATGTTAAGATTAAAGATTCTTGACGTAATTGGACGTTGTTTTTGATCGAAATCGGTATAGGCGATATTGCCGTTATAAATATCAATCGCATTCAACCCAATAGGAAAAATATTTTTAGTGAAGAATTGCCATTGTTCTTCCATTGATAGGGGCGGACTAATTTTTTTGACTTTCTTAGGATGGTTAATGATGCTTAAATTAGGTTGATTGAAAATGATTTTTCCTACTAAGCGGCCGTGCAAGACTAAAGCTCCCCATTGAATTTTAGGTACTATTGACTCTACAGACAAATAAATTGATGTGGGATCACTCGTCTCACGGACGCTGACACCATTAATATGGTAACTACCGATGAAAGGATTAAAATAAGCGCTGCTAACAGTGATTTCATAATCCGGATTTTGATTGAGTTTATGTCGTAAAATTGACAAGATTATATAATTTGAAAAAAGATACAATAAAATTAAGGCGATGAAAATACTCACTATAGTATTTCTTTTTTTGGATGGTCTGCGTTTATACATCTATTAACTCTGTCTTTTATGGCGAGTTAGTTTTACTCAATGCACTTTAACCTTAGGCTAAAAAGCCGATATATTCTATAGGGCGTGTCCCTAAAGTATTTTCTGAACAGGAGTTTCGCACTTCGTGCGGAACTACTTCCTTGATTTATCGCTTGCGCGAAGTCAATTCGCGCGAACAGCGTTGTCTGCAGAATGCAATTAAACTATTTATTTTTTATGGTTGGTCATCTTTCCGTAAAGTTATCGAAAATTATTGAGATTTTTTAATGATAGGTTTTAAATCTGTATAATTAAATAGTAATTGCTGGGTATCAAAACCTTGAGCTTCAGCAATATCTAACAATTGTTGAATTTTATTGAAATCGGTTTTTTCTGAACGCGCTAATATCCATAAATATTTATGGTTAGGACTGCCGACTAACGAGTAATGATCATAATCCGTATATAGCACCCAATAATCCCCTGGGGTAAAAGGTAACCAACGCAAACCTTTTGGCAAGAAATTGACTTGTAATCTGGCAATTGTAGGGGAAATGACAAAATGAGCGATCCCTTGCGCAGTATCAATCGCTTTATCTTTTTTCTGGCACGTATTGGTTACCAAAATTTGTTCACTATTGTTGGGATCGATAGCATAATGTGCAGTAATGGGAGCGATACAGTCTTTCTCAAAATAAAAAGGTAGCCGAGCAACTTCATACCAAGTACCAACATATTGCTTACTATCGAAATGATCAATCGCTGTTACTCGAGCCGCATTGACAGTCCTGATTCCTAACATTAATAATCCAATGATGAGTAATTTAATAATTTTCATGTGGCAAATCCTTTCGTTGGGTTTCGAAGCAAGTGAGAATAGTAGCATTTTTTAACTTTCTTGTATAAAAAAGTGTTGAAAAAAGGTTGTGCTTTGTTATTGCGAGTAGTTGCGGCAGAATGTGATATTGAAGTTTTAAAAGTGCTGATCGCTTTAAAAATTGATCTCAATGAACCAGGTGAAAAAACGGGTAAGACATCATTGCATATAGCGGTTGAAAAAATTTCGAATCAATTATTGATTTATTATTGAAAGCTCAGGTTAAACCAGGTCACCAGGATTTAGAAGAGAAGTCAGTGATCTCCATTCAAAAATAGCAAGATAGGGTTAGGAAAAAATAAATTACCTATGTAATAAGTTAAGCTTAATTATTTCTCAGCTAATTGTTTTTGGAGATACTCTTCATAAGTGCCACTGAAATCGCGAACATCGGTTGCGGTAATTTCAATAATGCGATTTGCTATAGAAGAAACAAATTCACGGTCATGACTGACGAAAATGACAGTGCCTTCATATTGTTCTAAGGCCGTATTTAATGCTTCGATGGATTCCATATCTAAATGGTTAGTTGGCTCATCGAGAATTAAAATATTCGGATCTTGCAAGCTAAATTTTGCTAACAACATTCTTACTTTTTCGCCACCGGATAATTTGCTGACGGATTTTTTAATATCATCGCCAGAAAATAACATGCGGCCTAATGCTCCACGCACGATTTGTTCATCATGTTTCGGCATTTTAACGCTATAGAGATATTCATATAAACTTTCATCGCCACTAAATTCAGCAGAATGATCTTGTGGGAAATAAGCGACTTTCGCTTGTTCAGCAAATTGAATAGTTGTGTCTGGATTATCGCTCGGCAATTCACCCATCAAGCAGCGCAACATGGTGGTTTTACCAATACCGGTAGCACCAATAATAGCGGCTTTTTCACCGGCCATAATCGTGAAGTTAACATTTTTAAATAACGTATGGTCGCCATAACTCTTTGTTAATTTTTTAACGACTAGCGCATTACGATGTAAGCGGCGTTCTTGATTAATTTTAATATAAGGCATTTTACGGCTAGAAGGGCGGATTTCTTCCAATTGAATTTTTTCAATTTGACGCGCACGTGAAGTCGCTTGGCGTGCTTTAGAAGCATTAGCCGAGAAACGACGCACGAAGGCTTGCAATTGCTCGATTTGTGCTTGTTTCTTTTCATTGTCCGCTAGCATTTGTTGTTGCTTTTGGGTCGATGCCATCATAAAGTCATCATAGTTACCCGGATAAATGCGTAGATCTCCATAATCTAAATCGGCGATATGAGTACAAACACTATTTAAAAAATGTCGGTCATGGGAAATGATAATCATCGTGGCATTACTTTGGTTTAAGACATTCTCTAACCAACGGATAGTGTTGATATCTAAGTTATTAGTCGGCTCGTCTAATAAAAATATATTCGGATCGGCAAATAATACTTGCGCTAATAAGACCCGTAATTTTAACGCTGGTGGTAGGGCGCTCATTAAACCTAAATGATACGATTCAGCGATATCTAAACCCAATAATAATTCACCCGCTCTAGCTTCAGAAGAATAGCCATCTAATTCAGCATATTGCATTTCTAACTCGGCGACTTTAATGCCATCTTCTTCGGTCATTTCGGGTAGCGCATAAATGCGATTTCGCTCTTGCGAAATAGCCCATAATTCTTTATGGCCCATGATCACGGTATCGAGTACTCGTTCATTTTCATAAGCAAATTGATCTTGACTCAATACTCCCACGCGCTCACCCGGGGTAATAGAGACGGAACCTGCATGGGCGGGAATTTGGTTAGCTAATACCTTCATGAAGGTAGATTTACCGGCACCATTGGCACCAATCAAGCCATAACGATTGCCATTGCCAAATTTTGCATTGACGTTTTCAAATAGCGGTTTTGAGCCAAATTGTACGGTAATATTCGCAGCGGTTAACACAGAGTTGATCCTTTCTTGAAAAGAGCTGATTATAACGATTTTTTTGCAGAAAAACAGAGAAAGTAACGCTTTTAAGGGAATTTTTGCTAAAATCGGCTTAACGGTTTTTTAAAATTCGCGCTTTATCGCGGTTCCAATCGCGTTCTTTTAAGGTCGCGCGTTTATCGTGTTGTTTTTTACCTTTCGCTAAGGCAAGCTCTAGTTTGACTTTACCGCGTTTCCAATATAATTTTACGGGAATAACGGTATAGCCCAAACGTTCTTTTGCAGTGGTTAATTTATCGATTTCTTTGCGGTTTAATAATAGTTTACGCGTGCGAGTCGGATCGGGTTGGATATGCGTACTAGCCGTCAATAAGGGCGTGATTAACGTGCCGATCAACCAGGCTTCATTACCTTTTAATAAAATATAACTATCCACTAACTGTACTTGTCCATCACGCAAACTTTTTACTTCCCAACCTTCCAAAGCAATGCCAGCTTCAAAATTTTGTTCCAAAAAGTATTCATGCCGAGCTTTTTTGTTCAGCGCAATGACTTTATCTGTAGAGGCTAGTTTTTTGTTCATGGGCAGTATTATAGCAGAAGTCTGTAGAAGACTATTGTTAAATTTGGGTTAATCCTATACACTTTTATAGTGGATTTAGGCTAAAAGAAGCGATAAGCCTATCAAGGTAGATATGAAAACAATTAAACATACCGCAAAAGTGCATTTTACTTCTGAGCAAATGTATAAACTGGTTAACGATATCGCGCGTTATCCCGAATTTTTACCCTGGTGTAAAGCGAGCAAAATCATTCGTCAAACTGCCGAACACATCGAGGCGAGTTTAACGGTTAAAACCGCTGGACTCGAAAAAAGTTTTACCACCAGAAATGCCTTAATAGAAAATGAATGCATGACTTTACAGTTAATAGAAGGACCCTTTAAACATTTTCTGGGTGTGTGGGAATTTATACCGCTGGGTGAACAGCAATGTGAAGTCAGTTTTCGGATGGAATTTGAATTCAATAGTAAATTATTAGCGATGGTCGCTGAAAAAGTTTTTATTCATATTGCTGACACGATGGTCCAAGCGTTTGTACGTCGCGCTGAGGCTTTATATGTTTAACATTGAAGTCGTGTATGGATTGCCGAATAAACAAGATAGTCGCCGTATTAGCGTAGAACGATTATGTACCGTTATTCAAGCAATTGAGTTATCCGATATCTTAGCGGATCATCCTGAAATTGATTTAGGGAAAAATAAAGTCGGTGTATTTGGCCAATTGATGGCATTAGACCATATTTTGCAGGATGGCGATCGAGTTGAAATCTATCGCCCGTTAATTATTGATCCGAAAGTGGCGCGGCGGTTGCGCGCTAAATCTTCAAAGCTTAGCGGTAATCGTTCTCGATCTTAATCAATCGATCATTGTGGAATAACAGAATCAATTTTTTCTCAACGAAATCACCATGATTGGGCCAATTGCTATAAACATAGGTTAATTGGTCATCAGAAAAAGCATTGTCTAAAATAGGTTGACCTAATACTTCTTCGACTTCGCTTTGACTCATCCCTAAATGAATTTGTTGAATTTGGGCGGGGGTTAATATATTGCCTTGTTGAATATCAGGATGGTAACAAGCAGTTAAACCGGCACTCACCAGCAAAATGGTTAAAATTCGCAAAAGTGGTCGCATGTTTCTATCCTTTTGTTACAATCAATGAAGCAGTCTATTGTAACGAATTTTAGAGGACAAAGGTAGTGGACAGAAAAGAATTAAAACAAGCTGGCTTAAAAGTGACCACGCCGCGTTTGAAAATTTTAGAATTGTTAGAGCAATTGTCAGAACGACATTTGAGCGCTGAAGAAATTTATTTAGCTTTGCAACAAGCGGGTGAAGATGTCGGATTAGCGACGGTATATCGAGTGTTGACGCAATTTTGCGAAGCGGGGTTATTGAAACGGCATAATTTTGAAGATGATCATGCTGTCTATGAATTAGATACTGGCGCGCACCACGACCATTTAGTTTGCCTCAAATGCGGAAAAGTGGAAGAATTTATCGATGAAGTGATCGAACAGCGCCAGGCGGCGATCGCTGATCGCAGTGGGTTTCATATGACTGATCATAGTTTGAATATCTATGGTATTTGCCATAAATGTAGGGTGGATTAGCAGGGCGTAATCCACCGATCGCTACCATTCACTAGGAATAGCTATATTAAACGCTCGATGGGAATCGGGCCTTTGAATTGATTCAATCCCTGTTTAAAGTAATTGATATCACAGTGTCCATCATGAGAGTGGAAAACGTCGGGTAAGGCATGCCATGGTACATGAGGGTATTCATGATGAGTACGATGCAAATTGAAATTTAAAATGATTTTGCCGACATTGAGTGGCATCGATAAATTGAGTGCATAGCGGACTTCATTCACTTGGGTGCCATAGTGCGGTAAATTGTTGGAAAATGAAATCATAAAGCCGCGCACCAATAAGAAAACCAGCAACATCCATGCCTGTTGACCATAGCAATAAAAACTCAACCCATAAATGAGATACATCAAGACACCATCGATGCGAATCATCCATAGAGTATGGGGCACCAATAAGCGTTTATGCATGATTTGTAACATTTGTGGTTGCTTAGCAAATAATTTATTCACTAATTTTTTTAGCTGAGCTAAGGGTAGCCAAGTTAATAAAGGTACAAAAATTTCCGCTAAAAATAATCCACCTAATAATTCAAAATAATATTTAATGGTGAATGCGACGATATGATGTTTATTCGCTTCAAATACATCGGTGCGGTCTACGTCTTGTTCCGTACGATTAAAAGCGTGATGCATCAAATGCCCATATTGAGCGACATAAAAACTAGTGCCAAATAATATCGTCATCGAGCGACCGGCATAATCATTGACTTTACGATTAGGATGAAAAATATTATGGATTGCTTCATGAATGAGTGACCAATAAGTATTGGTTAATAAAACGATAGGGATCAGCAATACGGACCAATAGAGGCTGTGGGGTAATAAGATTAACGGCACTATGAATAAGGCAATGATATTTAATAAGCTAATGAGTGTCATTAAGCCAAGATTAAACTGTTGTCGAATAGGGAAGTGCATTGGTTTCATGGCAGCAATTATTGCATAAATTAGTCAACTTTTCTAGCAGCGGAATACTACTTTATGCGGGCAGACACCACGGCTGTCCCATTAAAACTATTTGAAAAAGGAAGGAAGTGTCATAAGCTTGTTGTTTTATAAAACAAGGAGTTAGTGATGGTTAGCCCAAAGAAGCCTGGATTTTTATATCATTTTGATAAA
>JACCDV010419552.1_pt1 | contig 11216 bp, 11 predicted proteins | sample 7446131 | NCBI WGS metagenome assembly JACCDV01 (sample SAMN15323448, study PRJNA562643) | freshwater metagenome | isolation source: river surface water | place: USA:Blue River Watershed | collected 2017-08-17
ACCGAATACCAGCGTGGCGGCCGCGGCTCGTCCACCGTGCGCATGAAGCTCAAGAGCCTGATCGCCAACTTCGGTACCGAAGTGGTTTTCAAGGCCGACGACAAGATGGACCAGATCATTCTGGACAAGAAAGAGTGCACTTACTCCTACTTCGCTGACCCGATGTATGTGTGCATGGACACCGAGTTCAACCAGTACGAAGTCGAAGCCGAGAACATGGGCGACGCCCTGAACTACCTCGAAGACGGGATGGAAGTCGAAGTGGTGTTCTACGAAGGCAAGGCCATCTCTGTGGAACTGCCCACCAGCGTCGTGCGCGAAATCACCTGGACCGAACCCGCCGTGAAAGGCGACACGTCCGGCAAGGTGCTCAAGCCCGCCAAAATCGCGACCGGTTTTGAAGTGCCCGTGCCCCTGTTCGTGAACCAGGGCGACAAGATCGAAATCGACACCCGTACCGGCGAATACCGCAAGCGCGTCTGATCACCCGATCTGCAGCGAGCAACAAAAAAGGCCCTTGAGGGCCTTTTTTGTTGCTCGCTGCGCGGGGCGCTCAGGGGCTCAGCGCTTGCCCTTGAATGCAGGCGCGCCCACGCGGGGCATGCGGTTTTCGATGTGACGGAAGGTGATGCGCCCTTTGCTCAGGTCGTAAGGCGACATTTCGAGCGTGACCTTGTCACCCGCCAGGATGCGGATGCTGTGCTTGCGCATTTTGCCGCCGGTGTAGGCGATCAGTTGGTGACCGTTTTCCAGGGTCACGCGGTAACGCAGGTCGGGCAGGACTTCGTCGACCTTGCCCTGCATTTCAATGAGTTCTTCCTTGGCCATGGGGCCTCCTGTAATGAATGCGTTGGCATCAGATGCCAACGGGATAGGGCTTGCCAGAAGGGGAAAGTGTGACTACCAAAGAGTCCGCCGGGGACGGACGGTGGTGAAGGTGTGCGGCGTTGGTGAACCGCTGTCCTGATCAGACCTTGCTGCAGCCCAGGTAAGCCAATGCTTGCAACGCCCTCCATTGTACTTGCAGGCCCCGCCTGAGGCGGCACAATCGGCAGCGTTTCCTCTTTCACGATTGCGCCCATGACCCAGCTCCAACGCCGCCAGATCGCCCTGGCCATGGTTGGCACCGCCGCCCTGCCCTTGAGCGCCTGGGGCCAGACCGATCCCGATGAGGGCATCGACTACGAAACCCTGCAGACGCCGATGCCCACCGCCAGCCACGGCCGGATCGAGGTGCTGGAGTTCTTTCGCTACGGCTGCCCGTTCTGCGACCGCATGGAAGCCTTCCTGAACGCCTGGAAACCCCGGCTGGCAACAGATGTGGTGTTTCGCAAGGTGCCCGTGTCGTTCTACAGCACCACGCACCAGCAGCTGTACCTCACGCTGGTTCAACTCGGCCAGGAGCCCCGGCTCGGTCCCCTCGTGTTCGACACCATTCACCGCCAGGGACGGTCGCTGGAAATGCTGATGGAAATCTCCGAATGGGCGAGCCAGCATGGCATTGCGGTAGCCGCATTCGAAGCCGCCTGGCATTCAGCGCAGGTGCAGGCGGGCATTGAGCGATCCAATGCCCAAGTGCAGGGCTGGGGCGTCAAGAGCGTGCCGCAATTTGGCGTCAACGGCCGCCACCTGACCTCCCCTGCCATGGTGGGTGGCAGCAACCAGCGGGCGCTGGAGGTGGTGGACTGGCTGATTGCGCTGGAGCGGCGCAGCCTGCGCTCACAGGGAGCTTGAGCCCAGGGCCTTGTGGCGTTCGCGCCAGGCCCTGACCTGCAGCGACACGTCTGCTGGCTGGCGCATGAGGACCACGCCCTGCGGCAGGGCCTTGGCATGCGTGGCGGCCGCCGCGCCACCGACCCAGATCTCCACACCCGAAGGCAGCTGGTCGATCAGTTGCTGCAGGCCGTCGAGCAGGTCGCGCCGCGAGGCGTAGGCGCTGAAGCTCAGGGCCAGCACGTCGATCTGGAGCTGGCGCACCGCCTGCGCGATGTCGGCAATCGGTGTGGATGTGCCCAGCACATAGCGCACGCAGGACTCCAGCGCAAAGTGGCATTCGGCCATGAGCAGCCCCAGGCCGTGCTGTTCTGTCGGGGTGGTGGTCAGCAGGACACGCGGCAGGTGCTGCATGCTCTGCCCACTCGCATCGACCGAGGCAATGGCTTCGCGCAAGACGGATTGCAGCGTCTCGGTGAAGAGGTGCTCCTGGTAGACGGACAGCTCGCCGCGCATCCAGGACTCGCCCACCAGCACACACAGCGGAGCAATCAACTGGTCCACCACATGGCCCAGACCCTGACGAACAATCTGTTGCTGCAAGGCCTGCCGGATCAGGTCGGATCGGTCCTCGGTGAGCCACTGCACCCAGGCGGCCTCTTCCTCCAGCGCAGGCACGGTGTCCATCGCTGCGGCCTTGCGGCCTGCCATCTTGGCCGTGGCGGGGCTTGCTACCAGCAGCGCCTGCAACGCGTCCATGGACAGTGGCACCACCTTGCCCGGCCGGTGCCCGGCGTCGAGCAGGCGCTTGATCAGCCGCAGGCGCTGCAGCTGATCGTCCGGATACACCCGCTCGCCCAGTCGATCGCGCAGGGGTACGGGAAAGCCGTAGCGCCGCTCCCAGACCCTGAGCGCATCCTTGCCCAAGCCGGTTTCGCGCTCCACATCGGCAATCGACCAGGTCTGGCCGTTGTCGATCAACTGAAATGCTGGAGGTGTGTTCATTTGGCGCTATTTGGTATGTAAACCCTGATCAAACAGGTCTTTTCGGGTTTTAGACAGCTGGACAAGACTAGCATACAATGAATTTGTCTAAGACAAAAGACGAGGACCCTTCATGAAAGTCGCCATTATCGGATCAGGCATTTCCGGGCTGTCCGCAGCGCACCGCTTGCGCGAGCACGCCCACATCAGCCTGTTCGAGGCCGGTGACTATTTTGGTGGCCACACCCACACGGTGGACGTCACGCTGCCCACGCCCGAAGGCAGGACGACCTGGGGGGTGGACACGGGTTTCCTGGTCTTCAACGAACGCACCTATCCCCAGCTGATCGCCTTGCTGGCCGAGTTGGGCGTGGCCACGGCCCCTTCGGACATGTCGTTTTCGGTGCAGGTGCCGGGCGCGCGCGGCCAGCAGCCGTTGGAATGGAGCGGCAGCAGCCTGGCGACCGTCTTCGCGCAAAAACGCAACCTGGCCAGCCCGCGCTTTCTGGGCATGCTCAGCGACCTGCTGCGCTTTAACCGCCTGTGCACCCGCCTGGCCGTGCAAGGTCAGGACGCCGAATTGGCCGAGCCGCTTCAGGCCTTTCTGGACCGCCACCGCTTTGGCGATGCCTTCCGCAACTGGTACTTCCTGCCCATGCTCGGCTGCATCTGGAGCTGCCCGACCGACCAGATGCTGCAGTTCCCCGTGGCCACCATGATCCGCTTTTGCCACAACCACGGGCTGCTGCAGGTCAACCACCGGCCGCAATGGCACACCGTGGTCGGCGGTGCCAAACACTATGTGGAGAAGATCATCGCCAGCCTGCCCGATGCGCGGCTGAACACGCCGGTACGCCAGATCGAGCGCGACGCCGCTGGCGTGACCGTGACCACGGACCGCGGCAGCGAGCGTTTTGACCATGTGGTGCTGGCGGCCCATTCCGACCAGTCGCTGGCCATGCTGCGCCAGCCCACGCAGGCAGAGGCCGAAGTGCTGGGCGCGATTCGTTACCAGCCCAATCTGGCCGTGCTGCACACCGACACCTCGGTGCTGCCCAGCCGCCCGGCCGCCTGGGCCGCCTGGAACTACGAACGCGCCGCAGAAGACGCGCAGGAATCGAGCCGCGTGTGTCTGCATTACCTGCTCAACAAGCTGCAGCCGCTGCCGTTTGAGCAGCCGATTGTTGAATCGCTCAACCCGGTGCGCCCAATTGCCCGGCACAAGGTGCTGGCCGAGTTCGAGTACAGCCACCCGGTGTTTGACATGGCGGCCATCGAAGCGCAAAAACGTGTGCCCGAACTGCAGGGCGAGCAGCACACCTGGTATTGCGGCGCCTGGACCGGCTACGGCTTTCACGAAGACGGCCTCAAGTCCGGCCTGGCCGTGGCCGAGGCTCTGCTGGACCACACGCGCCAGGCGCGCAAGGCCGCCGCATGAAGCCCCCCGCCGTCGCGCAAATCGGCTTTGGCCAGGTGCGCCACACGCGCCTGCGCCCGCGGCGGCATGCCTTTGCCTACGACACCTTCTTCCTGATGCTGCCCATGCGTCAGCTGGGCCAGGCGGCGGCCATGGGCGGCCTCCCGGTCAACAGCCCGGGCGCCATCAGCTTTTACGACAGCGACCATGGCGATGGTCGCGGCCCCGAGCAAGGCGGCGCGCTGGCCTGGCTGCAGGAGATGCTGCACCAGCAAGGCATTGATGACGCCGATGGCGAGGTCTGGTTGCACAGCTACCCGCGCGTGCTGGGCTATACCTTCAAGCCGGTCAGCTTCTGGTACTGCCACCGGGCCGATGGCACGCTGCGCGCTGTGGTCGCCGAGGTGAACAACACCTTTGGCGAGCGGCACTGCTACCTGCTCGATGCACCCCGCTACGGCACCGAACAGCTGGCCGACAAGTGCTTTCACGTATCACCGTTTTGCCGCGTGGAAGGCCGCTACCGCTTCCGCTTCATGCGCACCGAACGCGAGGGCCAGCCACGCACCGTGGTGCGCGTGGACCATGACGACGCGCAAGGCCCCCTCATCCAGACCAGCGTGAGCGGCCAACTGGAGCCCGTGACGCCTGCCGCGCTGCGCCGTGCGCTGTGGCGCTACCCCGCCATGACGCTGATGGTCATGGCCCGCATCCACTGGCAGGCGCTGCAGCTGTGGCTCAAACGCGTGCGTTTTTTCAGCAAGCCCCCCGCCCCCGATCAATTCGTGACCCGATCCTGATGTGACAGCGAGACCCCTCATGAACACCTTGACCGCTACCGCCCGAAGCCCCCTGCAACTGCCAGAGCGCGCCCCTGCGGCCGCACGCACCGTGTTCCGGCTGCTGCAGCAGCTGCGCCACGGCGCGCTCACCCTTCAGCTGCCCGACGGCAGCGTACAGACCGTGGGCGATGGCCAGGGGCCCCACGTGAGCGTGCACCTGCACAACTGGAAGCCGTTTTCCGCAGCGCTCAAGTCCGGCGACATCGGTTTTGCCGAAAGCTACATCGCCGGTGACTGGACCACGCCGCAGCTGGCGCCCCTGCTGGGCCTGCTGGTGGCCAACCGCAAGGCGCTCGACGACGTGATCCATGGCTCCTGGGCCGGGCGGCTGCTGTACCGGCTGCGCCACCTGCTCAACCGCAACACCAAAACCAACAGCCGCAAGAACATCCATGCCCATTACGACCTGGGCAATCCCTTCTACAAGCTGTGGCTGGACGGGACGATGAACTACTCCTCGGCCTGGTTCCGCGGCGACCACACGCAAGACATGCGCGCAGCACAAGACGCCAAGGTGCGCCGCGCCCTGCACATGGCCGGTGTGCGCCGTGGCCACCGCGTGCTGGAAATCGGCTGCGGCTGGGGCGCCCTGGCCGAAAAAGCCACGCTCGAATTCGGCGCCCAGCTCACCGGCGTGACCCTGTCGACCGAGCAGCTGGCCTGGGCCCAGCAGCGCCTGGCCGCGCAAGGTGTGGGCGACAAAGCCGACCTGCGCCTGCAGGACTACCGCGACATCGACGATGGCCCCTACGACGCCATCTGCTCGATCGAAATGCTCGAAGCGGTCGGCCACGAATACTGGCCCACCTACTTCCAGAGCGTGGCGCGCCTGCTCAAGCCCGGTGGCCGCGCCTGCATCCAGAGCATCGTGATCCGCGACGATCTGTTCGATCGCTACATCCGCTCGACCGACTTCATCCAGCAGTACATCTTCCCGGGTGGCTGCCTGCCCTGCCCCAGCGAATTCCGACGTGAAGCCCAGGCCGCAGGCCTGAAGGTGGTGGACGAACTGGCCTTTGGCCCCGACTACGCCGAAACCTGCCGCCGCTGGCGCTCTGACTTCATGGCCCGCAAGGACGAAGTGCTGGCCCTGGGCTTTGACGAGCGCTTCATCCGCATCTGGGAGTTTTACCTGGCCTACTGCGAGGCCGGCTTTGACGCCGGAGACATCGATGTGGTGCAGTACACGTTGGCGCGCTGAAGCCGTGTTCTGGCTGGCGCTGTCCTGCCTGCTCAGCGGCACCGCGGCCTGGGCGCACCCCCAGCTGCCCGGCAGTCGCCTGCAGGGTGAGGCCACGCTGCGTTACTTTGGCCTGCGGGTCTACCATGCCCGCCTGTGGACCCTGCCCGACTTTCGCAGCGGCCAGAGCGTGGAGCAGCCGATGGTGCTGGAGCTGGAGTACCTGCGCGACCTTAAAGGAGACGCGATTGCCGAACGCTCGCTGCAGGAAATGCAGCGCGCAGGGCCCATCCCTGAAGCCCAGGCCCAGCGCTGGCTGGCCGAGATGCAGCGGATCTTTCCCGACGTCAAAGCGGGTGACCGCATCAGCGGCCACCACCTGCCGGGACAAGGCGCCCGCTTCTGGCTCAATGGTCGGCCCATGGGCCAGGTCGACGACCCCGCCTTTGCGCGCCTGTTCTTTGGCATCTGGCTGGCGCCCACCACCTCCGAGCCCGGCATGCGTGTGGCTCTGCTGGGCCTGGCGCCCGGCAGCAGCAGCCGATGAACAGCACGGCCTCCTCCGATCCACAGCCTGCCGTACGTACCGGACTGGGCTACGGCCTGCTGGGCTTACCCCTGGCCTTTGTGGCCCTGCCGCTGTACGTGCATCTGCCCAACGTGTACGCCAGCCGCTACGGCCTGTCCCTGGCCACCTTGGGCGGTGTGCTCTTGCTGGCGCGGCTGTTCGATGCCATCACCGACCCCTGGCTTGGGCGCCTGGGCGACCGGCTGTTTGCCCGATCGCCACGCCATGTGCTGATGGCTGGGGCGTTCTCGGCATTGCTGCTGGTGCTGGGCATGGCCCTGCTGTTTTTTCCACCTTGGCCAAATCCTGGCGACCCGCTGGCACTGCTGGCCATGCTCATGCTGACCTGCCTGGCCTACAGCCTGCTGGCCATCACGCACCAGGCGTGGGGCGCGCGGCTGGGCGGTGACGAGGTGCAGCGCGCACGCATCGTGGCCTGGCGCGAAGGCGCGGGCCTGATGGGTGTGGTGCTGGCCTCGGTGCTGCCCGGCTTTCTGGGCTGGGGTGAATGGGTGGGCGTGTTTGCGCTGGCCCTCGCGGCTGGCCTGTGGGCCTGGCACCGCAGCCCTCCACCCACCACGGCTGTGGCGCTCCCCCACACGCTGTGCGAAGACTTGCTGCACCCCTTGCGGCATGCGCCGTTCAGGCGGCTGATGGCGGTCTTTGTGGTCAGCGGCATGGCCAGCGCCGTGCCCGCCACGCTGGTGCTGTTTTTCATTCAGGACCGGCTGAACGCCCCGGCGCTGGAGCCCCTCTTCCTGGCCAGCTACTTTGTGGCCGCCGCCCTGTCGATGCCGCTGTGGACGCGCGCCGTGGCCCGCTGGGGTCTGGCGCGCAGCTGGCTGGCGGGCATGCTGCTGTCGGTGGCGGTCTTTCTGTGGGCGGCCACCTTGTCGGGTGGCGATGTGCTGGGCTTCTGGTGGGTCTGCGCGCTTTCGGGCCTGGCGCTGGGGGCTGATTTGGCCCTGCCCGGCGCACTGCTGGCCGGACTGATTGCCGAGCGTGGCGACAGCGGACAGCGTGAGGGCGCGTACTTTGGCTGGTGGAACCTCGCCGGTAAACTGAACCTCGCCCTGGCCGCAGGTCTGGCCTTGCCGCTGCTGGACCTGCTGGGCTACCGGCCCGGCACCTCATCGCCCGAAGGCCTGCAGGCCCTCACGCTGGCCTATGCGGTGCTGCCCTGCGTGCTCAAGCTGCTGGCGGCCGCTGCGCTTTATCTCTTGTTTGTCCGCAACGCCCCCTCACCCCATTCCCCCTTTGCGGAGGCCCCATGACCCGATTCTTCTCCTCACTCTTGACCCACCGCTGGCTGCTTACGCTGGCTGCTGCCACCTCGCTGCTGGCCGGTTGCGCCAGCCAGAACATCGAGCAGTACGCCGCCGAGCGCCCGCAGCTCGATCTGGCCCAGTACTTCAACGGCCGCATCACCGCGCACGGCATCTTCCAGGACCGCAGCGGCCAGGTGGTACGCCGCTTCACCGTGGACATGGAAGGCCGCTGGGAAGGCAACCAGGGCGTTCTGGACGAGCACTTCACCTATTCGGACGGCAAAAAAGACCGCCGCATCTGGCGTCTGACCAAGCAGGCCGACGGGCGCTACACCGGCACTGCCGACGATGTGGTGGGCACCGCCAGCGGCCGCACCGTGGGCAATGCCTTCCAGTGGGCCTACACGCTCAAGCTGCCGGTCGACGGCAAGGTCTACGAAGTGCAGTTTGACGACTGGATGTACCTGGTCGACGAACGCGTCATGCTCAACCGCGCGACCATGAGCAAGTTCGGCTTCCGGCTGGGCGAGGTCACGCTGTCGTTCCAGAAGCAGAACCCATGAGCCTGCTGCCCGCCCTCAACCCGCCGATGCGCAACTGGCGTGCTCAGCGCGTCTGGCTGGTGGGTGCTTCCACCGGCATCGGGCAGGCCCTGGCCCGGCAACTGCATGCGCTGGGCGCCACCGTCATCGTCTCGGCCCGCAAGGCACAGGCACTGCAGGCCTTTGCCGATCAGCACCCGGGCAGCATCGCCTTGCCGCTGGACGTGACCGATGCTGCCGCCGTGCAGGCCGCGGCCCAGCGTCTGCTGACGGATGGCCCACTCGATCTGGTGTGCTACTGCGCAGGCCACTACCACGCCATGCGCGCCACCGCGATCGACCTGCCCGACCTGCTGCGCCACCACGAGGTCAACACCGTGGGCGCATTGCATGTGCTTGAAGCCGTCACGGCCACCATGGTGCGCCGCGGCCAAGGGCACATCAGCCTGGTCAGCAGCGTGGCGGGTTTTCGCGGCCTGCCGCAAAGCCTGGCCTATGGGCCCACCAAGGCGGCGCTCATCAACCTGGCCGAAACGCTGTACCTGGACCTGCAGCCGCACGGTGTGGGCGTGAGCGTGATCAACCCCGGCTTTGTTGAAACACCGCTGACCGCGCAGAACACATTCCACATGCCCGCGCTGATCACGCCCGAGCAGGCCGCGCTGGCCATCGTGCAGGGCTGGGCACGCGGCGAGTTCGACATCCACTTTCCCAAGCGCTTCACCCGGGTGATGAAGCTGCTGCGCCTGCTGCCCTATCGCCTGTACTTTGCCGCGGTGCGCCGCATCACCGGACTTTGATGCCATGAACCCCACACCCATTCCTCAAGCCGTCGAGCGGCTCGTGCAGTTCTTCGAGCAGCTGCAGCCGCAGGACCTGCAACGCCTGCCCGAGATTTACAGCCCGCAGGCCCGCTTCAAGGACCCGTTCAACGATGTGCAGGGCCTGGGAGAGATCGAACGCATCTTTGCCCACATGTTCGTGGCGCTCGACTCGCCGCATTTCGTCGTGACCGAGCGCATCGTGCAGGACAACAAGTGCTTTCTGGTCTGGGACTTCCGCTTTCGCTTCAAGCGTTTTGACCCCACGAGCTGGCAGACCGTGCGCGGTGGCACGCACCTGGCTTTTGATGCGCAAGGCCTCGTGACCCTCCACCGCGACTACTGGGACGCGGCCGAAGAGCTGTACGAAAAGCTGCCGCTGGTCGGCGGCCTGATGCGCTGGCTCAAGCGCCGCGCCAACAGCTGAGCCCTGCATGAGCTACCGCGTCGTCTGGTTCAAGCGCGACCTGCGCGTGCAGGACCACTGGCCGCTGCACGAGGCAGCGCGCCGGGGCCCGGTGCTCTGCCTGTACGTGGTCGAACCCAGCCTGTGGGCGCAACCCGACGCGGCGGCGCAGCACTACGGCTTTGTGCGCGAATCGCTGCAGGCGCTCGACGCGCAGCTGCAGCGACTGGGCGGCCGACTGCATGTGGCCGTGGGCGAGGTGGTCGACGTGCTTTCCGCATTGCATGCCACCACCCCCTTCGAAGCGGTCCACGCCCACGAAGAAACCGGCAACGCCCACACCTTTGCACGCGATCTGGCCGTGGGCCGCTGGTGCCGTCAGCAGTGCGTGGGCTGGCAGGAGTGGCCGCAGTTCGGCGTGGTGCGCCGCCTGCGCGACCGCCGCGAATGGCAGCCGCGTTGGGAGCGGCACATGGCCGCCCAGCAGGCGCCCGTGCCTGAGGTGTTGCACACGCCCGATCTAAGCCACGCCCCGCACTTGCCGGTCTGGCCCTGGGGCAGCCAGCCCTTGCCCACAGCGGCCGAACTGGCGCTGGACCCGTTCGAGCCCCCCAAACGCCAGCGCGGCGGTCGGCCCCGCGCCGAGGCGGTGCTGAGGGACTTTCTGCAGCACCGCAGTGCCCGCTACCGGGGTGGCATTTCATCGCCGCTGTCGGCGCCTGATGCCTGCTCGCGCCTGTCGCCCTACCTGGCCCATGGCGTGCTGAGCATGCGCGAGGTGGTGCAAGCCACCCGAGAGCAGCTGGCTGCCCTGCCGCCCGAAGACAAGCGCCAGCGCCTGGGCCTGCAGGGTTTTGTGAGCCGCCTGTACTGGCACTGCCACTTCATCCAGAAACTCGAAAGCGAGCCCGAGCTGGAGTGGCGCAACTTGCACCGCGGCTACGACGGCCTGCGCGAAGCCGACTGGAACCCCGACCATTTTGAAGCGCTGCAGCAGGGCCGCACCGGCTGGCCCATGGTGGACGCCTGCGTCGCCATGCTGCGCGAGACCGGCTGGCTCAACTTCCGCATGCGGGCCATGCTGGTGTCGGTGGCGGCCTACCCCCTGTGGCTGCACTGGCACCCGGTAGGCCACTGGCTGGCGCGGCAGTTTCTGGACTACGAGCCCGGCATCCACTGGCCGCAAATGCAGATGCAGTCGGGCACCACCGGCATCAACACCACCCGCGTCTACAACCCCATCAAGCAGGCCGTGGACCACGACCCGCAAGGCCGCTTTGTGCGCCAGTGGCTGCCTGCGCTGCGCCGCGTGCCTGACACCTGGTTGTTCGAGCCCTGGCGCATGAGCGCCGATGTGGCCGAGCGCTGCGGCGTGCGCGTGGGCCAGGACATTGCGGTGCCGCCGGTCGAACTGATGGACGCGCTGCGCGCCTCGAAAACCCGCATGCACGCGCTGCGCCGCCAGCCTGCGGTGC
>JACCDV011015982.1_pt1 | contig 11216 bp, 8 predicted proteins | sample 7446131 | NCBI WGS metagenome assembly JACCDV01 (sample SAMN15323448, study PRJNA562643) | freshwater metagenome | isolation source: river surface water | place: USA:Blue River Watershed | collected 2017-08-17
CCCCGGTGTTCCTGCACCATGCGAACGGCCCGTTCGCGCACCTCGGGTGAAAAACGGTTGGACTTCTTGCTGTTCATGGCTCCATCTTCTCAGAGTAAGGAGCCTCCTCGATTCCCGGGGCGATTCAGTACCTCACGTATGACGAGGAGCAACGTCTGCTTGCGGTAGCTGACCCTACAAGGGACATCAAGTGGATGGCATCTTACGAAAATCGTAGATCAGAGCTCAAGCGGATGATGCATGACTTCTACGACCTTGTTGTGCTGCTGCTTGACACCGGGGCACGTCATGGAGAGATATGCAGTCTTGAATGGGACAGGGTAGACCTGGAGAAGCGGACGATTGCATTGTGGAGATCCAAGGTCCAGAACGAGTCCATCCTTTACATGACGGACAGGGTTCATCAAGTTCTGACACGCCGGCATTCAGATCGGCTGAACAAGTACGTTTTCACAAACAAGCAAGGTGGCAGAAGGGGCAACCTCACCCTCATCTTTCAGAAGGCCTTCAAGCGGGCTGGTATCGAGGGATGCACAGCTCACACCTTGAGACACACCCATGCCACCAGGCTGATTCAGAACGGCATGAACATCTACGAGGTAAAAGAGATCCTGGGGCACTCCGACATCAAGACGACCATGCGTTACGCACACATTGAGCAGGAGAAGGTTACCCTAAGGGCCAGAGATGTCATAGATGCATTGAACAAAAGGACGTAATCAAACAATTCTCGAAATAAAAGGACATGAGCTATTGTTCAGAAGACGAATAATTGAACCCTCACCATCAATATTAACAAGCAGCTCATCTCCATTTAGATTTGGAAATATAAAAGTCAACCTCATGATGGCAACCAAAACTCTTTCTGTAGGCGGCACCTGGTGAGGCGTGTACTCTTGATAGAGTGCATTTTGAACGTGTCCCGTATTGCACTTAACACCGACACTATTCAGGATTTCGGCAAATCCACTGTTTGTTAAACTTATATTAAGTAGTCCAGCCCTTCCATGCTTAAAGGCAGAGCATAAAGTCATTCTCAACTTACCCAGATCACCATCCACCTTGCGAAGATACTTCAGCTCACGAGCGGCGGCGACCGTTTTCATCTCGGTAAAATTTGACAAGTCGATCATATCAATTGAGGACTTTATACACCGTGGACTATTAGCCTGAAAATCATCAAAGACTTCCCGCATTAGAAGGAATTGCTCGACAGAATGCCAAGGTTCAGTACTAAAAGCGACATGTTGCACTTTTCTAGACATGGCATACGCATATGGGCGTCGCTTCCAGTCAAACTCCATATTTAATCGCTTGGAAATGAGCTTATCAACGTAGTCCGTTCCTTGCTCAACCATATCACGCAGACCCGTCTTGCCCTCTATATCAATTACCGTATCAGGCATTCGCTTAAAAAATAATTCAACTATCGCCTGATTTTGCTCATCTATACCCTCAAGTTCAGGCTTTGTCCATATACCCCCTTTAGCCAGCAAAATATGCTCATTGTCCTTGTTTTTCGGAATACCAGCCTTCAAGGTTGCCTGACCTCTGGTCCGCCATCCCAGCGGCAGCTTTAAGTAATGCTTGCGCTCCAACACAGTGGATTCACCCGTCAGTAAGACCCGTTGTTGCCGGTAAATCTCACTAAATTCCCCTCTAGTGCATTCAAGTGCCTGTTCATCAGTAATATTTGTCAAAAATCCATCGGTGGTACAACTAAACACCATCCTATCTCTTGGTATCGAATTTATGATCTCCCCCAGCACAGCTCGGACAAATGACGTAATGAACGCCGCAAAGTAGGCATTGGTAATCCGACTAGGTGGAAGCAACTTAGTCTCCCGATCACGCAGATCGTAAACACGCCTCTCCCTAAGACCCTGGGCAGTCTTACCATAACTGGAGTTACTAATCTCTTTCCAAAACAATCCACGCAAGGTCTTTTTCCCTGCTGTGTTACGCTTCTGAATACACTGATTAATGAATTCAGCAAATACTAGTTTAGAGGGATCGCTTTTTACAATCACACCATGCTTAATAGTTAATTTGGCCCCTAACTTTTTGGCCAGGTAAATTTCTGGAGCCGGACATTCGGTGATGCCCTTCAAAGGAAATATTAGGCCATTCCCAGTTCGCACAGGCAATGTCGGGTAGCGTGTTCCCTTGGGAAACTCAAACTCTATCACTGCATAGCCAAGAATAGTGGGGCCGTAGTCATCAACTTCAGTGGAAACCCGGATGTCATTCCAATCGGGAATTCCAATTAGTGACATCGCTGTCGGGTACGCTGACGAGAGATCAAAATCTGACCACGTGTCAACGAAACCGGGACCAAACCAGTACTGTTCATTTCTACCCCCGTGGTAGCAGTCAGTAGCCAGCGCCTCGTAATAATGCTTAAGGCGAACATCCTTTTCTTTACTTTCTGTCCTATAGTATCCTTTCTTCTTGTCATACACCTTCTCCACCACAACCTCTTTTCCAAGTATGGCAAGTCGGTCATATTTAATTTCCGCCCAGTTTTTCTCCAATAAGTCAATTCCTATTCCGGTCAATGTAACGGGAACCTTTGTCTTTCCAGTTATGTCCTTGTATTCCTTAACCACTTCCTCAATGTAACGGACGCAGATTTCAGCATCAGTCAATGCGTAATCCTTGAATAAAGACCAATTGTCACGCCGGACAACATCCATATTCTGGATCATCTGAAGATAAGTTTTTCGATCTGAAGAGAGTTCCACTTTCTTAACCCCAACTAGATCTCCAATGTCCTTCAAGCGCCGGGATGCCTGTGGGGTAAGAAGCATCGTATCCCTCAGATATAGTTGAATTTCAATAGAGTCATCACCTTTCAGTGGCACCAAACACTTCCAAGCACTATCCATGGATATAAAGGTATTTCGAACAGCAGATACAACCTTTGTTAAATCATTAAAATTGGAGAAAGCAGGCAAGTCGGCACGAGTAAAGTGGCCGACTAGGTAGATCTTTGCAGGAAGTGCTTTGTGCCCCTCAATACGGGCTCCACTGCCAAGTACGAACAGCATAAAATCATCAAGTGATATGCGTTCATCTTGGTCAGGACAACAAATGCCACTCCACACCCTCCCGTCCGAACACTTTGCGTAAAACTGATAGGACAGGATAAGTGATTTGGCCCTGTCGTTTTGAATGTCATCCTTCGTTACGGCATAGCCTGGAGTCTTGAACTCTGTATCGAACCCCACAATCATGAAGGGTTGAGTATCTTCACCCTTCGTCCGACGTCTTCCCCTCGAAGGCGGTGGACTAATGTCACCTTTTTCAAGCCATAATTCGACATAGTCTTCAACCCTCCCGTGCTCAGGGGGCGCAATCCAAAATGCCTTGGACATGTGACCATCTCCTTTATCCATTACATTAAATCTTCCTGCTCTACTCCCATATGTATGATTTAATGTTTATTGTCTTTTTATATAACATACATTAAATTTCGTATATGGGAGGAGAGAGAAAAGATTTAATGTGATACCAGCATAGTTTCGGAGGTCGATTTTGGTAATGGATGAAACCCTAACATGTAAGCTTGCCGCTTAAAAGGGTCTAGAACGCTGTAATTTCGTGTTTTTCGGATAACCCAAGGGGTAGGCTAGGCCGTGGTCGATTTCAAGGAATTAATTGATCTAACGCTATATTCTATAAGAGGCCAAATATTGTCTTAAATATTACTAATAATTATATCAATGACTTGGTACGTTCGACGGTGCTAAGCACCGGCGAGGCTTTGACATCTCTTCAAGAAGGGAAACGGAGCTCCTGAGCAGGCAGAGCATAGAACGAGCGCTTCATAAGCTCTCAGCTCATGTCTTGACCACCGCACAAACTGCGGTGTGTCCAGCACATCACATAAGCAGCCGGTAGATTTTCTTGCGACCATTTCTCAATCAGCCAGAAAACTCAAATGAAAAATTAATGTACAAAACAAGTTGATCCAGATTATTTCGCAATCATGCCAATAAAAAATATTTACCACCTCAAATCTAACTTTCACCCCCGGATTTCCGATTAGATTCTTCAGAGTTACTGGAACCTTTGTTATTTTCTTGATCGCCGCTCGGCTCTACATTTTTTTGCGATCCTTCAAGAAGGACTGGAGTCTCACTATCTTTGCTCGTAACGCCCTTTTTGGTGGAGTCATCCGTATCACTGGTGGTAGCCTGAATATCCTCAAGCCTCGACCCGTCGTTTTGATTGCTAAAATACTTGGTGTTTACCACCGACGCTATTACTAGGCTAGCAAGTGACGCAATCGCTGATGCCAAAAGAACGGCAAAGAATTGAGGACCAATTAGCCAAAATACTCTCTGCTTTAATGAATCGATAGCACCAAAAGAAATATATGAGTCCGGTATTATCCATTGCCTAACCACATCAGCAACCCTCCATATCAGAGGCGCAACAGCAATGGAGAACACGAAAGCACAAATCGCCATTATCCAGACCCGTTTATCAGAGAGAACGTCTTCTGTCTCAATGAATAATAACGACGTAACTCCAAACCATGTAAATAATGACACATACTTTGCCATCCATCTTGTCTTGGCGCCAAAATCCTTATCAGTAACTGGTGCTTCGTTTATTTCCATGATCGTCTCCATAAAATGCCAATATTATACGCACCGTGATAATTGATTCATAAAATTACCGATGAAGCTCATCGGTAATAATTGTTGTAGTCTTCTTCAAATCCCTGTACGGTACCGGCGAGGTATCTTATGGAAGAAAACGACAGACTACAAGTTATCCAGATTTTTGAGTCCATCAAAAGATGGGAAAAAAGTAATTTGCCGACGTATGGATCAGTTGCAGGACAAGATCTGTTCTTGCAACTGGCTCTTCTTCATAACAAAAGAAATAAATCCTTAAAGGAGCTTTATCTATCGTTAAACTGCGCCGAAAGCACAGCTCGAATACTGCTAAGAAACCTTGAAATGGATGGCTGGATACACCTCCCCAAAAACAAGATAGACGAGAGATTCAAACATTTCGTATTGACAGATAAATCGATTAAATGCATAGAGGAATGGGTAAAAATTTGGCTAAATATGCTGCATCTTTATTTAAACAACAAATCTAAGTAGATTTTTACCATAGACAATATTTGACCTTAATGCTTATAAAAAGGTATATCGTTGTGAAAATATTGAGATCGCCTTAATAAAGAATTATTTCTCTTCAGTAACTATTACCGATACATGCTTTGCGCCAAGCTTGGCAACCTCTTTGGCTACTGCCGATGCTGGACCCGTATGGACTGCCACTACGGCAAAGTCCTTCTCCTTCTTCAGCCCTTCAATCAGTTCGTTTTTATTCTTTGCTGTGGTAATCATTGCCACCCTCCTTGTTAACTATTTATGGGTGGCTGAAATAGTGTTTTAAATATAGGTCGGCATTAGTTTTCAATAAAAGAATTATCGACGTGATTTAAACAGTGATGCTCATCTCCCCATCGATCAACCAGGTGCACGAGGATGCGAGCATTCGTCATCTAGCCGTGCGATTAATTTATATTCATAATGATCTTCTTCTTTGCTAATTTGTACAATTGCGATCTCAGCGATCGAAAAAGTTAACCCTAGAGTGTTAATTTCAGGGCATATATTTTAAACTACTTCAAGGTTTCAAAATTTAGCCAGCTAGAAAGGGGCATGCTTGCCCATGTAAAAATTTTAGAATAATATAATTTAATCGATGTATTTAATAAGCCACTATGGCCTTAAATCTTACCGTTAGCCAATAATCCGCACCCGCCCGTCAGCACCATTTATATTTCTCTCTTCACTGAATTTCTCAGAATGAGACAGAGTGATGCTGGATTTTTTATCAATGACTCAACATCTTTTGAGTAGTCGCATTCGAAAAATATCCATGGTCTTCCATGTCATAGAAGCTTCGCATGGATCGCAAAGATCTTGACGTGGATATACGACATATCAAATCCGATTCATTTCGTTATTTTCTTCAGATATTCAGTCAATTTGTCATTGATTTCCATATTGCATCGGTAGAAGCTTTCGAGTGCCTTGCTAGCATTTGAGCGATCTCCTATGCGAGACAAATCCACTGACGTATCCATTCCGCCCTCAGCCAATGACCAAGATATAGCTGCATCAAAGGGATATGCTTCTACTACTGCAAGATTTATTCCGAAGTCTTTATCGTAGTACCCCACACATCGGCCACCAGTCTCGCATACGAAATCACCACTCTTGTAGGGATTGAAGCTGCGCCCTTTGACGGTTATATTGATATAGGGCGGCGCCGTTACGGTCCATTTAGTTTTTACAGTATCCAGCTCTGCCGCATTGATCTTGAACATATAGCCTGGAATTTTTCCAGGCGTCCAACTTGCCGAGAAGGATCCGGTCAATACAACTGGCGCACCCTTTCGTGCACGAATATCCCGATACACATACTGAAACTCAAGCTCACATGCTGACAGTTCTCCTTGCCGTGTAACTCGATTGAGCTTCAGATTGTTTTCCTTGGTGAGTTCTCCGAATAAATAAATGTGAAGTCGATCTTGATCAATAGATGAAAGTACTTGAGCGCTGGCCAGTGCCCCAATTAATATCATCCCAAACGATATTACTATTTTAGCGATCATTAGATAAAACTCACTTGGTTTTACATTGCGCATTGCCGTAACGCTGGATACACAGCCCAGCTGCGCAGTTGTTTATCATTGAATCCCTACTTTTTGCATTTGCGTCAACGATCACTGTCTGTTGATAAGGCACGTACTCAGTTCGCATAACTTGCTGGCAGGATGTATTTGCAAAATTTCCCATATATGAAGTCGTGCAATTAGTCTGACCGGTCGGTACTTGTATTGGTCGAGTTAATGTAACTACCGTTGAAACATTATTTACTGGATATTGCCTAAAGGCATCATAAGAGCATTCTTTCTTTGCATCATTGAATTCAGGTGTTGCGCAGCCGACCAGGATTAACATCGATAGTACATGCGCTAATGTTGCTAGTTCTTTAAATTTATTTCTTAATAATGAACACATGCGATCAGTCTTTCAGCTAGGTTTACAAAATTCATACATCCGGATATATTTGTGGCGCATCAGTAGTAGGATACTTGCCTTGGTTTTCTTATTCGATAAACCCACAACCAATTAATGCTCCCTGCGCAATTGAGAGCAACTCTCTGCCCGCTATTGATGAGACTAACATGCCAGTTGCGTCTTTGACAACTGTCAATGAGTGCTCGGTGGCAACTTGATGCTCAACGGACCTAACGCACATCGGCACTTCCAAACTACTCCGTTGTTCCCTCAATCGGCTCAGTCGGTCACTGTCGGCTCACCTGGTCACCGAACATCGACTCATATGACACATTGGAGACATGATGCTTCTTCGACTCCTGCAAGGGGGCTCCTAGACCCCCCTCAGCCCGTCCTAACCCACGTGTAGTCGTTCGAGCGCCCAGCATCAGCCGATCACACAGACAACTTCAGGACTTGCTCCGTGAGAGACAACGGACAAGCACCAGCACAGGACCCTTCGGCAGACTCCCAGCAGCGCTCGTGGTCATCAAAGCCAAGCGCCTACAATGCGGCGCCCCGCCGGCATAGTTCAATGGATAGAACGAGCGCCTCCTAAGCGCTAGATACAGGTTCGATTCCTGTTGCTGGTGCCACATTGCAAGCCGCACACGTTCATCGTGGTGCGGCTTTTTTGTACCTGCTGCGCGCATCGAACTCTTCCTTCGGTGGACGCCCATCCCCTTCCACCGCAAGGGTCCCCTTTCCGAAGGCCAGCGCCTGCGCCGTCCTACCTGGACCGCCCGCATATGACCGTACCGTGACTCTTCGTTAGAGGGAGGAGTCTGCATGGCATCGTCTCAAGGGCTTGAGATGGGGGGCGCGTTGCTGGTCGGTTGGGGGCACACCCCGTCGGTGCCTTCGCTGAATACGCCCAGCGCCTGGGAGCGCTTGCTGCTCCAGCTGGGGGCCTTGAGCGGCGAATACCTGTTTGTGCTGGGAGCCAGCCTGATCGCCCTGCTGCTGCTCAGCCGCAGGCGCTGGTTTCTGGCGGCTTGCGCCTTTGCGCTGGCGCTGCTGTGGCTGAGCTTTCACCTGCCAGTTTCGCTCTACCTGGAGTCCCTGGGCGCCGACTCGTTTGCCGAGACGCAGGGCTTCGACCTGGACGAGGCGCGCTTTTGGGCGCAGACGCTGCGCGAGGCGATCCAGCCCGACTTCAGCCTCAAGAAGTTCGTGGCCTACCTGGCTGCGGCCGTGCTGCTGTGGGCCGCCTTGCGCGCGCTGCTGCAGCGCATGGGCCTGGCGGGCCGGCGCGCGCTCGCGGGCCACCTGGCCGTGGCCCTGGCCTGCATGGGCCTGGCCGTTCACCAGACCACGGCCCAGGCGCTGGCCTTTTACCTGGAGAACACGGCCAAGTTCCATGCCACGGCCTCGCACTTCGACCGCGCGCCGCCACCGGCGCAGCAGCAGGGCCCGGCTCTGGACCTGGTGGTCTACATCGGCGAGTCGACCTCGACCATGAACATGGGCCTGTACGGCTACACGCGAGCGACCACGCCGGCGCTGAGAGCGCGCGCCGCGCGCGATGCGCAGCTGCTGGTGTTCGACGCGGTGCTGGCCACCCATGCCCACACCAGCCGCTCGCTGCTGGAGGCGCTGTCGTTCGGGGTGGACGCGTCCCAGGCTTTTGTGCCCATCACCGAACGCGACCGCATCTCGGTGGTCGACGTGCTGCGCCAGGCCGGGCTTGAGCCCCGGCTGCTGAGCAACCAGGGCCAGGGCGGCTCCTGGGACCAGGCCTCGTCGGTGATTTTCCGAAATTCAGTCAACACCTTTCGCGCGCGCGTGCGCTCGGGCCAGGCCGATGCGTCGCCGCCCTGGGACCATGCCTTTTTTGAGGCGCAGCTGCAGGCCCTGCCACCGCCGGGGCCGGCCGCGCAGGCGCTGTTCCTGCATTCCTACGCCGGCCATGGGCCTTACCTGCAGAACATTCCCCCGGCCTTCAGGGAACCGGTCGATGCGCAGCTGCAGACCCTGGCGCCCGGCCAGGTGGTGCGCGAGCCGGGGGTGTCGGTCGCGCAGATCGAGGCCTACGACGCAGCGATCCGCTACGTGGACCACAGCGTGGACCGCCTTATGGCGCGGCTGCAGACCGCGCCCCGGCCCACGGTGCTGGTGTACTTCTCCGACCACGGCGACGCGGTGTTTGCCGGCTTCGGCCACGACTCGGCGCGCTTTCGCCACGAGATGGCGCGGGTGCCGTTCCTGATCTACTTCAACGACGCCGCCGCCCGCGCCCGGCCCGAGCTGCTGGCCAAGTACCGCCGCCTGGCGCAGGCGCGGCGCGTGGCCACCCTGGCCCAGCTGCCCTCCACGCTGCTGGACCTGGCGGGCGTGCGCATCCTCGATGCGCAGGCCGTGCTGCAGACACCCGTGGTGGGCGAGCCGGTGGAGCTGCCGCCCATCCTGGTGCGCCAGACGGTCGAGGGCATCAGCTACGTGCACCTGGGCGGGCGGCCCGCGCCGGCCACCAGCGCGGCGGGCCAGCCGCTGATCGACCGCACCGACGAGGACACGCGCCGCTTTCTGGCTTCACGCTCGCCGCTGCAGCAGGTGCACCACCGCTGCCCGGCCGAACCCCAGACGCTCGAGGAAATCAGCCGCGCGACCCTGGTGCTGGGCTGCCCGCCGGTGGCAGTGCAGGCCGGTGCGCCGCGGCGCTGAGCCGGCTCAGGCGCCGCCGGCCAGAAAGCGTTGCACGAGCTGCAGCTGCTCGGGCACGTTCAGCGCAGGTGCATGGCCGCAGCCGGCGATGGTGACAACCAAGGCGCGCGGGCCGCGGTCGCGCATGGCCTCGGCCGTCTCGGCCAGCAGCAGGTCGGAGTCGGCACCGCGCAGGCACAGCACCGGCATGTCCAGCCGGTCGTAGACGTCCCACAGCGCATAGTCCTTCGGGTGGTGGATGAACTGGCCCACCATGGCCGGGTCGTAGTGCGGCGTCACGCGGCCGTTGGGCAGGCGCCGGGTGGAGGTCTCGGTCAGGCGCCGCCACTGTGCGTCGGTGAGCTGGCCATAGGGCGCGTACACCTGGCGGAAGAAGGCCTCGAGCTCGCTGACGGTGGCAAAGTCCGGCGGCTGCCCGGCATAGGCGCGGATGCGCTGCACCGCAGGCTCGGCCAGTTGGGGCCCGATGTCGTTGAGCACCAGGCGCTCGATGCGGCCCTTCAGCGGGCCGGCTGCTGCCACCATGCCAATGGCCCCGCCCATGGACGTGCCCACCCAGTGAAAGCGCTGCAGGCCCAGCTGGTCGGCCAGCGAAGCGGCCAGCCGGGCGTAGAAGTCCAGGCAGTATTCACGCTCGGGCTCGGGGCTCCACTGGCTCAGGCCACGGCCCAGGGTGTCGGGGCAGATCACGCGCCAGCGGCCCGAGAGCTCCTGCGCCAGCTCGTCCATGTCGCGGCCGGTGCGCGCCAGCCCATGCCAGGCGATCACGGCGTCTTCATGGTGGCTGCCCCAGTCCATGAAGTGGATCTCGCGGCCCTCGCAGCGCAGGTAACGCGACTGGGGACTGACGGGGGTGGCGTCGTTCATCGCAACTCCTGCGGGTCAGGGGCGCCGGGCCGCCGCGCGTTCACGCAACCGGCCGACGATGCCCGACGGAAAGTAATAGACCGAGAGCACGAAGAGCAGCCCCAGCCACAGCATCCAGCGGTCCGGCGTGAACAGCGCCGGCAGCAGCGGCCAGCCCTCGGTGGCGCTGCCGATCTGGCGCAGCAGGTCCTGCAGATAGCTCTGCGCCACCAGGAACAAGGTGCTGCCGATCAGCGCGCCATAGAGCGTGCCCATGCCGCCGATGACCACGATGAGCAGGATGTCCAGCATGATCTCGAAGGACAGCGAGGTGTCCGGCCCGTTATAGCGCAGCCACAGCGCCAGCAGGCTGCCGGCCAGGGTGGCGAACAGGGCCGAGAGCACGTTCGACAGCGTGCGAAACACCACCGTGCGGTAGCCCAGGGCCTCGGCGCGGAAGTCGTTCTCGCGGATGGCCTGCAGCACGCGGCCGAAGGGCGAATTGACGATGCGCAGCAGCACCAGGAACATGGCCGCCACCACGCCGAAGATCAGGTAGTAGGTGAGAAAGCGTCCGTTGAACACCACCTCGCCGAAGGGCCCGGCCCA
>JACCDV010879002.1_pt1 | contig 11213 bp, 8 predicted proteins | sample 7446131 | NCBI WGS metagenome assembly JACCDV01 (sample SAMN15323448, study PRJNA562643) | freshwater metagenome | isolation source: river surface water | place: USA:Blue River Watershed | collected 2017-08-17
AATTTGGACATATTTTTTATCGATCATTGACTTTTGGGCCAGTTTTGTAGAAGTTGTGTTGTTGCAGATCGTATTTAATCCATACTCCCCTTCTGAAATCCAAGAACTGAGAGTGAATATAGGCATCCTTGTCGAGAATTACGTTTATACTAATGATTCTAACAATCAAATTTCCAATCAAATATAATGCCATTGACCGAGCATCCTGAGCAAACAATGAAAGCATCGTTAAATCGAATCATGGTCTTCGATCCACAACTTTTATGGTACCAATAGCCTGATTTTTTGTTACTACAGTCTGCTTTCGGACAAGGGCATTCCAAGTAATTCATAAAAAAAAAAGTATTACAATCAAATTAACTTATTTCGATTGCCTAATGTTCTCCATAATATGAATTATGATAGTCATAGTCACAAATATTTTCATCATTAATAAATCAATTTTTTACTTTAATAAATATTTTTATTATTGAAGAAAGGAATATAAAATGATTTGTTGGTGATTGATAGTTATAGATTTGATTTTATTATCTTTAAAATAATATGAAGCTAAATAAAATTTTTATTTAAACTGAAACGTTCAGTTTGGATCGAAAAATATTGTATAACTTCAAGAATAGATTAGTTTATATTTAGATATGCTTGAGCATTTTGCATCTCAGGATGCTTATTTACTTATTTTTTTCAATAATGAGTATTCCTAAATTTTGGTTGAAAAAAAATCAAAAAATGCGACAGGAACACCTAGACTAAATATATAGCTAATAAAAGATATAAAAACATTAAAATGTCTTTCAGTTTTCAATCCATCATTTCCTTACCTCCATCAACTCATAGCTTTCAAGTAATTGCTTACACCGACCTCCCTTCAAATCTAGTTCGACTCTCTTAAATGATCCATAGTCATTAATAATCATAGGATTATCATCGTGAAATCCAAAAGCAGCAACAGCTATCATCTCTGACTCGAAATCAGCCATTTCATAAGTGCAAAAGCTGTATTATGCATCAAAATAAGGCATTAGTTTTCTTAGAAAGTAAAGGTATGATTTTGGATTTGTATATACTTTTTAAACTTTAGAAACATACCTTTTTTCTTTCTAAGAATATTCGAAAAGAGAACTGTTTCGGGTGTCGGCAACGACGCAAAGATATGAACAATATTCGAATCGCTCGTACAGGAAATCCAATTGCCTGCTCGACTAAAGGACAAAGAGTAGATCATCCCAAATTAATTCCCTCTTCTTACTTCCTGGAGAAGATCACCGTTCTACGTATTGAAGATTCGTATGTTGATCCCCTTTTAACTCGCCGTTGCGATCTTATCGCCGTTGAGGGCAATGGCAATCGAATTAAGAACTAAATTAAAAAGAAAAGTTGAACTTGACTGGTGAGCGCGGATTCGCCTCTGCTTTTCGGTTTACATGTGGACGATGAGGACATGTCCGACTTCGATGGTTGGGCAGGCCAGGAGCATATTATCGGGGTCATTGCTGAGTGATATCAGATTATAGGGCTATTCTTCTGGGAATTTGAAAGTGGGGATGATATGGAGTACCTCCAAAGTAAAGAAATCTAAAAGATAGACTTTATTAGGCAGGGCAACTGCCATCTTTCTTAATCTAATCTTGACACCCAGAATATTCGATTCAAATGTTACGTCGGCAATTATGTTATTGCTGCCTAAATCTAAATTGAGTTACTATCGTCGAATATGGCGATGCGATATGATACGAATGCTGAATTCTAGAAACCAACGAATGCTAAGAGATTGCTTCTATCCACCATTTAGACAAACTGAAGAGGTGCGCTTAGATCACGACTTTGTTTAAGTTTTAATGGTTGAGTACTGAAGATCTTAAAGCCTCGGTTTGTTGCAAGAGCGATGCAGCTATTGTCCCAGTTGAACGAAACCGTGTTAATTATCTCTAGTTGTTCGGTTTTCAGCTCTTAGAGTTACTCGTCCATCCTGCTTAATTGAGATAAAATTTATTTGATAAATTGTAAAACGAAAGATTCTTTGGAATTCCTGAATTTGATAAAATATGAGATCAAGAGTCCATACATATTAATAATATAAAATGATGGCAAGTATCGAAGGTATATTTATTTTATGTTCCTTATTTTCAATAGCATACGCACAAAATTAAGATAGCACAACTTCCCAATTCATTGGAGACAACAAACTTATCTTAGGAACCATCTGTTTCCTTCTTATTCTTGTTGTCGCCATCTATGTCGACAAAAGAAATGGATATAAATACATCACAATAATCAGAGTAAAGGTTGGAGAAAGCATAGTAAAGCTTAGGAGCATCCGCACGAAGAAGGTTATGAATAAAAAATAGAAAATATAGACATAATAGCAAATGCCAACAAGTAAGGAAATGAGGAATATCTTCGATAGTGAGAAGACCTTTGTAGAAGGACCTCTGTCCTCTCATTAAACAGTTGTATTAGAGAAGAATACTGAGGAAATGATTTCACGTATGGATTTGTAGGAAGATACGCCTAAAGTTAATTTAAGATAGGTGTTTTAACAAAAAACAGAGCAAAATAATAATAAGAGATCGAAATCCAAGATAAGAAACAGGGTTCAGATAAAAAAGAGTTAAATTGAAGACTAAGCAGTCAAGGACACACTTTAGTTCACAGAAGATAACTCGAATTCCCCCAATTCAAATGAGTGATTAAATATAATACGTAAACAATATTAATTCTTACAATTATTAATTTCGATGATTGATTGGAGGATTGTATTGCTCGTCTTTTAGATTTATTTAGATTAATTTTATGATAAATATTCAATTAATGGTAAAAAATGGGAGAGTAAATCATGTATTGGAGTGAGCTTCTGATAATCTGTTTTTGTTGGATTGGGTTCCAGATGAAAGTCTGTTTTCCGTTTCAGGATTGTCAGCGTTGAGGTATTCCTCCTTTCCATACTCTTTATATATCTCTTCTTGCTTTTCCTCTTGCTTATCTTCCTATTTATTCTACTCTTCCTGCTTGCGCTTCCTTTCGATGAGCCACAGGACCAGAGCAACACCCGAAATGATCATGAGTACTCGGCATATGCATTTACAGTTGCAAAGTCCCAGTGAAAACAACTTGAGTATTAGGAAGACGAGCAAGATGGGTAAGAGAACTATTAAAATGAATCTTGTGAGCTTATAGGTGCATCTGAATAATAGGAAGCAAGGCACATTGTAGAATGAACATTGGTATTCGCAAAATCCATTATCTTTTTGTTCTTAGTTATTACTCTCTTAGTTTTTGGTGTTATTTTAGACAGACAAATTAGTGGAGTTGGCACTATTGGCACTATCTGAGGTATTGGAGGAGTTTGTAGTATTTGATATATTTGAAGCGTTGTTTGGGGTAGATTGGTCAGTCTAATTGGTTGGAGAGGAGGAATTGGCAGTATCTGAGTTATTTAAAGCACTGAGGGATTCTGTCGTATTGAGGGTAGTTCCACTTTCAGTTGAATTAGCATCTTTCAAGTCTATATTAGTGGTATTTTGTTCTGTAGGATTGGGGTCACTCTAAGTTTAGTTTATTTGAGCAATAAACAATTGATCCCCTTCGGCAGTCTGATTGGCAGTTTCATCGGCCACATTGGCATCGGATAATGTGGGAAGAGCTATCGCTGTGGGATCACTGTCAGCCAACACTGTGACGTTCTCTTCAATATCGAAGGCAGCAATTGAAATGAGGAGGATTGCAAGGAAAATGTGTTTTAGCATTAATGTTTATATATATATACTAAACTATTCATATTAATAGTGGGTTTAGCTGAGGTATTTGGATGCTGAGCCATTCAGCATTTTACTTTAGCAAGTTTGAAGATAACTCAAAAATGGCATTAATTATTCAACAATATCACCGTTATAGCTATAAAATGTATCAATCGAATTATGTTTGCATATTTAGTTATTCTTCACTATTTCTTGTTGTAATCTACAAATTTGGTTCACTTTAAGGGTTGTTTAGGCTGTCAACACTTTAAACATAATTTTTCTATGCAACTTTAGCATCACAGCTTTATTCTTGGCTGAGTTACTACTGCTTCTATAGTCTTTTTCTAATGAAATCAACAAGGCAAGAAATACAGCACTTGCAATTAGACACAAAAACCCTCATAAAGCATCCAAGATAGCATCCGCAGCACAGCAATACGACTATTATAACTCCCCAGAATATTCCCCAAAATAGCCTCTTCAATTTTTCTTAGCATCCAAATACAATAAAACAAGGAACATTGAAAAATGAAGTGCATTATGTCTAGCATGCATTACTAATTGCATTTCCAACTGAATCTATCTACCTTTTTATCGAGTCAACAGCCAAATTTGCAGTATTCACTGTCCCTTATTAGATTTCCACAAATGATGTTCCAATGGCGTTTGATGCATCACTAAAAAAGACTTCAGTGGAATTAGCCACGCTTGATGCGGTTTCGGAAATAGCTTTAGTTGAGGAATCTATGATTGCCCCGCCTTATGTTTATACGATATTTAACGCTGATTTGGAAGTATCCACAATTGTATTTCCCAGCTATGACAGTGCATTTTCAGTGGAATTGATTACACTTAGAGTCCCATCTGCTATATAATTGCCCTATTCAACTATGAAATCAGCTGCTGATGAAGCAGAATCCGATATTACTCCAGCCGCTGATGAGGCCCCAGCTGCTGATGATGCTGTATCCGACACAGCTCCAGCAGCAGAACTGACTGCATTACTTACATCATTATAAACGCCATCAAAGTCAACTAACTTTACTGAAATAACGAGGGCGGCTAGGCAAATTTTATGAAGCATTATATCTATTTTAACAAATAAAATTTAAGACATGTTTGCTGTCAGGCAACATAGAAGGGATATAAAAAATCATTGGGAAGATATGCATCGATAATTGGTGGACTAGGTAGATTGAGGACTAAAGAATTAGAGGCAGCTTTAAATTCAATGAATAGTGAAAATCTATTGGTTTATTTATCAACTGGCTCGTAAGCTGCACCTATTATTTGGTATTGGGGATTTTCTTTAGTTCCAATTTGAACATAATTAAATGTTAATTTTGCATTTTTGTCAGTAACTAACGAACTCGAAGTAATGCTTACGAAATCTGCTAAATTAGTAGTTGAAGTCCCAAATTTACCAACGTAATCAAAAGCATTTATCAAAATATTCTTTAAAAAGTCAGTGAACTGCCCCTTACATGTATAGACAGCATTTACTCCAAATTTAATTGAGATTAAATTGGATTGGTCAGATTAGTCGGTCGAGGCAGATCGACAGTTACCATCCGTATCCATGATGGCAAGATTAACAGGATTGAATATTTTATAATATGTTGAATTGGTTGAAGATTTAAGGAAGGTAAGCAGACTATTCTTAGTGTATGCCTTGGCTGAGGAATACCCATAATTGGAAGATTTGGATATGAAGCTATAGCTGTACTTTATATTGATGTATGTGGGGCCACTAATAAGTGTATTTCCCATCACGATATACGAAGAGTTATAGTCTATTAATGTAGATGTGCTGTTTTTTATGAATGTTAGCTTAATTTGCTTTATCACTTGGCAAATGTTTCCTGAACATGAGCTGGAAGCAGAAGATGTGTTTACTGATGATGTCGATGGGTCTTTAAGGAAGTATACGTTGAGTGAACTTTTAACCAGATTATTATTGTCAGCGAACTGAGGAAATGATAAGTAGTCGTGGGCTAATACTGTTCCTGAAGAAGCTGAAGCAGAGATGTACGCCCTACATGAATCATCCTGTATATTATTCATATCTCTCAAAGTGTAATCCCCACATGTCCCTAAACTATTCTTAAAAGGCAACTTACTAGAGTTCGCTACCGAGGCAAGATTAATAATATTGGAGCTAATAGCTGAGACTGTATTTGAAGTTATACTGATCTGTTCGTTGCTGGTTGAGCTCATGAATCCAGCTGCAGGGTCAATAAAGTTGATCTTAGAAATGCAGAAGAGCCTCTTAATGATCTTTATAGCTATATTGATACTGTGTAGATGAGTCTTAGTCCTTGGTAAAGATCATGTGAATGCATTGTCTATTCAGTATAATAAGAGCAAAGAGGGATAGGATAGCCGTCATTGGCGCATAAGGTGTAATTATTCCAGTTATAGACCAAGGTTGAAGAACATTCCTTATCACAGCAGCAATATGGATCACAAGAGTTCGATACGTCACAGAAGCAAGCTGTGTTATTATATGCATACAGGACGATAGAGTTTTGATGGTGGCTGAGCAGGCGATGAAAATAGTAAAGAAAACTAAGAGCGATGAAGTATTCCTCATTAAAATTCAAATTAAATCAAACATGATGATTAGATAATGATGATATAATTAAAGAAGATATATTCGATTTAATGAAGTTGTAAATTAATTTAATAGGGATCCCTAATAACTTTCGAAAGATGGAAATAAACAGATAGTAGTAGGATAACTAAAATAATGAAGCTGAACATCTAACAACAAAAATACTTTCAAGGTTGGATCGACTGGAACTATCGAAATGGCATATATTTGTTACACTTGCTTTGGGGTTGGTTTGGATATTTGATGGATATTAGGTCACGCTCATTTCTCTCTATCGTAATGAAATCGTTAATTAATCCTCGGAGACGGTCTTTAAGTCATTGGTTTCAGCGTATCAAATTGGAGGAATTGTTGGAAGTTTAATTTTTGGGGTATTGGCTTTTATTATTGGAAGAAGAAAAATCTTTATTGTAAATATTTTTCTTAGTTAGATTACACTCTTTATCTATTTTGTTGGAGTCATTTTCTCAGGGATCAAAACCAACTCGTTCGTATTTATTCTCTCAAGGTTTCTGACTGGACTAAGGTATACATAAAATAATTTAGTGTTGGAGGGTAATTCACGGCTATTTTCACAGCTGTCGACGAGTTTCTCCCGCCAAAATATCGAGGGAGAGTCAACATTGGAATCGATGGAACTTGGCATTTAGGTGGAACACTTGCCTCTCTTTTGACAATGGCTGTGGGATAAACTACAAACTGGAGATCTATGTTTTTATTGGGAGTACTAGGAATCCTATCGTTGCTTATCATGAGACGTACTGTGCCATAGAGCCCAAGATGGCTTCTTCTCAAAAATAGAATAAATTAGTCCGAAAGAATTATCTAACAAATATAGTATGCTGTTGAGAATAACAATTTTTTGCTAAGACCTTCACATGAATTACAAAGTTAACAGCTATAACAAAGATAAAAAAAATCATTTGGAGATTATTGTATAGAGATTGTAATGATAGTGGTGACAGCTGTGAGAAAGCAGACAAAGAAATTCCTTGTTAGCTTTATTCTCATATTTACTCAGGCCCTATTCTTTAACCTTGTTTACTATCAGTATCCTGATATTCTTGGAAACTAGTTCGATCTTAGCCAAGAAGAAATTAGTCTGTATATGCTTCCACTTGCTGTCGTCAGCTTTATCAGTACTCTTTTTATTGGCCCTTACTTCGATAAGATTGGAAGGAGAAAGCTATTACTCTTCACATGTATCTTATAACTAATTTAGATGGACTTTCAGGGATTATCCTGATCATAAGCTATCAATGCCACAACTTAGCCCTGAGAGAAACCACTGTGGTCATCTTATTCATTTTTGCCTCACCCGCAGGGTCATCTGCCAATCTGATCGCCTCCTAGATTTTTTCAACTTCCTCAAGAACTATCGTGCTATTTATCATGTTCATCATATCGATGTTGGGTGGGATGTGTGGAGTGTGGTTCGATAATTACATCGTCGCATCTATAATGATGATCTTTGCAGGTGTAGTCGCATTCATCTTTTGTCCTAATTCTGAGAATAAGAGTTTGTAGGAGATCGAGAGGATGTGATTTTCTTTACTAAATATCTACTTTATTTGAGTTATCTACAACATTATAATCGATATGAATATCCAGACTTATCTCCTGCTTGCCGTCATTGCCATCTCTCTAGCTTAGAGAACAACCGATGGATAAGTATCAGAAATTAAATCTCTTTGTCAGCATGGGCTCAGCTAAAAATAGTGGTTGTTCGAATAAGCAGAAAATGAGATTAATCTTAATGAGGCGAAAAAGACTTTTAAAACCTCATCGTAATTATGATGAAATTTAGAAAGTCCCTTATCAGCAAGCTTATTCAATATTTGCATGCCTAAAATCGATAAGTATAAAAACAATAGTTCTTGGAATATCTTTCGAAAATAAATCCTTAACTTCAGCAATATAGCAATTCCTCCAAATATATGCTTTTTGCATTATCGTTAGTATTTGCCTATTGGATTTCCAAGATTATTCAAATAAAATATAACTTACACCTGGTTTCTTTTAATTTTTCTCATGGCTTTATGAAGTCAGCAATAAAGCTATTAAAGATATTTTTAATAGTTTTTGCGATAGTTTCGCTTTATTTTTCATTCAGAGGATACAGGGAAGGGAATAAAACATAAAAGACGTTGTCAAGTTTGATTTGTAAAGTATTTGATGAACCAAAAGGAGTAATTAAAGGAGGTTCAGGCCCTTAGCATGACGGATACTAAGCTTACGTAAGCCAAATTTAAAAATATATGAATACATTTACGATAAATTTTGATAGTATTAAGCAGCTGATTAAAAAACAGTATTTAATAGGCTAAATAGTAAAATTTGGAAAACAGATAATAGCTATCACATAAAATAATAATACTTTTACTTAGTTAATGAATAAAACTGTTTCCAAATTATCTTCTGCTGATCTCAAACTTACAGAAATCAAATAATCACTTATTCATAATAAAACGATTGAGGAATCAAGAGAATTAATAATAATGCTTCAGTATTAGCTTAAAGCTGTATAGAGTTATTCGAAAATCAATTTATTGATAACAAAAAGCATTTCATTTTTTGGGCTATTAATCAAATTCTTTTATGGATTAATCATTTTCATATCGGTTCTCGTAATTGCCGTTATATTGCTTAAAAGGAAGATTCATATAAATAAAGCTTTAATTCAATACCTTTTCGCTACTTTTACTTTCTTATGTCTATCCAGTTCTTATTTAGGATCTTATGCTGTTCCTGGTTTAGCGTTGTTAAGCCCAATAGTCGATCAATTGAGCGAAAATTAAAATGTTATTAGACGTAAATATTTCATGATTAAGACTAACTTAAAGGGGTGAAAACAGATATAGTTTAGATACTAAGCCGATTTATACCAATTAACGGCAAAGATTTAACTGCAATATACTAAAATCATTTAATCAACAATATTACACAGTTCGACTCAATAATCTAATAGTTTTACAAATTAGATGAAAGTTACCTCGATAAACTCTTTGAAACCGGAATCAGGCAAACAAAATCAAAAAATTTCGACACATCTAGAATAAATTTCTTAATTCAAAAGAATTTAATGAAATAAGTATTAATAAACCTCAAAAAATCTCAGTAAGGAATAAGATAGATTTTATCGACAGTTTCGTAAAATGGATAACTGGCAATTATTTATCCTGAATCGATGGGCAACCACATTCGAGAAATATATAAGATAATAAGAGTGCCTTTATTTAACAGGATATATAATGCTCGATATAATTGCAGTAATATTGGATTTTTCTTATTATTGATTTTAATTTGTTCAATAGCCTTAGAAGAATTCAACAGCCTGATGAAAAGTAAAAAAGAATTCGCTAAAATATAAAAGGGACAAAATATTGAATCATAATAATTAATGGCTGATAGCATGAATTGATACTCAATCATCATTATTGTCGATTTGTTTTGACTAGGAGTTTGAAAAATTGCCTGCTGCCGAAATCAAATTAAAAAGCAAATAATTAATTGAAATTATCGAAAAGAAAATTAATAGGCTAATAATTATTATATTTAAGTATTGATTTAGTTTAAATATTTTGCACTTGTTTTGTTTGTTTACATTTATTATTGCTTGTACTTCTGACATTTATTTACTTGGTTCAAAAAGATATTTGTAAATAATCGATTAAGTTGATATCTATTCTGTGACTTTAAGGCATGTTAAAAATTAAACATAAGGTAGTAAGGCATTTATTTGAGGATAAAAATGATAGCTAAATTTAACAAATTTTGTTTGGGTTTTGTGCCTTAGGGAAAAAGTTTCAAGAGAGTCATAGAATAGTGTCTTTACTATTGAGGCAATTTTCCAATCACTAAATTAAGAAATTGCTAAAGCTGATGATAATGCATCAATACTCCATATCTTATAGTAATCTACTGCATATTTAGTTATGTATTTCTCAGGGTGTTTTTATATTTATTTTTGTTTCTTTTGGAGTACAGTTTGGAATTGATAATTGGACGTAAAAAAATAAATATCGTTTTCATCTGCGTAAAGACAGCCATTTTTCTTGTTTTACTAATCAATATCTACACGTGGAATGGCCAACGAATATTAAAGATTCTCAATTATATCTGCTAAAAACTTAGAATATGGTTTAGTGATAAATGACCATATTTCAATTCCTGGAAACAGGTAAACTTAATCTCCAGTCTCAGCATTAATAACTCGAGTTTTATTCCCTCCAAATAATGCATCATATGTAAAAGTTATCAAATCCGGATCACTGCTAATCCTATTAAATGCGGTGGTTTGTTTATCTATGTTTTGTATCCAAGTTAACTCGTTGACTAGGAACGAATTAGTATCCAACCACATGCCTCCGTTTTCATATAGGAGAAAAAGTCGATAAATATCTACTTTGTTTTGAATGGTAATCTAGTTTTTAGAAGTCTCGATCATTTTCTTCATTCTTTATTGGCTTTGTTGAGAAATGAAAAGTGTCAAATTTTATCTTGTGAGAAATTTGAACTCCCAACCTGATTTTGTGGCATAGAATTTCATATTGTTTATGCAAAGCTTTGTGAACAGCTGCGCTCCTTAGTAACCACTATCCCAATATGTCCAAAGAATCTTGGGTATTGTATTCGCTGAGCTCCTTAACGTTGTTGATTAAGTTATTGGTTTGGCTAGATGGATGTTCAATAAGATTGCAAAAGCAATGGCTATGATCAACTTCATTTTGAATCGATTGATTACTAAACAAATATTATTTTTCGCTGGTAGATATTAAAATTAGCAACATTATTAATGACTTTAAAGGTGAAAGAGTTCGGCGGAGAATATCTATCTTTATTGGTATGGATGAAACAAG
>JACCDV011092355.1_pt1 | contig 11213 bp, 13 predicted proteins | sample 7446131 | NCBI WGS metagenome assembly JACCDV01 (sample SAMN15323448, study PRJNA562643) | freshwater metagenome | isolation source: river surface water | place: USA:Blue River Watershed | collected 2017-08-17
ATTCTAAATAATAATTTTTAGTTAGCCACATTTTGAATGCTTAAAACTACACTAAAACGAATCAGATTTTCGGAAAAAAGTTAAAAAAGAAGCGTATTAATACGTATAAATACGCATTAATACGGATTGAATACGAATACGATTTGTAGTAACCTAGTAAGAATTACATGTACATTGATTAATAACTAAATAAAATGAATTACTTAAAGTAGTAGTTTACAATAAATAAGTATGTCATTTTATAATAAAATCGCTCAAAGTACATCTCTATTTCTTTTAAAAAATTGAAAAATAAATTGCTACACTAAGTTCAATGGTAAATATATATTGCAAGCTTGCAAAGAATTTAATTTCAAATAGGATGCTACTAATTTTGTCTCGAAATAAATAATTAACCTTTATTATGAAAAACAAAAAAACACTTTACCATTTTGTATTAGACAAAAGTGGTTCCATGAACAATTGTATCGAGTCTACTGTAAACGGATATAATGCACAATTAGAAACTATTCAAAAATTGCAAAAAGAATATCCAGAACAACAATTTTTAGTTTCTCTTACAATTTTTGATGATACCGTTGATGATGTTCAATTAAATCAAAGCATAGATGCAGTCATTTTTTTAAATACAACAAGATATCATCCCGGTGGAACGACCGCCTTATTAGATGCTATTGGAATGTCTATTAACTCAATCCGAATAGCTAATGAATCAAAAATATTAAATAACGAAATGAGTATTGTGATGGTAATTCTAACTGATGGATTAGAAAATGCAAGTCGTGAGTTTACTTTTCATCAAATTGCTAGCACTATTAAGACGTTAGAAGAAACAGAAAAATGGACATTTAATTTTTTAGGGGCAGATATTGATGCTATCCATACTTCAAAAATGCTAAACATAAAAAGTGAAAATGTAGTTTCTTTTAGCAAGAGTAACATGGATGAAATGATGAATCATGTTAGTGAAGGAATGAAACAATATACATTTAGTAAATCAAAAGGAATAACAAAAAATAACTTTCTCGATTTTATCAAAAATAAAGATTTAAGAAAAAACAATTAATTATGAAAACATATACTTTTAATAAAGAAGAAGGGAAATGGTATATTGACCTTCCAGAATGGCAAGAATCAAAAAGCGCTCTACAAATGGTAGCAGGAGCTGATATTTTACTTGATGAACTATCAAACAATCAAACTTCAGTAAACATTTCTATCTCAACTAAGCAAAAATTAGACGATTATACTACTCTGAAAAAAGTAATGAACACTCCTTTAACGGGAGGTGCATTGTATCATTTAGGATTAAAACCCATTTGGTTATGCGATGTGACAAAATTTGTTTTTGGAGAATTTCCTCAAAAAATACATTTTAAAGTGATTTAATTAAATGAAAATAGTTTTTGAAGTTATATGATAAAAATTCAGTACAGTTAACTTAATACTAAATAAAATAGTACTTTAGTCTTATGAATGTCCACTTGTTACGATCGCCCGAATTAAATGAAGAAACATACAGAAATGTTTTGCAATTATTGCAAAACTTTCAAGGCCCCATGCACTTTATTGCCTGTGAAGAAGAAATCATTGAAGAGACAATCAATTCAAATGAAAGAATTTGGAACAAAAAAGAAGAGTTTGAGCGATTAGAAGTCAATTCATTTGCAGTACAAGAAAGTAGAAAATCTTCTGCGTTTACTATCAAATTCCCATATCGTGAAAGGGTGAAATCTTGGAAACAATTATTTGCTGCATGTGATACATACAGAAAAACTAAAGAAATTAGTCAAAACGATTTAGTTGTATTGCTAACCGATATTAGTAATGAACTCAATTGGTTTGGTGGAGTTTCTCCAAACATGAAAAATTATTTTATACAAACCTCAAATTGGGAACATTTTTTTGGAAATACAATTGACATAAGATTTCCTATAGCCTACGAGGTTATTATTTGGGCTATGCGATACTTTATGTTTGAGAATAATGTAGCTATTATGAATGGGGTGCACAAAAAACCAATCGGATATATAATGGATTTTTGTGAAGACAAATCACAAATAATAATAAAAATGCGAACTGCAGATGTTTGTGATACTTGTATGAATCATTTTAAAGAAAGAGATACCCCTACCCTATATACCCGACAATTTTTTGAAATTTTAGATGGTATTCGAAATAGTATGACTTTCAGAAGTAGGTCCTCCTTGTTACAACAACCCAGTAGATTAGAAATCAGAGGACACTCTAGAAAAATATTTTTCACCGATTTAGGAGGACTAGAACTTCGACTCAATCCAAAGGAAAAAGCTATTTATTTATTTTATTTGAATCACCCAGAAGGTATTCTAATTTCTCATTTGCAAGATTATAAAGAAGAAATTACACAACTGTATTCTCGATTTTCAAATCAATCTGAACCTGATATCATTAATCGGGCTATTGAAACATTAATTAACCCACTTGACAATGATATAAACGTTGTTCTTTCAAGAATTAATGCGAAAATAAAAAAAGCAGTAGGTGAATCTTTATTTGACTATTATTGCATTGGTGGAGAAAGAGGGGATAGAAAAAAGATACGTTTGGATAGAGAATTAATAACCTATAATATTGACTTAATTTACTTTAGATTCATTAAAAAAATGTCAAAACTATTTTTTCATAAAATCAATAATTGAATTAAGTTATTTAACTTTTTTTTCAAATTTGCTCTTTGTCCTTCTGAATGCAAAATCCCCCCACTCCGAATCAAAACTTTTCCAAAAAACTCTATATCTAAAATATTGCTCTTTTCTATATATGAGTAATGTAAGATCCTCAAAAGTTATGTATATATTATGATTATCAATGTCATCATTTAAGTATTGTGCGTTTTTTATTTTTGCTTCCTCAATTTTTTGAAATAATTCTGAACTTTGCTGTTTATTAAAATTTTTATAGGCATACCCTTGAAGTAATATGCCAAATTCATTTGCATAATCTCCATAAAATCCAAAAATAACACCTTCCTTTTTAAGCGATTCACAATTATAATAAAGTGTAGTTAGTTCACCAGATGGAGCAGCTTCCATTGGATCTAATTCAAATCTTGTTACTTCAGTCGATGATCCTAAAACTTCTTTTATAAGAAATTCTTTTCCTCTAAATAAAGAAATTTCTTTACTATATGATTTAGCACCAAAAATATTACTTATTTCTTGTTTTACTTGAGAAAATACAGGTTGGAAAATAAAAAAAATTAAAAATATATATTTTTTCATTTAGATATGTAATTAGTTTTTTACCCAATCATCGCATTCTCATAAATGGGCTCTATTATATTTAATGTGTTAATTATGTGGGATAACCGTAATATACTTAAATTTTGAAGGAATTTCTAATTTACTAAACTCAGAACCTCTCAATACAATATCACATGCATCATCTAATTTTTTTAAAAAATTTAAATCCGATAAGGTAGCTACTCTTTGAATAAATAATTTTTTTATAGTCTTTGGTAACACAACTGAACTACCTTTTCCCAAAGATAATGATTGAATTTTTAATTCTTCTAACTCATTGAAAATATTAAAATCTAATTCTTCAGTTAGTTTTCGTCCTAATTCATCTCTTACAAAAATATCTAATAAAACTAATGAGGTTGGAAATTCATAAATATCAAAAGAAGTATCTTTGCCTATGCACTTAATTGTGAGTGTTTTTTAATTTTTTAATTGTTTGTAATTCATTTAGTTATGTACGATTTAGAATCTTTTGAACAAGTAAATTTATTAAAAAAAGCTAATTTTCTAAGATCGTTAATTGACTTTATTTTTTAAACACTATAAATTTATATTTGTTGCATTTTTGGAAATACATTAGGAATCCACTCCAAATCTTTACATTTAAATGATTCTATGTAGATTTTTTTAATTTGGAAGGCCATTCGCCATGTTTATTTTCAAAGGCTTTAAGATAGTCAAAAAACAATGTGAAAACTGAAATATCATCACTTGAAAAAGTAGCGTTATTGATATCTAAATACCGTAAAATTAATTCTTTTAGTGTCAAAATTTATTAATTACTTGTTATTTTTATTATTTGATTTTTTATTGAATAGTTAAATTGCTAAAATTTTAACAATTAAATAATTTTATAGGGTCTAATTACAGCACCAGTAGTAAAACTAATCCACTCAGCTTCGTCTTTATTTATGCCATCATACATATATACAATCCCATCCCTACATTTAAAGTAGGTATCTGATCTAATCCACACTACTTCCCTTCTATAAATAATTTTAAAATATACTGCTTGATTTACAGCTTCTAAGTGCTTTTTTGCATCATCCATTTTATCAATATAGTTCCAATCAAAAGAATCTCTCCAATAATCTAAATTTACCATACAATTAAGAGGGTGTAAAACTACATTACCTCCGGCGTTATAAAACAATAACCATTCTTTATCATTTATTATTTGACGGGTATAGGTTTCTATCTGAATTTTCGAAATACAGTGAACAATAAATATTGAAATTAAATCTAAGGTCACATAAAATTCAAATTCCACCTTACTTGGAGTTCCATGGCCTCTTGTTTTATTTCTTATGTAAGCCAAATAATTAAATAAATCAAATAAAGTTGGTTCATCTTTGACTTCCTTACCATAATGTAAATCTTTAGTAAGGTATTTTTTTAATCGTTCACAATTTACATTATCTGTATACTTTGTTTTCAAGATTTCTTTAATTGATTTTTCAAAATCATTTAATTTTCCTTTCTCGGTAATGGTTCTCAAAAAACCAACACAAGGACCAAAAGACAATTGGCTATATTTTACGTTTCGTTCTTGAATGCCATTCTCAGTGTTATCTTTATAAATATTGACTTCATTTACAACACTAAATAAATAACGTGCAGCCACCTCTGCAATAGAAAGCGCATCAACAAATCGTGAAGGGATTGAGCCGCCTTCACGCATTTGTCTTAAAAGAGTGTTGATTTCAAATGGGCCTTGATTTTCCAATTCGGTTTGCAGAAGAGAATAATCTAAGGTACTTTCTTTAAAATATTCCCTAACTAAAATATTTATTCGCACCGACTCGGTATTGATTGAGTTGATAAAGGTATCAATAGTTTTATCTTTTTCTTCTGGATTTTCATTCAATTCAAATGGCTTTTCATCAATAATGGATTGTTTTATAGCCATTCTTTCTCTTATACAAGTTGCGTATTCCAGATCAATAGGTTCTGAGTAATCATCTATGGTTTGATTTGCAATAGTAAAACAATCGATAACCGTATCTACCCGCCCTAAAAATTGAACTAAATCTTGTTCAATTTTGATTATTTTATCTGAAACTTCTCCTCCGTCAAGTGAGATGAAATGGTGTGAAGAATGAGCTAAGTCACTTATATTTTGAAAATTTTTATTACCTGCTATTACTCTCTCATAAGGACTAACCAAAATGCCATAGGTGTTATTATCACTAATATTTATTGATATTCTTTGAACCAATAGGGATAGTTTCTTTGTTCGAACTGCATTTTTTAAAAAGTTAAAATTTCCTCTTACAAATGAGAAACTATCATAATCAATCATTGGCTCTGATTTCTTATGCTGTGAAAAAAAGAAAAAGATAAAATTCAGAAAACCAAAAAATAAATAAGAAGTAATATTGAAACCATGGATCAGAATTACTAATATAAAAATCATAAAAAAGATGGATGCATTTTTACTATTCTCTTTCCAATTGTCAATTAAAATGTTATTGTTTAATAAATCATATTCGGGGTTAATTTCTTCTGTGCTTGTAGAAAATAAATCAATTATTACCATTATCCATATTAACCAGGGAATTGGTAATATAACTAAACCTATAAATGCTAGTTTAAAATAACGAAAATAACCAGGTTTACGAGTATTATCTTTGTTTTCAAATTCTCTTATTCTCATTGAAGTTTCAAAAAAATCAATTGAATAATATAAATAAATAATGAAAATAAGAATTTTATATTTTAATGAAAGTTCATTACAAAATGAAAATACAATAGTTCCCCAAAAAATTATGGAAAGACTATCCCATAGTGCAATAATACTTTTCGTTTCCTTAAATAATCTTCTAATGACAAAATCTGAAATTATTAATGTAAAATAAATTACCAAACCCCATAATTCAATTTTGTTATATAAAAATAACAGTAAATAAATTAACTTAAAACTGAAATTTATATCAAAATATTTTAAAAATTTAGAAAAAGGTTTCGGAAATAAATAAAAACCGTCATAGAAGGTAAATAACAAAAAGCCCTGTATAACATGCCAAATCCAAGGGTTGGTATCTAATATTCCTTTAAGGAAAGTACTATAGTTTGTTATGTTTTCCATTTTTTAATTTATTCTATAAGGTCTAATTATTGCACCTGTAGTGAAACTTATACATTCTGCTTCGTCTTTATTAATAGCATCATACAAAAACACAATTCCATCCTTGCATCTATATCTACCTTAATAATTGAACTATAGTAATTAAGTTGTTCCATTTATTTTTTTCTATTAAACCATTTTAATATTTTATTATCAAAAACATAAAACCCAACACTCACTAAAACTAGCAATGCCAATGTGATTGCCAATATCCAATACAGTGTTACATTCCATCCTAGGAATTTCTGCCCAATCAACAAATAGTCATACACAGGTTGAGCCGAAGAAAGTGAAGATAAAACAGTAACAATGCCTAATATTTTATTAGTACGGTCTTGCTGTTCTTCTTGAATTTTTTGACCTACTAAATCAATTTTCTCGTTAATAATTTTTAATTCTTTATCAATATCAAGTGAAATTTTTAATTTTTTAAAAATCTCGGTTGGTAAAAAATTATAAGATATATAGTTATAAAAATATTTGGTCAAAAATTCTTGAAATTTTGATCGACGGTCTTCATCTAAATCTGCAATTTCATAATTAAATTTGAATAAACTATATTTAATAAAAAGGCTGTACAAGTAAATTCCGTGATAAAAATTGTTATAAGCAAACATCCCTATACCATTTCCAACAAAAGTAAATGTGTCCAAAAGGGCTAAACCTTTCCAATTATTATAAACACTTATAGAATTGTTTTTGATTAATTGGTCTATATAATTTTTGTCCATAGAATCTTTTGTGGTTGCTACTGCAGACCCAATTCTTGCCAAAGTTCCAATATCAAATAATATATCGCTTATTGAATTGTTGTCTTCAGATTGTGGAACATCCAAAACCATAAATAATTTATATTTTGAACCAGAATAATCATCCACTTGTATTGATTTTCCTCGTGTTGTAGTCCCAAGTAAAATTTCACCATCTATAAATTCATGCCATTTGGTAAACTTTTGATTATTAATAAGTGTATCAAATTCTCTAACCAAAAAGGCAGCATCAGAAAAAATAGTCAAATTGATTGCAGCAGATTCAATTTTTAAATCTAATGTAAAAAGTCCAAATCCATCATCCATTAAATCTAATCTACATTGGTTTATTTTCAATGTAACTTGTTTCGTTTTTGAATCTTTTTCTCTATTTAACAAAAACAATTCTAGCTCATTATTTTCAACAAAATCTTTTACTAGAATATGGTGTCTTCTTTTATCATTACTGAAAAATTGTTTTCTAAATTCAGGATAGTAGTAATCTTTGTAATAATCTAACAATACTTCTTCAAAACACAATTCTGCATAATTAGATAGTATAGCTTTATTAATAAATCCAGAGTTATAGTTAAAAACTCCCGTGATTTTTAAGATATAATTTGAAACCTCATGCTGTGTGTAGTCTATAGTCATTTTTACCATTTTAATTGAATTCCGAAATTTAAAGAATAATAATATTTTGAGATAGGCACCAATCTGTAATCATCATAAGTGTGGTCATAATGAATTACAAAACTGGCATTTTTAGCTATTTTTATATTTGAATTTAAATCAAAAAACCACCGTAAATTTAATATGTTGGGATTGACAGGAAGTTGAAAATAGGATGCTGCTGAAACATCCATATTTTCATTTATCTTATAGGCACATTTCCAGTAATAATTTAGCCTAAATAATGATCTATTCAAAATAGCGTTTACATCAATTCCTTCAACATTTTCAACACCGCTCCAATTCCATTGTTCAGATTCATAAAAAACACCTAATCCAGTATACAAATCAATTTGATTTTTTTCTATAATTTTCTTTCTAATATTTGAACCTAAAACTTTTCTATTCTCCATACCTAAAGCACCATTCCATTGGTATTGAATGTAAGATTCATTACTCCAATTATGCTTATCGTTATCACGATATCGTAATTGAGCATAACCTTCATTCTGCAACAAATCATTCCCATTAAGGGTTAGATCATTTTCCAACGAACCAACTAGAACATAATCATTTGAAAAAAATCTGTCAATTTCAATTTTAGTGCTTACGTCTAATAAATTCTGTTTTAACTTATCGGAACTAAGAGAAAAATTAAAAGACTTAATCCATTTTTTATGAACTGAATCATTATGAATTGCACTATCAATAGCAAGTATTTGGGAATAGCTTGTTAAAGAGAAAAAAAACAGAATGATGTAAGTAGTTATTTTCAAAATTGATTATCTAATTATGGATCTATACTTAACTATTAATTTTTTCAATTATAAAATAAACTACAACTAAAAGCATTAGTATAACTACCTAAAAAATGTTAAAGCATATTAACAAATATAATTATCTTTTGCTGAAACAATAAGCAAAAAATTGTATTTTTACTACTAATTAAAAATAATATTTATTTGTATAATGACCATTTATCTAATTACAAAGTTTAATATACTTCATATTACTAATTAATGAAAAAAACTCTTATTTTATTGGACCTTGATCATACTTTGATTTATGGTTCATACGCTGAAAGTGAATCGGCAGAGATATTGTTTCGTTATAATAAATATCTAATGGTTTATGAACGACCATTAGCTAGAGAATTAGTCGAATTATGTAAAAGTAACGCTACAATAATTGTTTATACTACAGCGTTAAGACGTTATGCAAAAAGCATTTGTTTGGCATTAAATATTCCGTATGTAGAGTTATTGAGTCGAAAAAATTGCAAAACAATAAATGGTAAACAACGGAAGTTAATTAAAGAAGATTGGCTTATTAAATATAATACAATTATTGTTATTGATGACAGCCCAAATGTTTGGAGAAACACATCTGATTCAATTCATTTTTTAGTTCCTACAGAATTTAGAGGAAATGGAAATGACAAAAATCTGTCTGAAATAATTGATAAATTAAATTCAATAGTATGAGAATAATTCTATTTTTTATAAGTTTATTATTCTTTTATTCTTGTTCGGAAGAAACACTAAAATCTGAAGTTTGTTTAAATGGAGATTGCCAAGCAGATTTTTGGATTGACTTACAGGGACATCCTGGTACATATAAAGACACTAATGGAATTTGGCACATTAAACATGTAGGACTGAACTATTTTACAATAAAAGGAAATCTATCTCCTTTAGACCCTCATTATGTAATCAATAATGTCCCTTTAGTTGAAACTTCTTTTGATTCTAATTTCTTTTATATACCCGGTAATGTTATTTGGACCTACCCTGTTTACTCCTATCAAGGCTTATGGAATAGTAATCAAATGAATACCCCAATACCAATTGGAACACAAACCTACACTTTTCCAGCTCTTGTAAACGCAAACATTGCGGTTATTAACAACTTAGCAGGTTATTCAATTCAACCTCATCTAAATTGGTATGGAAATCAATCTGTTCTTCAAAGTTACTTTGCTTCCTACAGTAAATACACTTACACCCCTCAGCAATCAATGGTATTCTTTAGTGATTTTATTGGAAAAGCAGCAACCATTTATATCGAAGTTGGTTTTGGCGAAGGAGAGTCTGTTGTAAAAAAAGAATTAAAAATTGTTTTTGAACAATAGATTTAATTCAATTAAAAATTAAGCTAATTAATGTTTTGTTGAAACATAAACCTAAACTAGAAGAAATTATAGTTACGCAACATAAAATTACCGTTATAATTCATTTGTTCGTTACTATTCTATACAATTGGCATTTATCACATCGTTGGACCAACTAACACTAATCTTATTTATAAAATATCTTTATTTTAGCGTTAATCTATTTAATAGTTGGTATTCTATATGATAATTACTCTAATTCAATTTTAAAATAAAATAACATGACAGGAAAAAATGTATTCAAAGGGACATTATACTATACTTATATAGAATCCGGTTATCCAGAAAAAGACTTTGAACATCTATATGATTTCAATGAAAGAAAAATTGACTGTGTTCTAGAACTACCCAATTCAGAAGGAAAATTTATGATTCATTTTGATTTTATCACACCCGATGGAAAACTACAGGAACACATTGAACATGATTTGCAAAATATAGTTCTTAATGGAAGTAAAAATCTTTTGTTTGGAATGCATTTCTATAATTATATAACTAAGAATGGTACTATAATTATAGATGGAAATTTTATTTATGAATTTGAAAAAGAAGATGGGATTCATGCATATGGATGTACATTAGAAATAAATGATAGTGCTGTAATTGAAATATTTGAATCCAATCATTTGTTTTATAAAATAGAGAAAATTGCTAATGAAAAATAGTGCGCAAATTCTCGAATTAATTCCATCTGCTAGTGAATGGGTCGAATATCAAGAAAATTTCATTTTATCAAATGGTGTGAAGCTTAATACAAAACAATCTTATTTAGCTTCGAAAATAGGTATAGTTGAAATTGAAAAAATTCGATTATTGAAGGTAGATAAAATTCCCTCGCCAGTAAATTCCATTTTAAATTTAGCGGTTAGTAATCTTGGTTTAATTACAGAAAATACAATAGGAATAACTTTTAGATATGGCATTTATATCCGCTCTGAGTATTGGCAAGACGATAGCTTATTGATTCACGAATTAACTCATACAATGCAATATGAAAGATTGGGAGGAATTTATAATTTTCTAAACCAATATATAAAAGAATGTATTTACTTTGGGTATAATAAAAGTCCACTTGAAATTGAAGCCAGAGAAATGGAATCAAAAATAATTTAAACTAAATTTATATAATCGCTCCTTTTTTTGAATTCAAATAAACTAAAAATCAATTTGTATGGAGAGAGTTGGACTTTAAAAAAGTTTGAATGCTCTCC
>JACCDV010736230.1_pt1 | contig 11208 bp, 9 predicted proteins | sample 7446131 | NCBI WGS metagenome assembly JACCDV01 (sample SAMN15323448, study PRJNA562643) | freshwater metagenome | isolation source: river surface water | place: USA:Blue River Watershed | collected 2017-08-17
AGGCCGGTCACGCCCTGATCCGCAAGCTGCTGCCCAAGTGCGATCCGGTGCACAAGGTCACCATCATCCCGCGCGGCCGTGCGCTGGGCGTGACCATGAGCCTGCCTTCGCAGGACCGCTACAGCTACGACAAGGAATACATGCTGAACCAGATCAGCATGCTGTTCGGCGGCCGCATCGCGGAAGAAGTGTTCATGAAGCAGATGACCACCGGTGCTTCCAACGACTTCGAGCGGGCCACCAACCTGGCGCGCGACATGGTCATGAAGTACGGCATGTCCGAGGCCCTGGGCCCCATGGTCTACGCCGAGAACGAGGGTGAGGTCTTCCTGGGCCGCTCGGTCACCAAGACGACCAACATGAGCGAGCAGACCATGCAGAAGGTCGACGCCGAGGTCCGCCGCATCATCGACGGTCAGTACACCCTGGCGCGCAACCTGATCGAGGAGCACTCGGACAAGATGCATGCCATGGCCAAGGCTTTGCTCGAATGGGAAACCATCGAGATGGAGCAGCTCGACGACATCATGGCCGGTCGCGAGCCGCACCCGCCCAAGGGCTGGACGCCGCGCACCCCGCCCTCGGGTGGCGGCAGTGGCAGCGGCGGCGCTGCGGTGGGCTCGCAGCCCAGTCCCAGCGCGGCCTGAGCGCCACGTCAGACCCGCACAGGGGCCTCTTGGGGCCCCTGTGCCATTTCCGGAGACCCCCATGCCCCCCGTCTGGCGCACCCGTCGCTTTGTTCTGGACCTGCAGCGACCGCAGGTCATGGGCATCGTCAACGCCACCCCCGACTCCTTCTCGGATGGGGGGCGTTTTCTGGACCCCAGCGCTGCCCTGGCGCAAGCGCGGCACCTGCTAGACGACGGTGCCGACATGCTCGACATCGGCGCCGAATCGACCCGCCCGGGCGCCGCGGCCGTGACGCCGGAGCAGGAGTGGGCGCGCCTGGCGCCGGTGCTGCAGGAGTTGGTGCGCTGGCAGGTGCCGCTGTCGGTGGACACCCGCCACGCCCTGGTGATGCGCCGTGCGCTGGCGCTGGGCGTGGACATCATCAACGATGTGCAGGCCTTGCAAGGCGAGGGCGCGCTGGCGGCCGTGGCCGATCACCCGGGTTGTGGGGTGTGCCTCATGCACATGCACCGCGAGCCGGGCCAGATGCAACAGCAGCCCTTGCAAGGCGATGCGGTCCCGCAGGTGGTGCAGGCGCTGGCGCAGGCCGCCCAGGCCGCCTTGGCGGTGGGTGTGGCCCCCGAATCCGTGGTGCTGGACCCTGGGATCGGTTTTGGTAAAACCCCCGAGCAGAACCTCGCCCTGCTGGCGCACACCGATGCCCTGCTGGCCCTGGGCTTTCCCGTGCTGGCGGGTTGGTCGCGCAAGTCCACCCTGGGCCTGGTGGCGGGCACGCCCGGGCAGCCCCTGCCAGTGGCCGAGCGCCTGAGCGCCAGCCTCGCCGCCGCCCTGCTGAGCGTCGAGCGCGGCGCCCGCATCGTGCGCGTGCACGATGTGCGCGAGACGGTGCAGGTGCTGCGGGTGTGGCAGGCAGAGCGATCGCTTCGTTCTAGAATCTAGTGATTCCTGATTTCACTCGCCCCCGCTCATGAGCAGAACTTATTTTGGCACCGACGGTATTCGTGGCACCGTGGGCCAGCCCCCCATCACCCCGGACTTTGTCCTGCGCCTGGCGCATGCGGTGGGGCAGGTGCTCAAGCGCACCCATGCCCATCCCAAGGTGCTGATCGGCAAGGACACCCGCATCTCGGGCTATATGCTGGAGTCGGCGCTGGAGTCGGGCTTCAATTCCGCTGGCGTTGACGTGGTGTTGCTGGGGCCCGTGCCCACCCCGGCCGTGGCCTACCTCACGCGGGCGCAGCGCGCCCAGCTGGGCGTGGTCATCAGCGCCAGCCACAACCCCTTTGCCGACAACGGCATCAAGTTTTTCAGCGCCCAGGGCAGCAAGCTGCCCGACGCCTGGGAAATCGAGGTCGAGGCCCTGCTCACGCAAAACCCGCAGTGGGTCGATTCGGCCTCGCTCGGCAAGGCACGGCGCATGGACGACGCGGCCGGCCGTTACATCGAGTTTTGCAAGAGCACCTTCGACAGCGAGCTGAGCCTCTCGGGCCTGAAGCTGGTGGTGGATGCGGCCCATGGTGCGGCCTACCAGATCGCGCCCAAGGTGTTCCACGAGCTGGGCGCCGACGTGGTGGCGATTGGCTGCGCCCCCGATGGCCTGAACATCAACCAGGGCGTGGGCGCGACCCACCCCGAGGCGCTCATCGATGCGGTGCTCCAGCACAAGGCCGATCTGGGCATTGCGCTGGACGGCGACGCCGACCGCCTGCAGCTGGTGGCCGCCGATGGTCGTCTCTTCAATGGCGACGAACTGCTCTATCTGTTGGCCACCGAGCGACAGGCCCGCGGCCAGGCCGTGCCCGGTGTGGTGGGCACGCTGATGACGAACATGGCCATCGAGCTGGCGCTGCGCGAGCGCGGCATCGAGCTGGTGCGTGCCAAGGTGGGCGACCGCTATGTGCTGGAGCAGTTGCAGGCGCGTGGCTGGCTGCTGGGGGGCGAGAGCTCGGGCCATCTGCTGGTGCTCGACAAGCACACCACGGGCGACGGCCTGGTCAGTGCCTTGGCGGTGCTGCAAGTCTGCGTGGCCCAGGGCCGCAGCCTGGCGCAGTTGCTGGCAGGCGTGACCCTGTTTCCGCAGACCATGGTCAATGTGCGCATGGCCCCAGGCACCGACTGGGCCGGCCATGCGCCGCTGCAGGCCGCCATTGCCCATGCCGAGCAGGCGCTGTTGGGGCAGGGCCGGGTGCTGATTCGCGCCAGCGGCACCGAGCCACTGCTGCGGGTGATGGTGGAGGCGCGCGACGCCGCCCAGTCCCAGGCCTTGGCGCAAGCCCTGGCGGCCCAGGTGCCCACCCGCTGAGGGCGCAGCCCCACCTCAGTAGGTCAGGCGCTCGGGCCGGATTTCCTGCAGGATGGTGGTGGCGATTTCTTCGATCGACTTGGTGGTGGTCGAGAGCCAGCGGATGCTGCTGCGGCGCATCATGGCCTCGGCTTCGCTGACTTCCATGCGGCAGTTTTCCAAACTGGCGTAGCGCGAGTTGGGGCGCCGCTCGGTGCGGATCTCTGACAGGCGCTCGGGCGCGATCGTCAGGCCAAACAGTTTTTTGCGAAACGGCACCAGCGCAGGCGGCAGTTGGTGGCGCTCGAAGTCCTCGGGGATGAGTGGGTAGTTGGCTGCTTTCAGGCCGTGTTGCATGGCCAGGTACAGGCTGGTGGGCGTTTTGCCGCTGCGGCTGACCCCCACCAAAATCACATCGGCCGCCTCCAGGTCCCGGTGCGACTGACCATCGTCGTGGGCCAGTGAGTAGTTGATGGCCTCGATGCGGTCGTGGTACTCCTTGGACTTGCTCACATCCGAAAAACGCCCCACCCGGTGCAAAGACTTGACCCCCAACTCCAGTTCCAGCGGTTGCACAAACATGTCGAACATGTCGAGCAACATGCCTTGGCAGTGTTGCTTGAGCGCCTGCTGCACCTCGGGGTTGACCAGGGTGCTGAAGACAATGGGCCGGCGCCCCTCGATCTCGGCGGTGTGGTTGATCTGGCGCACCGCCTGGTGGGCCTTGTCGGCGGTGTCAATGAAGGGCAAACGCACATGGCGCCACTTCATCTCAAATTGCGCCAGGATGGCATTGCCAAAAGTCTCGGCGGTGATGCCGGTGCCGTCCGAGACGAAAAAAACGGTTCGATTGGTCATGTTGCGCCTGCCAGGGCCCACCTGTGGGCCTCTACAATGGTTCCCATTATGTCGTGACCGACGCTGGGCCCACAGCACAAGAACAGGCCCCGGCTGCCACGGCGACCGGTTTTTTAACTTTGGAGCTTCCTATGTCCAACCGCTTCGAGGCGACCGATTGGGTCGTGCCTTTTGAACAGCTGCGCATGTCCGACGTGGACGTGGTCGGTGGCAAGAACGCCAGCCTGGGCGAGATGATCTCGCAGCTGCCGCAAGGCGTGCGCGTGCCCACTGGCTTTGCCACCACCGCGCATGCCTTCCGCGAGTTCCTGCGTCACGACGGTCTGGATGGCCGCATCCAGGCCATTCTGGATGCGCTCGATACCGAAGATGTGCGCGCCCTGGCCAGTGCTGGCGCCAAGATCCGTGCCATGGTCGAGGCGCAGCCCTTCCCCGCAGCCCTTGAAGACGCCATCCGCCGCGAATTCCAGCGTCTGCAAGCGGGCCAGGACGACGCGTCCTTTGCCGTGCGCTCCTCGGCCACCGCCGAGGACCTGCCCGATGCCTCGTTCGCCGGCCAGCAAGAGACCTTTCTGAACGTGGAGGGCATCGACGAGGTCCTGCACAAGATGAAGGAGGTGTTTGCCTCCCTCTACAACGACCGTGCCATCAGCTACCGGGTGCACAAAGGCTTCGCCCATGCCGATGTCGCCCTGTCGGCGGGCGTTCAGCGCATGGTCCGCTCCGACCTGGGCGCTGCCGGTGTGATGTTCACCATCGACACCGAATCGGGCTTTGACCAAGTGGTCTTCATCACCGCCAGCTATGGCCTGGGCGAGACCGTGGTGCAGGGCGCCGTCAACCCCGACGAGTTCTATGTGCACAAGCCCATGCTGGCTGCGGGCCACCAGTCGGTGATTCGCCGCAACCTGGGCTCCAAGCTGATCCAGATGGTATTTGCCACGGCGCAAGAGAAGGCCCAGAGCGGTCGCCTGGTCAAGACTGTCGACGTGCCCACCGAGCTGCGCAACCGATATTGCCTGAGCGACGACGAGGTGCAGCAGCTGGCCCGTTATGCCGTGCTGATCGAGCAGCACTACGGGCGTCCAATGGACATCGAGTGGGGCAAGGACGGTCGCGACGGCCAGCTCTACATCCTGCAGGCCCGTCCCGAAACCGTCAAAAGCCAGTCGCACAACACCGCCGAGCTGCGCGACAAGCTCAAGGGCCACAGCACGGTGCTGGCCGAGGGTCGCGCGATCGGTCAAAAGATTGGCACCGGCCCGGTGCGCCTGGTCGACAGCATTGCCGACATGGACAAGGTGCAGCCGGGCGATGTGCTGGTGACCGACATGACCGACCCGAACTGGGAGCCGGTGATGAAGCGCGCCAGCGCCATCGTCACCAACCGGGGCGGGCGCACCTGCCACGCCGCCATCATCGCGCGCGAACTGGGCATTCCGGCCGTGGTGGGCTGCGGCAACGCCACCGACCGCCTGGTCGATGGCACCCTGGTCACGGTGAGCTGCGCCGAGGGCGATACCGGCCGCATCTACGACGGCCTGCTCGAGACCGAGGTCACCGAGGTGCAACGCGGCGTGATGCCCGAGATTGCCACCAAGATCATGATGAACGTGGGCAACCCGCAGCTGGCCTTCGACTTTGCCCAGCTGCCCAACGCCGGTGTCGGCCTGGCGCGCCTGGAGTTCATCATCAACAACAACATCGGCGTGCACCCCAAGGCCATCCTCGACTACCCGGCGATCGACCCCGACCTGAAGAAGGCCGTCGAGTCGGTGGCGCGTGGCCATGCCTCGCCGCGCGCTTTCTATGTCGACAAGGTGGCCGAAGGCGTGGCCAGCATTGCCGCGGCCTTCTGGCCCAAGCCCGTGATCGTGCGCCTGTCGGACTTCAAGTCCAACGAATACCGCAAGCTCATTGGCGGCAGCCGCTACGAGCCCGAAGAAGAAAACCCCATGCTGGGCTTCCGTGGCGCGGCGCGCTATGTGTCGCAGGAATTTGGCGAGGCCTTCGCCATGGAGTGCGAGGCCCTGCGCCGTGTGCGCGGTGAGATGGGCCTGCGCAATGTGCAGATCATGGTGCCCTTTGTGCGCACCCTGGCCCAGGCCGAGAAGGTCAACCGCCTGTTGGCCCAGCACGGCCTGCAGCGCGGCGTTGATGAGCTCAAGCTGATCATGATGTGCGAGGTGCCGAGCAACGCCATCCTGGCCGAGCGTTTCCTCGAGCACTTCGATGGTTTCTCGATCGGCTCGAACGACCTGACCCAGCTCACCCTGGGCCTGGACCGCGACTCGGGCATGGAATTGCTGGCCGCTGACTTCGACGAGCGCGATCCAGCGGTGCAGGCCCTGATCGCCAAGGTCATCGAGGCATGTCTCGCTCAGGGCAAGTACATCGGGATCTGCGGCCAAGGCCCGAGCGATCACCCGGACCTGGCGCGCTGGTTGATGGAGCAGGGCATCAGCTCGATTTCGCTCAACCCCGACACCGTCATCGAGACCTGGACCCAACTGGGTCGCTGAGGCGCACATGCAAGACGATGCAGACCAGGGGCCCAGCGTGAACCGCTGGCGTCTGCATCGCAATGTGCTGCTGTTCGTGTTGCTCTTGGTCAGCCTGATCGGCAGCCTGGCCTGGGCCGAGCAAGCGGGAATGCCGCGCAACCTGATCGGCCCCATCCTGCTGTTCGCCACGGTGATGCTTTACGCGGCCATTGGCATCTCGGCCCGCACCAGCGACAGCGACGAGTATTACGTGGCGGGCCGCCGCATCCCCGCCTTCTACAACGGCATGGCCACCGCGGCCGACTGGATGAGTGCGGCCTCCTTCATCAGCCTGGCTGGCGCGCTGTACCTGCAAGGTTTTTCTGGCCGTGGTGACCAGCCCGGCGGCCTGGCCTATGTGATGGGCTGGACCGGTGGCTTTTGCCTGGTGGCGCTCCTGATCGCGCCACGCTTGCGGGCCATGAATCTCTATACCCTGCCTGACTTTTTTCAGCAGCGCTTTGGTGGCCGCTGGCCCCGTCGTCTGGCAGCCTTGTCCGCGGTGCTTTGTTCGTTCACTTATGTGGTGGCGCAAATCTATGGCATCGGCCTGATTGCCTCGCGCCTGACCGGTGTGCAATTTGAGATTGGCATTCTGCTGGGCCTCGGTGGTGTGCTGCTGTGCTCGTTTTTGGGGGGAATGCGCGCGATTACCTGGACGCAGGTCGCGCAGTACGTGGTGCTCTTGTTGGCCTTTCTGATCCCCCTGTCCTGGCTGGCCTACAAGCAACTGGGCACCCCGGTGGCGGCCCTGGCTTACGGGCAACAGTTGCCCGCCATTGCGGCGCTGGAACAACGCTTGATCGACGATCCGGGCGAGCAGGCGGTGCGCCTGGCGTATTTGCGTCGCGCGCAGCAACTTGAAGCCAATTTGCAAAACGTCGAGATGGCTTTGCGCCAGCAGCGCATCGAGTTGGAGAACCGGGTGCGCGAGCTCAAAGCCCAGGGTGCCAGCATGGCCGAGGTGGCGCAGGCCCGCCGTGACCTGTTGGCGCTGCCAGTCGACGCCCAAAGCGCACGCGAGCAATGGACCGCTGCCATGCAGGACAACCTGGAGCGTGCCCAACCCCTGGGCGGCATGCCACGCCACACCCAGGCCTTTGCGGGCCAGACAGGCAGCGAGACCTTTGAGGAGTCACGGCTGAACTTTCTGGCCTTGGTGCTGGTGCTGATGCTGGGCACCGCCGGTTTGCCGCATTTGCTCACCCGCTACTACACCACCCCCTCGGTGGCCGAAGCGCGCCGCTCGGTGGCCTGGTCCCTGTTCTTTATCGGCCTGTTGTATGTGAGCGCGCCGGCGTTGGCGGTCCTGGTCAAGTTCGAGGTCATGAACAACCTGGTGGGCAGCAGCTTCGATCAACTGCCCTATTGGGTGGCGCAATGGGCCCGGGTGGATGCGTCGCTGGTGCAGGTGCAGGACGTCAATGGCGACCGGATTTTGCAGTTTGGCGAGATTCGCCTCAACGCCGATCTGATCATGCTGGCCACCCCAGAGCTTGGCGGCATGCCTTATGTGGTGTCAGGCCTGGTGGCCGCCGGCGGCCTGGCCGCGGCCCTGTCCACCGCCGATGGTTTGCTCCTGACCATCAGCAATGCCCTGGTGCATGACTTGCCCGAGGCCTCCGGTCGCGCGCCCAGGCACCAGGAGAGCCCCGTGATCCGCGCCAAATTCGTGTTGCTGGCCGTTGCCATGCTGGCAGCCTTTGTGGCGGCGCTCAAACCCGCGGAGATCCTGGCCTTGGTCTCGGCATCCTTTTCCTTGGCCGCCGCCGCCTTCTTTCCCGGCATGGTGCTGGGCATGAATTGGCCGCGCTTGCCACGACGCGCCCTGATCGCCGGCATGCTGGCGGGCTTGATGGTCACCGTGGCCTACATGGTGCTCAACTCCACGATCTGGCGCCAGATGTGGCAACTCGAACCCAACGCGGGCCTGTGGTGGGGCATCCAGCCCGTTTCGGCCGGGGTGTTCGGCGTGGCCGCAGGCTTTGCCGTCATGGGCGTGCTCGGTTGGATCTTGCGCCCCGACCCACGGCCCTGAACCCCCCGTCGTCCTGGCCAAGGCCCCGGCTTTGGGCTATAATCGAGGGCTTTCCTTGCCGCACTCCGCCTTGACGCCGGGGGCGGCTCTTTCTTCCATCCACAAGGAGTCTCAATGCGTCACTACGAAATCGTGTTGCTCATCCATCCGGATCAGAGCGAACAGGTGCCGGCCATGCTCGAGCGCTACAAGGGCATGATCACCACGGGCGGCGGCAAAATCCACCGCGTCGAGGACTGGGGTCGTCGCCAACTCGCCTACCAGATCAACAAGCTGGCCAAGGCCCACTACCTGTGCGTGAACATCGAGGCCGATCAGGCCGTGATGGCCGAACTCGAGCATGCCTTCAAGTTCAACGACGCCGTGCTGCGCCACCTGACGGTGCAGAAGAAAAAGGCCGAGACCGGTGCTTCGTCGATGATGAAGTCGGTCGAGCGCGAAGAAGCGCGCAAGGCCCAGCAGTCGGAACTCGCCGGCTGATCAACGCCTTGACCTGATCGGGAGTGAACCCCGCCACCAACCAGACCCTGCTGACAGCCTGCCTGAGCGAACGCCAAACCTTGCGTTACACCCCAGCGGGCCTGCCTGCCCTGGACCTTGTGCTGGAGCACACGTCCGAGCAAGGCGAAGCAGGGAGCCAGCGCCAGGTGCGACTGGTGATGCGGTCGGTGGCCATTGGCACCATCGCCGAGCGGCTTGAACAACAGGCCCTGGGCAGTGTGTGGCGGTTCAGCGGATTTCTCGCTTCCCCCCGACAAGGTCAGCGCGTGGTCTTCCACATCCAGGATTTTCAGCAAGCTTAAATTTCAGGAGGCCCAACATGGCCACGTTCAAGAAATTCGACAAAAACAAGCGTCCCAAGCGCAACACCCAGTCCCTGCTGTTCAAGCGCAAGCGCTTTTGCCGCTTCACCGTGACGGGCGTTGAAGAGATCGACTACAAAGACGTCGACACCCTGCGCGATTTCATCGCCGAAAACGGCAAGATCATCCCGGCCCGCCTGACCGGCACCCGCGCGATCTACCAGCGCCAGCTCAACACCGCCATCAAGCGCGCCCGCTTCCTGGCCATGCTGCCGTACAGCGACCAGCACAAGATCTGAGGAGAACACCATGCAAATCATCCTTCTGGAAAAAGTGGTCAACCTCGGCAATCTGGGTGACATCGTCAAGGTCAAGGACGGCTACGCACGCAACTTCCTGATCCCCACGGGTCTGGCCCGCCGTGCCACCGAAGCCAACAAGGCCGAATTCGAAGCCCGCCGCGCCGAGCTCGAGCGTGTGGCCGCTGCCAAGCTGGCCGACGCCCAAGCCCTGGGCGAGAAGCTGTCGGGCCTGACCGTCAAGCTGACCCAAAAGGCCGGCGTGGACGGCCGCCTGTTTGGCTCGGTCACCAACCATGACATCGCCGAAGAGCTGACCAAGCAAGGCTTTGCCGTGGCCAAGGCCCAGGTGCGCATGCCCAACGGTCCGATCAAGACCGTCAGCGACTCGACCGTCTCGGTGGCCCTGCACACCGACGTGGTGGTGTCGGTGAACGTGACCGTGTACGGCGAAACCGCCTGATCACCGCTCACCCGGTACCGGCCGCCAGCGCCCGCTGGCGGCTTTTTTTTGCCCGTGGCAGCGCTGCCGGGCCCTGTGCACGCGACATCCACCGGCCATGCACCGCTTGTCCACAGCTTGTCCCGTGACGCCCAGGCGGTGCGGCGCTACCATTGGCCGATTGATTTGAAGAGCCCCCATGACCCCTCCTGACACCGTGTTCCAGGACGCCGGCCGCTATGAGCTGGCCGATCCGCAAATTGCCCAGTTGCGCGTGCCCCCGCATTCGACCGAGGCCGAGAGCAGCGTGCTGGGCGGACTGTTGCTGGACAACGGGGCCTGGGACCGCATGGGCGACCTGCTGGTCGATGCCGACTTTTACCGCCACGAGCACCGGCTGATCTTTGCCGCCATTGCCAGCCTCATCAACGCCTCGCGGCCGGCCGATGTGATCACGGTGTTCGAGCACCTGCAAAGCCAGGGCCACGCCGAAGAGGCTGGCGGCATCGGCTACCTCAATTCGCTGGCGCAGTTTGTGCCAAGCGCCAGCAACATCCGCCGCTACGCCGAGATCGTGCGCGAGCGCTCGGTGTTGCGCAAGCTGATCTCGGCCAGCGACGAGATCTCGACCACCGCCTTCAATCCCAAGGGTCGTGCGGTCGAAAAAATCCTGGACGAGGCCGAGCAAAAGATCTTCCAGATCGGCGAGGAAGGCTCGCGCATGAAGCAGGGCTTCCAGTCCATGGAGTCGCTGGTGGTGCAGCTGATGGACCGGGTGCAGGAGATGTCGGAGAACCCCAACGACATCACCGGGGTGCCGACCGGCTTTTATGACCTGGACCTCATGACCTCGGGCCTGCAGCCTGGCGATCTGGTGGTGCTGGCGGCGCGTCCCTCCATGGGCAAGACCGCGTTCGCCATCAACATTGCCGAGCACGTGGCCCTCAACGAGGGTTTGCCGGTGGCGGTGTTCTCGATGGAAATGGGCGCCTCGCAGCTGGCGGTGCGTATCGTGGGCTCGATCGGACGCGTTGACCAGGGCCATTTGCGCACCGGCAAGCTCACCGACGAGGAGTGGCCCAAGCTGGCCGATGCCATCGAGCGCCTGCGCAACGTGTCTTTGCACATCGACGAGACGCCCGGCTTGACCCCCAGCGAGCTGCGCGCCAACGCACGGCGCCTGGCGCGTCAGTGCGGCAAGCTGGGCCTGATCGTGGTCGACTACCTGCAGCTCATGAGCGGCAGCAGCAGCGGGGGCGAGGACAACCGCGCCACCGAGCTGGGCGAGATTTCGCGGGGCCTGAAGATGCTGGC
>JACCDV010150872.1_pt1 | contig 11206 bp, 11 predicted proteins | sample 7446131 | NCBI WGS metagenome assembly JACCDV01 (sample SAMN15323448, study PRJNA562643) | freshwater metagenome | isolation source: river surface water | place: USA:Blue River Watershed | collected 2017-08-17
AAAATTTAAAAATTTTTATCATTTAAACAATTATTCTGTAAATTTAAGAATATAAACTGCATATGGTTCAATACCATCAATTTTAAAGGATGCACCATTAAATGTATCAAATTTGTAAACGACCGCTACAATAATCTTAATAAAATTTAACTATTTTTAATAATAAACTATAGAAAAATAATATCAAGTTTTAGTTAATTGGAAATTGTAGCTTTTCCAATTAATTTATATTATTATTTAATATATTTTTTTTATATTTAAACTCCCTAAAATAGTATATTTTAGTATATTAAATGCTCCATTAATATCTCTATCAATAGATATATTACAAATATTACAATTATATATTTTATTAGTATATAAATCATGTTTTAAATTACCACAGTTTCCACAAGTTTTACTTGTATAATATTCTGTAGTTTCAATTAATGTTTTATTTAAGCTAATACATTTATTAATTAATTTTTGTTTAAATTCATAATGGTTTAAGCTTAACATCATAGTATTAAACTTATTACATTTTGTTTTAATCATATTTTGTGTATTATATATTGGGAGAATAATTTTATCATATTTATCAGTTAGAAATTTAATTGATTTATTATGTAACTCTGTAATATAATTTCTAATCTTAGATATAGTTGTATAATATTCATATTTGATTCTCATATAAGTATTATATTGTTTATAATTAAGATTGTTTTTAATCGATTTAAGTGTATCATATTTTGATTGAAGTTTATTACGTCGTAATTTTAATTTATTTAATTTTAACTGTATATCTTCACCTAGTTTAAACATATTCCCACTTAAATCTATACCTGTTAAAAATGTGCGTTGTCCCGGATCTAAACCACATATACTTTCTGGTTTATGAATTGTATTAATAGTATATGATTTATATGGAATATATATAAACCAGCCAATATTAGTTTTTTTTAGTTTAACAGCACAATCTACAACTTGTTTATTTTTAAAATAAGCTTTATCTTTTTTATTTAATTTTATTTTTAAGTTTTTTAAACCAGTAATATCAACAAATAGATTATTATTTCTATTATGTAATTTTACTAAACATTTATCTTCTTCAATTGTAGAAAATCCAATATTTTTTTTAGATTTAAACTTAATATCATAATATTTAATATTATTATTTTTTAAATTACTATTGGCAGATTTAATATTAGTTTCTAATGTTCTGATAGTATTATATCGTAAAGATTTTGGTGTGTTATAAATTGATTCTGGTATATTATATACCGTTAAATCTATATCATCTATCATTTCTTGCACTTGTAATTCATAATTAGATTCTTTTATCAAATTTTTAGTTTTTTGTTTATTTTTTAGTTTTGAATCTTTTTCTAATATATATCCTACATATTTAATTACATGTTTATATAATTCTTGTTTTAAATCTTTTTTTGTAGTTTTAGTCACTATAAAATCTCGAATTAATCCAGCATTGCTAATACTAAACTGTTTATAAAATTCAACTCCTTTATTATATGTAAATCTACAATCATCTAAATATTTATCTAATATAATATTTTGGTCTTTAGTTAATTGCAATTTATATTTTCTCGATTTTATTATCTGTTGTGGTTCTTTTGTATTTTCTTTTTCCCATAGCTTTACAGTTGAATATGTGTATAATTGAGAGCAAATCATCTGCAAGTTCTTGATTTGAACCAGATTCAACTTCTGATTGATTAAGAACCAAGATTTTAACTTGGTGTAGCTCCAACATGTATTCAATGAGTTCGAAAGCAAATCGACATAATCTATCTCTGTATGCAACAATGACTTCTTTAACTTCACCTCTTGTAGCTTTATTAATAATATACTTAAGTCCTTTACGCTTCCAATTAATTCCTGAACCAACATCTGAAACAATTTCTGCTCCAGGGTATATGTTTTGCATATAGGATATTTGTCGCTGTAAATCATCTGCTTGTTGTTTAGACGATACTCTACAGTAACAGATTTGTTTCTTAATATCATCAGCTGTAGTATTATTACCATTTTCTGATATAACTTTATCAACATTGTATAATCTTTTACTCTGTGGAGTTTTGCGAATAAAATCAATTTTTCCTTCATTTGCCCATCGTCGTAAAGTATTGGCATGAACTCCAAGTACTTCTTGTGCAACTTGACCAGAGACATAATTGGGTCTATTATTCATCAGTTAAAAATAATAAACTAAATTTTTATATTATTATATAATACTATAAAATCTTATATTAAAATAGAATTAAAAAAAAATAATTTTTCCAAAAATATATTGGAAAATTAATTCTTAATTATAAACAATAATAAATAAATTAAAAAACAGTTTCTACCTTTATTAAGAAATTCCATATTTAATAAAGCTTTTTTTCGATTTAAACGAAATTTATATCTAAAACGTAAACTATAACATAATTGATTAATATGTATAAATTCTAGAGATTGACAATAAGATCCAATAATTTCTATGATATCGATATTGAACTTATTGAATGTCATGTTTTATTTATTAAAATATTATTCAAAAATAATAAAAATAAAGCATTTTTGAATAATATTACACATAACACAAATCAAAAAAAATATACAAAATTTATAATATTTTAAATGAATTTATTATTTTTCAATTTAGATAAATGTGCAACACCATTTTTTGTAATATTTCCAAATTTACAAGATTTTTAATACATATGAAAAATTGCAAAAAAATAACAGATAATAGTATTAAAAATTTAAAAAAATTAAAAATATTAGATATGTGTGGAAATAATACTATAACTAGTAATTGTATCAAAGAATTAAAAAATTTACAAAAAATAATGGTATAGTAGAAACAGTAAACATATTAATATATTAAATTTAAAACATATAAATACAATTAATCCATGTTAAAATGTATAGATAATCACATAAATTATATAATTTTAAAAAAAAATAAAAAAAAATAAAAAAAATAATATTTTAATTATAACATTCATTTTTTTTAAATTCTTCTAACATTTCAACTTTCTTTTCAAAAACAGTTTTATCCCAATCAATATTTAAACTTGGATGTTTATTCCAATTAACATTATCACATTTTAAACTATGATATTCACTAGTTAAATTAGAAAAAGAATTAACTAGTGAAACAGTATAAACCAATAAATCTAATTTTTCAATATATGGTAATGTAAAACCAGCACATTCATCTAAAAAGATACAATCAATATTTTGATTAATATTGATTAATTTGCAATTAAATTTACATTTACTTAAATATAAAAATTTTAAATTTGGAAATAATGAAAAATCATAAATTACATCATTTATATCATTAATAACATTATCATAAAAAATTACAAGTTTTATAATATGATCATAATTTTTAGTTTTATCAATTTTAGTATTTTTTTTTAAACGTAATAAGTCTTTACTATCTTCATGATAAATAATTTCTCTAACAAGACTCATTCTTGAACGCGCTTTAATATTTTGGTCTAAATCATTAATGATTTTAGATTGGTAATAAGCGGAATAATTGTCTAAAATCATTTTGTTTTAATATAAACATATATAATTTTTATATTAAAATTAAAAAAAATATAAATATAAAATAGAATATATATTGTATCTAAAATAATAAAATATATCTAATACAATATATTATATTAGATATATTTTATTATTTTAATTTTAGTATTATCTATATCATTAACATCAATAATATTATTATTTATCAAATATATTTTTTTTAAATTTTTTAAATAACGCAATCCATTATTTGTAATTACATCATTAAAACTTAAATGTAATTCTTCTAAATTTATTAAATATTTTAATCCATTATCTGTAATATTACAATCATTAGATAGATATAATATTTTTATTTTTATTAAATTTTTAATACAATCATCAGTAATAAGTTTATTACCAGATAAAATTAAACACTCTAAATTTATTAACTTACTAAGTGAATAATCAGTAATGCATGTATTAAAAGATAAATCTAAATATGTTAAATTTGTCAAATTAATTAACATATCATCACCAACAACTTCATTCTCTGATAAATCTAATTCTGTTAAATTTTTAAAATTTTTAATAGATTCATCAATTAAATTATTAAAACTTAAATGTAAACTTTTTAAATTTATAAGATGTAAAATATCATTGTTTTTAATAATATCATTGTAATCTAAATTCAATATTTCTAAATTTATTAATTTTTTTAAACTTTTTGATTTAATGATTTTATTATCTGATAAATTTAGTTCTTTTAAAAATATTAAATTTTCAATACCATCATATGATATTTTATAATTAGAAATTAAAATTAATTCTTTTAAATTTGTAAATTTTTTTAAACAATTATTATCAATTTTATTATTTTCACTTAAATCTAATGATTCTATTTTTTTCAAATTTTTAATACCACGGTTAGTAATAATTTTATTATTACATAAAACTAATTTTTGCAAATTTATTAAATGTTTAATACCATTATCTGTAATATTTTTAACATCTCCCAAATCTAATTCTGTTAAAATAGTTAATTTTGATATAATATTATCATTCATTTCTTTTGCATTGTTTTTATTATTTTTTAATGCAAATGTATAATTATATCTTAAATTATAACACATTTTATTAATATGTATAAAATTTAAAGATTGACAATAAGACCCAATAATTGTTATAATATCAGAATTCAAGATATTAAACATGCTCATTTTTTTAATATTAAAAAAAAATCAAAAATAATTATGATCAAATATAAACACATATGATCAAATATAAACACACATATACACATATACACATATATACATATAAACATATATACATATAAACATATATAAAGTACATATTAATCTAATATATCTATTATTTTTATTAAAAATAATAATGATATTTTTATTATTATTTTTATTAAAAATATCATTATTACAATTAACTCTATTATCATTTTTAATATTATCATTAACAATGATAATATCATTAAAGTTAATTTTAACATCATTATAACAATTAACTTTAAAATCATTTGTAATATTAATATTTGTTGCATTTATTTAATTGTATATAAAATAAATGTAACAAATTATTATTTCAAAAAAAAATATCAAAAATGATAAATATATTACAAATTTTTAAGTTTCATATTTTTAGGTTTTTTAATAAAATATTACGACTTGCATTAATATCTCGACATATTTCTAACTTACAATTATCACACGAATACATACGACGTATGCTCTCATCATCATCTAAAATACGTTTAAATTTATTGATAGTGCCACAATTTGTGCAAATATTACTTGTATAACTTTCATCTACTATATGTATTGTTTTATTTTTATTTTTTGCAACTTTATCTAAACAATATAAAAAATCAGTATGAAATAAAAATTTTACTAAATATTTTGGATCGCCATATTCATTTTTTTCATAGTTTTTAAATAACATAGAATCAATATATCCATCATTTAATACTAAACCAATATAAATTTCGTTAAACATATTACAAATAAAATTACATATTTTTAAATGTATTTCAACTATCATATCTTTTAATTTTATATTTTTTTCTTCATATGAAATATTATCATTTTCTATTATATCAGTTACTTTATTATAATTAATTTTAACTTTAAAACAAGTTCCGGTTAATGTATAACAAGATAAAAAGTATTTAACTCCAACATCGATAGAACATAATTTATTTTTTTTTAAATTTTTATTATATGTATAATACATTATATCAAATAAATCTGATAAATGTATCTTCTTCCATTCATTATCCCGTTTAAAATATGGGATATAATATGGTTTAATTGAAGCTGATAATATAATTTTTTTATCAATCGGCTCTTGTTTTGGAAATTTATTTTTTTTATTTTTAAATTGTTGTAAAAAATCTTTAGTTTCTAAATTTAAAAGTGAAATACTCATTATTTTAAATTATATATTTATTATTCAAAAATACTATTTTTTACTATTATTTAATATTATTTATTTATAAATAATAATTCAAAAATATAAAAAAAATATTATAGTATTATAATAAAATATTTTATTATAATACTATAATTAATCTAATTCATCCATAGAATTATACATTTTTAATTTTTTAAATTCATCTTTAAATTGTTTAATTTCATCTTGTGTTAATGGTATATAAAATAAATTATCAGAATTTTCATTAATGTGAAAAATAATATGATTATCACCCATTTGCATGGAATCATTAGAAATTATATCATTTAAAAAAGTTAGTTGTTTATTTTCTTTTATAAATAAATCAATTTCATTATCTGATGGATATTTATTAATTGGATAAATTTCCATATTTTTTTTATAAATTAATATTTCACCATCGTTAATTTCCATAGAAATTAACTTATATTCAACATGATCAACATTTAAAATTTTTAATTCGTACATATTAAAAATAAATATACATAATATATATATTTATTTTAAATATATATATAATGTTAAAACTGTTTATTATGACACGTTAAAAGTAACATCTATATTAACATAATTATCTAATACACATACATTATCTTTTACAGTATCATTAACTATTGAGTTTGTCATTATATATTCTGGTTTAAAATTGTAATTATTTATTAATGCAGATTTGATTATTATATTATTACCATATCTATTTTTATATATTTTTTCATATTTATTATATTTTAATAAATTTAATTTCATACCTTCAAACAAACAATATTTTATATTTGTAACATATTCTATAAATTCAAGTTCATGATTAATAAGTTCTAAAATATTTATATTATTTTTATACATTTCTAATTTTAATGAAAATGTAAATTCTTTTATCAATTCATATTTTTTTATAATAATATATTTTATTGTTTTGTAATTTATATTATATTTTTTACACATTTCTTTTCTTTCTTGTTTATCAGACAATTCTACTATCTTTTTAACAATAATTAAATTATTTATAAAATTACAATTTACATTTTCATGAATGTAATTTGATGTAAATTTTGTTTCTATAATACAAATTATTGTTAAAATATCTAAAATATTTATATTGTAAAAATAACTTGATAATAATATTTTTACATATTCTAATTGTGTTCTAAATAATACTTTTGACATTTTACCTATTTCAGTTATTTTTAATTTTTTATCCTTTTTATATTCTATAAAACCTAATAAAAATAATTTATTCAATGAAGATTTTATTGAATCATAAGCTGGTTTGTTTATATAATCTAAATTAAAAATATTATTTTCTATATCATTTTCATATAAATCTATAGTGTTTAAAACAAAATTATCTAAATTTGTTTTATATATTTCTGGTAATTGAAAAACGTTCATTTTATTAAATGTTTCTTCAGAATATAAAGCATACCAAATACCGGGTGTTTTTCTACCAACTCTACCTTTTCTTTGCACAGCCATTGATTGATCTACAATTTTATTTAAAATAACAGTAGAATTATTAATAGGATTATATGAAACAGATGTATAAAATCCTGTATCTATACAATATTTTAAATTTGGTATAGTTATTCCAGTTTCTGCGACATTAGTGCTTAATATTATTTTTAATTTGTGTGTTGATTTTATTAAACGTTCATAATCTTTTCCAACTGCATCATAATTTGTACTATCAAGTGCTATTATATTTACAAATTTTTCATCTATAAAATATTTTAATTGTTTTATAATTGAAATAATAGAAGCCATTGATGTACAAAATATTATAATATCATTTCCATCATTTTTTTTCTCAATCATTTTGTTGCTATTACCGTCATTATCATTATTTCTATTATTTAATGGTATATTATTTTCTATCAATATTTTTTTTACAATATTACAAATTTCAGAAATATAATCTTTTTCTGGTTCTCTATATATTGCTTGTATTGGATATGTTACACCATTAACTTCAAATATAGTTTTAGTATTAAAATAATTTGAAAATTCATTAATATTTAATGTAGCGCTCATAAATATAATAAATGGTAATAACATTATATCTACACTGTTTATTAATTTTTTTATATAAAAAGCAATTAAATCTCTATCAATAGAATTATCATGTGCTTCATCTATTAATATACATTTAAACATTTTACAAAAATTTTCAGGTTTAATATTTTTTAAATATTGTAATAATATACCTAATGTTGCAAATAAAACACCACGTTGTTGTGGTTTTCTAACGTTTTCTTTTGTTTGATAGCCAATATTTTGATATAATGTCATTTTATTTTCTTTTCTATCTGCAATATCTTTAGCAATTTCAATTGCTGTTATAACTCTTGGTTGTGTTACTAGTATTTTTTTATTTTTAAATGTATGACTTAATTGTACAGGTAATATTGTTGATTTACCAGCACCTGTTTTTGCCAATATAATAATCAATCTATCAGATATAGTTAGATCATTTCTTTTATCATTTAATTCAGATATATAACCAACTATATAATCTACTGGTACTTTATCATTTAAATCAGTTTCTCCCATATGAGGTACTAACATACCTTTTTTTAACAAAGTTGGTAAACTCATAATAAATATTTATATAATAATAGTATATATTATTAAAAATAATTTTGATTTATTATTTTAATATAAAAAAAAGACCAATAATAGGTTTATTTTTAATAATTTTTCATTTAAATAAATCTATACAATTATGCAAAACAAATATGGAATTAGTAATATTGAAAATATTACTAAATATTATTCTGTTAAAAAAAATGATATAATAATAAATAAAAATAGTTCTATATCTAATATTAAGAATGACTTTGAAGATAACGCTGAAGATAACGCTGAAGATAATATCGAAGATAATATCATTGATATTATAATTAATAATACCGAAAATAATAAAAAAATTAAACCAAATAATGATAACAATAAAGCAATTGATATTATAATATCAATGATCTCTAATGGATATTATTTAACAGTTAATGAATTAATATATTTAAAACTTGTAAATAAAAATTTCAATAATATTATACATATTTCACTATTGTATAAATCTAAAAATTTTGAAAAAAAAATAAATATGGCATCGTTTAGAATATTAACATATTATGAAACAATGTCTATAAATACTATTGAATACAATGTAAATTTAGTTCAAAGATGTAATATTTGTAAAAATCTTGTAACCAACTATAAAATATTAGAAGGTGTAAATAAAATTTTATGTGATAAACATTTAAAAAATTCATTTATTACATTAACAGATGTAATAAATAAATACAAAATTCCAAAAAGAAAAATTTTAAAATTATCACATTGGAAACATTATAAAAATAATAATTATTTATTTCATAAAAAATCTGTAAAAATTTTAGAAATATTTTATAAATATTCACAAAAAAAATTTACTTTATTTAAATAAAGTAAATAAAGTAAATATAATTTTTATATATAATTTATATGTAATTTTTTTTATTTTTTTTAATGTCCTTGACATTTATTATTATCTAATTTAGTATTCATCATCATCATAATAGATGCTAAATTATTTAATGATTTTAATATTTCATTTTGTGTATCAACTGGAGCTTCAACTGGAGCTTCAACTGGAGCTTCAACAGCTACAATATTTTCAACTGGAACTACTGCAATTTCTGCATCAACAATTGGTTGAACAACAAGTTCAACAACATTATCAAGTTCTTCATCAATAGATTCATCATTTTCACTATAATTATCGATATCGAAGTTAGTTTCTCTATTTTTAATAACTTCTAAACTTGGTTCTGCGGTTTCAACTTGTTCAACTTGTTCAGTTTGTTCAGTTTGTGGTTGCTCGCTATTACATTTACACATATTTTTTTTTAAATTATTAATTTCTGAACTCATTTCTTCCATTTTACCATTCATATGTTGAACAGTTTGAATTAAATAACCAATCATTTCTTTATAACAAATGGTATGGAAATCATCATATTTTTCAGTCTTTTTAATATTAATAGCTTCTGGAATAATATGTTTTAATTCTTGAGCAATGAATCCTCGATGTACTTTTTCTTTACCAATAAAGTTATAGTTTTTAACTTGAATATCCATAACTTTATTAAAAGAATCTTTATGATCAGCTAATTCAATATTTTCTTTTAATCGCATATCAGAAACTTCTTGGAATTGACCTGCGCCAAATAAATATACATCGCCGGTATGAGAAGCTCTAAATACTTCAGTAGTAGTACCTGAACTCTTTAAATTAATGTGATAATCAGCATTTTCACTACCAGCTGCAACACTGCTAGTATCTACAACAGTAGTACAATAAGTGACATTACTATTAGCATCATTTTTAGAAATATAATTTACACCAACTCCTAAACCAGCAGCTGGAGTTCCAGTAGTATCACATTCAACATTTAATGGATAAGTTACAGTATTACCTGCAGATTCGGTATTTGCTACAGTTAATCCATTTAATACACCAACAGATGTTACATTTGGTTGAGCTGAAGTTTGTAAAGTACCAGTTAAGTTAGTTGCGGTTAAATTTCTAAATGAACTAATATCTTTATTTTCATCAACAACTACAATTTTAGAAGCAACTACAGTTCCTGGAGTTACACTATGAACTTGATTTAATTCAGCAGCTGTAGCAGTTAATGCAGTACCGTTCAAAGTTAATACACCATAGCCTGAACCAATACTTAAATTATCTAAAGTACCTACAGAAGTTACATTTGGTTGAGCTGCAGTTTGTAAAGTACCAGTTACATCTGTTGCAATTAAAGCAGTTGCAGTTAAATTTCTAAATGAACTAATATCTTTATTAGAATCAACAACAACAGCAGAACTTTCTAATACAGTTCCTGGAGTTACACTGTGAATTTGGTTTAATTCGGCAGCTGTAGCAGTTAATGCAGTACCATTTACGGTTAATACACCAGAACCAGAACCGATACTTAAATTATCTAAAGTACCTACAGAAGTAATATTAGTTTGAGCTGCAGTTTGTAAAGTACCAGTTAAATTAGTTGCAGTTAAATTTCTAAAAGAACTAATATCTTTATTAGAATCTACAACAACCGCAGAACTTGCAGCTACAGTTCCTGGAGTTACACTGTGAATTTGGTTTAATTCAGCGGCTGTAGCAGTTAATAAAGTTGATCCAATAGTTAAACTTGTTAAAGTTAAACCATTTAATCCAACTAAACTATTATTTGAA
>JACCDV011122530.1_pt1 | contig 11203 bp, 9 predicted proteins | sample 7446131 | NCBI WGS metagenome assembly JACCDV01 (sample SAMN15323448, study PRJNA562643) | freshwater metagenome | isolation source: river surface water | place: USA:Blue River Watershed | collected 2017-08-17
GCAAGTGCTAGCGAGATGAGGTCTAGTTTCGAGAAGAGGGTCTTGACAGCGTCAAGGTTTCCTGCCTCATCAAAGATGTCCTTACCAAAGCGCTGACCTGGCTCAAGGAAATTTGCATTTCCAGATGCCTGTTGGGCAGCGCCCAACATGGCCGAGATGTCGAACTGGAAATGCCACAACACCATGAAGGTCATCAAAGCGGCACCGGTCATCAGCAGGAAGGCTTTGATGATCTGCACGTAAGTGGTGCCACGCATGCCACCAACAGTTACGTAAATAATCATCAAAATACCGACAGCCACGATGACCCAGTTCTTGGCGATTGGATCCGTGAATCCCATCAGCAAAGCGACTAGCGCTCCAGCGCCAACCATCTGTGCCAAGAGGTAAAAGACTGAAACGATAACTGTTGAGGTTGCCGCAGCAGTCCTAACTGGAACCTGGCGCATGCGGAACGCAAGCACGTCTCCCATGGTGAAGCGGCCTGAGTTTCTGAGTGGCTCAGCAACCAGTAGCAGCGCGACTAACCAGGCGACTAAGAATCCGATTGAGTAGAGGAATCCGTCGTAACCGAATAGCGCGATAGTTCCAGCGATACCCAAGAATGAAGCGGCTGACATGTAGTCACCCGCGATAGCGAGCCCATTCTGGAAACCCGAGAAGGAAGCGCCTCCGTTGTAGAAGTCGGTTGCCTTGGTGTTTTGCCTGGATGCCTTGTAAACCACAAACAGGGTTACAACCACGAAGGCAAGGAACATAGCGCTTGAAAGCGTTGTGTGATCAAACGTCATTTTCCGAGCTCCGCATCTACCTTGATTCGAATTTTTTCGCCGGCTTCATCCAGAGCCTTCGAGGAGTGACGTTCGTAGAGCCACATAATCACGAACGTCGAAACAAACTGCAGCACGCCCAATATGAACGCGATGTTTATGTTTCCGATAACAGGGGTGATAACGAAGTCACGGGCAAAAGCCGTGAGCAGGATATACAAGAAATACCAAGACAGAAAGGCTGCTGTCAGAGGGAATGCAAATCCCCTGAAGCTCTTTCTCAACTCGGCAAATTCGGGGCTTTGTTGGGCCTTTACCCAAACCCCTTCATGCTGCTGAGACATTGAACTCCTTTGTTCAACCAGAGGTACTCACCAACTGGTGCATTGCTGCGTTTGAGACTCTAGCGAAAAAAATTTCCTTTAACTCGCTACATGCACGTTTTATTTCCTGAGCCAATGTCTTCGCCCCTGAAATACGCCTCAACAATCGCGTCGATACAGATGTTTTGACCGTAGGCAGTGTGGCCTTCGCCCTTGAGAGTGAGAAGTGTTGCCCCGTCCAATAATTCACTCAGGGCTACGGCTTGCGCGTAAGGGGTTGCTGGGTCACCGGTGGTCCCCACAACTAGTGGCGGGTTCGCTAGGGCAATGGTGAAATCCAGGTCCACTACCGACTTCGCACGCGGCCAGTTCTCGCAGGCCAAATCTGGGTGCTGGAAATACCTTCCGAATACGGCACTCGCCTCAACAAATCTCTCATTCAACTCGGCAACCTCTTCGGCCTCAATCCGGCCATCCGCGCAACCAATCGCAAGATTGGCCTCGTTTTGGTTAGAGAGATAACCCTCGGCAATATCCCTATCGTTGTAGAAGTCGGCAAGCATGAGCATCGTGGTGCCATCACCATCAAGGGCTTCGGTAAATGCCTGGGTTAGATAAATCCACGAGTCTTTCGAGTACAGCGCTGCGATGATTCCCGTAAGAGTTGCCGAGAGGCTGAGATCACGATCGAGCTGAGTTGGAAGTGCTGATGACTCCCTCTCCTGCAGGAAGTTCGCAACCACCTCGACCGCTGAATCAACATCGCCCACAAACGGGCAGTTCAATCGGGTTAGACAATCCTCAAGATAAGCCCTGAAGGCCGAATCAAAACCGATGACTTGACCCATTAGAGATTCAGCGTCCGTAATCGTCGGGTCAATTGCACCGTCCAGAACCATGTTCCCAACGCGATCTGGAAAGAGTGCAGCATAGGTTGCGCCAAGCTCGGTTCCATAGCTAAAGCCAAGGTAATTGAGCTCCTCATCACCAATCAAAGCGCGCATCAACTCGAGATCCCTAGCCGCCATTTGAGTATTGAAATAGCCAGGATTAAATCCTTGCGCCAGGCAATCTTGTGCGTATCGGGCAAGCAGTTCCCGCGTGTAGGCCATGTCTTGCTCGGAGCCGTAGGGGTGCGGTGATTGCTCGTAGTAGATGACGTCTTTTAGCTCTTGATCTGGGCAACTAACGGGCGCCGATGCTCCCACTCCTCTTGGATCAAAGGCAATCAGCTGGAAATCATTCCTTAGGTCAATCGAGCCAATGTACTCGTAGCCATCTCCCATCCAGTTGACACCAGAAACTCCAGGACCACCGGGGTTGATAAAGATCACCGGCTTACCGTTTGCATCAGAGTGTCGAATCAACTTGATGGAGATAATCTCTTCACCAGGGTTGAGCCAGTCCAAAGGTGCTGCAATAACTGCGCACTCAAAGCCGTCCTGACAATCAGTCCAAATCACTTGCTGGCTCAGAATGTCTTGGCCGTCCTTTATCGACTGAACTGGATCCACTGGCGCAGCACTGCAACCTGAAAGAGTAAGGGCTGCAGCAACGATTAGGGCCCTAAGCCGCATTCTGTCTCCTAAAAACCAATTTGGTGCACAGCGCTTCGAGCACAACAAGGTCTCTCACGTTTGCAGCCAACCGAACCCTTGCTTTTGAGATTGCGTCAAGAACATCAATGGTCATTTGTGCGCTACCCAGTGCTGCTCGAGACTCAAGCTCTTGGGCATGCTCTGGGTTGTAGAGATCTGAATTCGTCGCTAGCTGGAGTGAAAGTATGTCTCGAAAGATTGACTCTAGGTCGGTCAAGATTCGATCAATCCCGTCTCGGAGCAATCTGGTCTGACGACGCTTTTGATTGTCTTCCAGCTCCTTGAAACTCGAGCGCAGATTTGGCGGCAACTTATCGGACTCTGAGACTCCATACGCACTGAGCAGCCCGGCGCGTTCAGCTGCATCCTTTTCAGCGGCAATTGCTTCGGCATCTTTCTTGGCAACAGTAAGCAACTTCTCAGCAGCCATCATTGCGGTCGAAAGGTTCGAAATCTCCAACCCAATCTTCACGGTGTCGCTGCGGCGCGACCTGGCCTCTTGGTTGGTAGCCAATCTTCGCGCCATGCCAACGTGGTTCTGAGCTTGCCGAGCGGCAACTCGAGCAATCTCAAGCTCAACCCCATCTCGCTGGTGCAGTAGTTGGGCGACTTCTTCGACAGTGGGCAAACGAAGATTTAGGTTCCTGGTTCGCGATCGAATCGTTGGCAAAAGCTCAGAAACACTTGGAGCGCACAGTATCCAAATCGTGCCCTCGCTTGGCTCTTCGAGCTCTTTCAATAGAACATTTGAAGTCCGCTCGGTCATGCGATCGGCATCCTCAATGATCATCACTCGGTAGGGGCTCATCGATGATGCCATTGACGCTTTGGAAACTAACTGCCTAACCTCTTCGATGCTGATTTGGACTCGATCAGTTGCCAGGTAGTTAATGTCGGGGTGAGCGTTTGCCAAAGCAAGACGGCAGCTTTGGCAATCACCGCAACCAGAAGCCTCGCACTGCAGTGCGGCTGCGAAGCTAACTGCCAGATTAGATCTTCCAGATCCAGCAGGGCCGGTGAATAGCCAAGCGTGGTGCACGCCTTGGGATTTGTTTGCTACGACCTTGGTTAGCTGCTCAAGCGCCTCTGGCTGCCCGAGTAATTCGTCCCAGACCTTGTGGCTCAACGAATTAGCTCCGCTACCCGCGCACGAACCTGAGCCTGAATCTCATCAACGCTTAGGTTTGCGTCAACAATCAAAAACCTTGGCTCAACCGCAAGTTTGAGGTATTGCTCGCGAGCTCTGTCAAAGAAGTCAACCTTTTCTTGCTCGAGTCGATCTGGCTCAACTCCGGTCTTGTTTCGTCTATGGATTGCCTGCTCGGCGCTTAGGTCCAACAAGATTGTGAGATCTGGAAGCAGGTTATCTACCGCCCACAGAGAGATTTCTCGAACCTGGTCAACATCTAGTTCGCGAGCTGCTCCCTGATAAGCAACCGAAGAGTCAAAGTAGCGATCGCTGAGCACAACCTTGCCGGCGGCAAGTGCTGGTCTCACAACTGTTGCAACGTGGTGTGCGCGGTCCGCAGCGTATAGAAGAGCTTCGGATCTAGGCGCAACATCACCCTTGCGGTGCAAAAGCAAGTGGCGGATTTCCTTCCCAAGCTCGGTTCCACCTGGCTCTAGGGTTCTAACGACATCGTGACCGGCATCAATAAGCCACTGCTGCAGTAGGTCCAGCTGGGTCGACTTTCCAACCCCGTCAATGCCTTCGAAAGTGATGAACATTAGCGCTTTTTTCGTGTTTTCTTGAGAGTCTTTGGAGCCTCACCTGGCTCCACGCCAAGCTTCTCACGCCTGATGGCCAGAAGCTCAAAGGCGCGGTCTGCGCTGAGCTCCTCGAGGTCCTCTTCTTTTGGAACGGTTGCGTTGATAACGCCATCGGTCACGTAGTTGCCAAATTGCCCAGTCTTTGCAACCACTGGCTTTTTGGAGGCAGGGTCCTCACCAAACTCGCGCAGTGGAGTAGAGGCAGTTCTGCGAGCGCCGTACTTTGGTAGCTTGTAGATTTCAACCGCTTCGTCCAAGGTGATGCTGAAGATTTTGTCTTCAGAGTCAATCGAACGAGAGTCCACACCGCGCTTTAGGTAGGGGCCGTACTTACCGTTCTGCACGGTGATTACCTGCCCGGACTCCGGGTCACTGCCAAGCTCGCGTGGAAGTGAAAGCAGTTGAATCGCCTCTTCGAGCGAAACTGTGGCTGGGGTCATGTTCTTGAATAAAGAGGCCGTTTTGGGCTTTGGATTACCCTCATCAATCAAGGTAACAAATGGTCCGTAACGGCCATCCTTCACGATGATTTCAAGACCTGACGCTGGCTCAATTCCAAGCACTCGGTCTTGCACTGGAGGAGCCTCGATAAGCTCCTTCGCCTTTGCCGCGCTCAGAGCATCTGGTGCTAACCCCTCAGGAATGTTTACTATGCGACGCTCGCCATTTTCTTCTAGCTCTAGGTAAGGGCCGTACTTGCCCGTGCGGAGCAGGACCCCGGGGCTAATCTCAAAACTGTTGATGAGTCTTGGGTCAGATTCCCCCAAAGACTCAACCGTGTTCTTCAGGCCTTTCTCGCCAAAATAAAACTCTTGTAGCCACTTAGTCTTATCCAGCTCACCAAGGGCAATCTGGTCAAGGTCGCCCTCCATCTTTGCAGTGAAGGCATAGTCCACCAACTTGCCAAAATTCTCCTCCAGGAAGCGAGTCACCGTGAAGGCAATCCACTCGGGAACTAGGGCGCTGCCCTGCTTGACGACATAGCCCTTAGAGATGATGGTGGAGATGATCGCAGCGTAGGTGGATGGTCTTCCGATGCCCTGCTCTTCAAGGGCTTTCACCAAGGATGCTTCGGTGTAGCGAGCCGGCGGTTGAGTCTGGTGGCCTTTGGCTTCAGCCGCCAAAACCTCAAGAGTTTCGCCCTCAGCCAGAATTGGAAGCTTGGCCTCCGCCTCAGTCTCCTCCTCGCGGGTCTCGTCATAGACGGCCAGGAAGCCTTTGTAGGTCACGGTGGTTCCGCTGGCGGTGAGCTCGAGCTTCTTGCCTAGAACCTCAGTCTCAAAGCGCACCGAAGTGGTTGACAACTTGGCATCAGCCATCTGCGACGCAACCGTCCTTCGCCAAATCAACTCGTAAAGAGCATGGGATCTGCCGTGAAGAACGCTCTTGAGTTCATCAGGATGCTTGAAGCTCTCACCGGATGGCCTTACCGCCTCGTGGGCTTCCTGAGCATTCTTGCTTTTTGCTCCATAGAGTCTTGGTGAATCGGGAATCAGGTCCTTACCCAGTAGTGCCCCGGCAGCTCGTGCCGCTGTAACGGCCTGCTGAGAAAGCGAGGGTGAATCTGTTCGCATGTATGTGATGTAACCCTCTTGGTAAAGCTGCTGAGCAGTGTCCATGGCCTGCTTCGCGCTCATTCCGAGCTTTCTCGAAGCCTCCTGCTGCAAAGTTGAGGTTGTGAAAGGTGCATAGGGTTTTCTGGTGGATGGCTTCGCCTCAACCGAAATGATCTTTAGGCCTGCACCCACAAGTGCCTTGGAGATTTCCTCGGCATCACCTGGGGTCAAAACAACCGTCGACGCAGTTAGCACTCCCTTTGCGTCAAAGCTCTTTCCCGATGCGAGTCGCTCTGAATTGACCGAGTGCAACTTCGCTTCAAAGGCAGTGCCGGTCTTCTCAAGTTTTGCCGTTACCGATGCGTAGGAGGCTGACACAAAAGCAATGCGCTCTCGTTCTCGCTCGACAATCATTCTCATTGCGGGAGATTGCACGCGGCCAGCAGAAAGCCCGCGGTTGATCTTGCGCCAAAGCACCGGCGAAATCTCATAGCCAACAAGTCGATCTACTACCCTTCGAGTCTCTTGGGCTTCGACCAAATCGGTGTTAAGTTCACGGGTGTTGTTTTTTGCCTCGGCAATTGCCTCTTTAGTGATCTCGTTGAAGACCATTCGGCGAACCGGCACCTTGGGCTTTAGCACCTCGAGTAGATGCCAGGCGATAGCCTCACCCTCACGGTCCTCATCAGTAGCCAAGAACAGCTCATCTGCGCCCTTGAGGGCACTCTTTAGCTCACTTACGGTTTTTGACTTGCCTGCTGAAATTACGTAGTAGGGCTCAAATCCGTTATCAACGTCGATAGAAAACTTGGCCAGAGCGCCTTTTTTCTTGTCGGCAGGAAGTTCCTTTGGTTCTGCCAAATCGCGGATGTGTCCAACCGAGGCCAAGACCTCAAACCCATCCCCCAAGTACTTCGCGATTGTCTTGGCCTTGGCAGGCGACTCCACAATCACAAGTTTCTTTGGCAATTTAGCTCCCTTTTTGAGTCACTTTTCGCCAGCTATCGCACTGGCTCGGTGAGTGATTATCGGCAGATCTAACTGCCCACTCACCATCACTCCGTGACTGACAATACGACATGTTGTCAGGGCCAAGTCAACTCTTTGGAGAATTAGCTCGGCATTTTCACAGACTGAACCCGAGATCAATCCCCGGTGAGTATCGGCCGCAGTTAGGGCAGCAAGGTCCACGGCAGCGACAACTCGTTCAGCAAGAATCACCATCTGAAATCCCCAAAATACGCTTGAGACAAGCACAGCTAGGCCGGCAGCTGAAACAACCAGAAACGCTGAAACTACTCCCTGATCTAGGCCAGTGGGATTGCGCAGTGAGATGTTGAAACTGGAATCATGCTTGATGTCGTCAGCTTTAGGCAAGTAAGCCTCCCTTCTTGCCAACTCTCAGCCTTGACCCCCTCTGGAAGCTCCAGCTCTCGGCCAATTGTTAGCTCTCGAAGAGCAGAGGCAGTTTGACGCTCTAGGTTCATCAGCTCAAGTGTCACTGAAACTGCCGAGCCGAAGAGTCCAGCCAGCAGAATCCCAGCTGGCAGCAGCAGCATCAACTCGGCAGTAACAACTCCGTCGTCGTTAGAAACTGAGCGCACTTGCCACCAAGTCAAAGATCAAGCCCCTCACCTCTTCACTTCGCAACACAATTACCAGCAGTCCTGCAAATGCGACGGCAGCCATAGTGGCAATTGCATACTCCGCCGTGATGGCGCCCTGATCTGATTTCCAGTTCATTCTTTCTCCTTATTTATTGTTGGTTGATTCCGATGAGCATCGGGACCACTGTGAACAGCAAGAATGCGGGAAGAGTGGTTAGACCCAGCGGCACCAAAAGCGAGATGGCTAGTTGCTTTGCCTCATAGATTTTGTTGCTGGCGAATTGTGCAATCTCCTCGCGTTGTTGAGCCTCAATCAGCGCCGATAGACGTGCCCCGGTTTTGGTGGCCAGCTCGATTGAAGAATTAGCGACCGTGCTCAAACCTGACCTGGAGACCGCGGCTCCGAGTGATTCGCCGGCAGAGAGCAAGATACCCAGCCGAAACCAGCCATGCCCCGGCAGCTCATCTTGCGCTTGAGATCGATTCAACATCTTTGCGGTGATTAAGTGACCCGCATATAGAAGGCCCAAGCCAAGCATGAAGCTGACCAAACCAAGGTTTGTGCCGAGGGCAGAGAACGTTTCAAGCCCTAGCAACTGGCCCATTGCTGCACCCAAAAGAGGGAGCCAGAGCATAAGTTTTCTTGTCGCCCTGGGGACAGCTTGTGCGGACTCAATTTCACGAAGGTAGGAACTCAGGTTTTGTTGATGACTGCTAAGGGCAGCAAGTGTTGCTCCAAGTGGTGCCCCAACCGAAATGGCGAACTCAAGGATGTGATAGTTGGGGTCTGATTTCAGCCCGGTGAGTTCGAGGGCACTGCTCAAAGGCACTCCTGCACCAATCAGCGATGCGAATCTTTCATAGATCAATGGGCACCGCCTTGAGACTGCCAGCCTCCATGCGCAAGGAGGCAATTCCAACAACCTTTCTGGGCAAAGTGCTGGAGAGCTGAACCACCGCGTCTACAGCCCCAACCAGCAGCCCCTGAAGAAGCGCCTGATCAAGACCAGAGATCAGCCCGAGAACGCCTAGCCTTCTGGGAAGAGCATCGAGCGAGCTGGCATGCAAGGTGGCAAGGGCGCTGTGTCCATTGTTTACGGCTAGAAGCAGAGTGCCGAACTCCTTTCCCCTGACTTCACCAAGCGCAATTCGGTCCGGCCGCATGCGCAAGGCATGCCTCAGAAGTTCGCTGGAGTCAATCGCGCCAACACCTTCTTGATTGGCCTCTCTTTCCCTGAGCCCCACAGCGGGAAACTGCAGAGAGAGCTCTGGGGTTTGCTCAATACATATGACGCGCTGACCAGATTCATAAATCAGGGCCGACAGCAAAGTGGTCTTACCGGAGCCGGTCGGCCCACAAATCAAGATGGTTTTTTGGCTCTCGAGAGCCTCAAGTAGCAGTTCAGCCTGACGCGGTTCCAGCATTTGCGCCTCAAGTAAGTGCTCAAGGGTTATCTGAACGTTTGGGTGGCGCCTGAAACTGATCTGGGTTTCATCACTTACCGAGCCACCAAGAACCACCTGGCAGCGAACATTCCCAACTGAGAAATCGCTGATTGGCTTCGCTATGTCCGCCCGGGCCCCGTTTTCAAGAGCCAACTCGATTGCCATGGCACGCAGCTCCGACTCCGAACCAAAATCAACGGCAATGCTCTCCAGTCCCGAACCCCGATCAATTTGCGCAAGCTTCGGCCCCTGCACCAGTAGGTCGGTGACCCCTTGAGTTAGCAGGTTCTGGAAGGCAGCTGGCAGCAACATGTGCCAAGCATTGCGAGTTGTGAGGTGAAGGATTTTCGCTATATCGAAACCTGTGGAAAAGAAAAGGGGCGGCAGGTTTGGGGGAAACCTGCCGCCGGGCGGTGCAAACATGGGGGGACGTTGCACCGCATAGCTGATGAATCAGCTGGGAAGAATTCTAGGTGCACATAATGCCTTTTTGTCCCCCTTTAGGGGAATCACAGTTAAGACACAGGTTCCCTTAATTGTTTGACTGCGCAAAAAAGTTTCTCGAACTCTGGCATTATTGCGACTATCAACACCTGGAGGACAAAGATGTCTGTTGAGATAGAAAATCTGCTGCACGAAACTAGGAAGTTTCCCCCGAGCAGTGAGTTTGTGGCCAACGCAATTGCGAAACCCGAACTCTATGAAAAAGCAAAAGCCGACCGATTGGGATTTTGGGCAGATCAAGCCCGAGAACTACATTGGCACAAACCCTTCTCCCAAGTCTTGGACTGGTCAGACGCTCCGTTTGCCAAATGGTTCCACGACGGTGAACTCAATGTCAGCTACAACTGCTTAGACAGGCATGTCGAGGCCGGCTGGGGAAAGCGCGTGGCGCTTTTTTTTGAGGGAGAGCCTGGAGACACCAAGGTTTACACCTACCTAGACCTGCTAATTGAGGTCAAGAAGGCCGCAAACGTCTTGACGAAGCTTGGAATTCAAGCGGGAGACCGTGTTGCTATTTACATGCCGATGATTCCCGAGGCAATCATTGCGATGCAGGCGGTTGCTCGTGTTGGTGCTGTGCACTCCGTAGTCTTTGGTGGTTTCTCCGCAGACTCGCTATCCGCTCGAATCCAAGATGCCCAAGCCAAGCTTGTCATCACTGCAGACGGTGGTTACCGCAAGGGCAAGGCAAGCGCGCTCAAGCCTGCGGTTGATGAGGCTTTGGCGGACAACAAGTGCCCAAGTGTCGAGAACGTTTTAGTGGTCAACCGATGCGGGCTAGATGTTGAGTGGACCAAAGGTCGCGACCTTTGGTGGGAGGAGGAGCTCAACGTTGCTGAGACTGAGCACGTAGCTCAAGGGTTCAACGCCGAGCACCCGCTCTTTATCCTCTACACCTCAGGAACCACCGGAAAGCCAAAGGGAATTTTGCACACCTCTGGTGGCTACCTCACTCAGGCCAGCTACACCCACAGAAACGTCTTTGACCTTCACCCAGGTCAAGACATCTACTGGTGCACCGCCGATGTTGGTTGGATCACTGGCCACTCATATGTGGCCTACGGTCCACTTGCCAATGGCGCGACCCAGGTTATCTACGAGGGAACTCCGGATAGCCCAGACTGGGGTCGTTGGTGGGACATCGTTCAGAAGTATCACGTGAGCATTCTTTATACCGCTCCAACCGCAATTCGCAGCTTCATGAAGATTGGAAGCACTGTTACAACTCACTATGACCTCAGCTCAATTCGAGTTCTTGGCAGTGTGGGTGAGCCAATCAACCCTGAGGCGTGGATGTGGTACCGAGATGTGATTGGGTCAAAGAAGGCCCCGATTGTCGACACCTGGTGGCAGACAGAGACCGGCGCAATCATGATTTCTCCCCTTCCGGGAGTAACGCATGCAAAGCCTGGCAGTGCCCAAGTTGCACTTCCTGGAATCGAAATGGCGGTTATCGACGATGATGGCAAGACTGTTGGCCCAGGTCACGGTGGATACCTGACAATCACTGAGCCCTGGCCCTCGATGCTCCGCGGCATCTGGGGTGACCCAGAGCGTTACAAGGAGACCTACTGGTCACGTTTTGACGGCAAGTACTTTTCTGGCGATGGGGCCAAACTAGACGAGGAC
>JACCDV010523468.1_pt1 | contig 11201 bp, 10 predicted proteins | sample 7446131 | NCBI WGS metagenome assembly JACCDV01 (sample SAMN15323448, study PRJNA562643) | freshwater metagenome | isolation source: river surface water | place: USA:Blue River Watershed | collected 2017-08-17
ACCTCATATCTTATCAATAATAATACCCGAACAATCACAGAAGCTTTTGCTACTTTTGAAACAGAATGTCTCCATTCAGATTTTTGGCATAGTCCATGGGCGTCAACCCCACTAATTGATGGTACTCTTACACCTGCCTCGGGAGTTCCTCCAGGACTTCTTTGGCCAGTTCTACTCCGTTATTGTTGTGGCTGGCGAACTCAACAAACTGAACCAAGTCTCGCTCGGATCGATTCCCGTTTTCATCAGTCATCTTGCAGTCGTCATCGTCCAACTCGTGCATGGCGCTCCAATCCTCGCCATTGCCGATTCCAATAATGATGACGCTCATGGGCAGTCTGCAGCACTTAACCAAAAGGTTCTTTACTTCCTCCTTATCGTGGATAATTCCGTCAGTCAGAATCATCAGAATCATATAGTCCTTAGTTTCGTTCTTCATCATCTGGCTCACATTCATCGCCTCCCTCAGCAGTGGCGCAAAGAAGGTGGGCCCTCCAAATGATAAATAAGGTAATGCTTTTCTATAGCCCTCCATGATTCCTGCCAATTGATAGAGGTTAGGGTTTTAAGTGGAGCCATTGAGAGGAAAGCAATGATGAACCTTGCCTCCAGTTGTAAAATTAGGCATATTCACTTTAGCTCCAAACCCAAATGTGGGAACCAGCTTGTCATTGTCATAATCCAGCACTATATTGCAAACTTAGAATAAGGCCTCCTCATATTTACTGCGAATTGAAGGAGTGATATAGTGAAGAGATGAGGGAGTGGTCTGAATACCGTTGCTGGCTGTAAAATCGATGCAAGCAATCATAGACATCTGCATTCCATTGGAAAGATAGTCAGTAAAATCATACTTGACTGTTTGCTTGAACTTCTCAAGAATAATTACTCCTTTCTAGCTGTTATTTTTGGTGAGGGTGAAACGAGGGTTAGCATTTGTTAAGCCTTAAAGCTGAGTCTTGACCTCACCAATCAACACATGTCCTGAATTCTAATAGAACTTGAATATGATGGGTTGTTTGGGGTCATTATTGCACAATCTCTTTTAGTTAATCTTCATGGGGTTAAAGCGATTGTCTTTGCCTTGCCTTACCTCACTTTGGTACAGCAAAAACTATTGATTATTTCTCCTTTTATAGAGCTTCCAGTGGCATCCTCCACTTCCAAAGCACAAAAAGGCAGATCCAACGTCTATATTGCGGGCATTCAAGGTGAATTCTATAAATTTATTTGTCCCCCTCTATACTTTTTAACCCCTGAAATTCATAGAGCCCCTCTTTCCACCTTAAAACTCAATATTCTTTTGGATTCCGGTCGATCTCGCATTATATATTTCTCCAATTGTGGCTGAGCTCACTCCTAGAAGTTAGCGATAAGATGACTTAGCACTATAGATTTCGACAATAATTTTTTGCCTTACTAAATAAAATTAGATGTACTTTAAAAGAAATATTCTACGACCAAAGAGTCTGAAAACTCATAGACCTAATTGTGGGGTGCCTAGGGTTTGGTTTTGGATAAAAGTTTCTTTGGTTTATTGGTTTCTTCAAGGTAAATCTACAAGTAAGCGAGAGATGCATTCAGATTAAGAATGCTGAAATATAGCTACACCTTCTAAGACTATTGCTCGGAAAGCAATGAATCTTTTCTCGCCTCGATCTCCATTATTACTAACAAATTTATATGTGCACATTAAATCTGGGATTAACCTTAAACTATTAAAATCATTATATTAGTGAGCCTTAAAAATATACAAGGCTTAATTTATGAAGAATAATGTCCGATAAGTTATACACTCCAACTGAATTTATAGTTCGGGCTATCGATTAAGCTCAATTTACTATAATTTGACATATAATCACGTCCAATAAGCCCCTCTGTAGTGAAGAGCTTTGATTGACTTCATGCCTGTTTTCCAATGCTTATAGCCGAGGTTATCGCGAACTGCATATGCTTCAGTCCTTGTGCAGAGGAGACTTCTGAAGTAACCCTGAGTCTTTAGATATTTAAGAGGGAAGAGTAGAAGTATCCCAAATAACACCATAGTTTGCATGGCTTTCTTATCGTTTCTTCTCCACCCTGTTCTTCTTTGCATGAAGAAGATGAAGTTGGCCACGTCGTTGGCCATTTGAGGAGTTGAAGCGGGGGTTCCGTCTTCATACTCAAGCATTCCGTCGTGCAGTTGTCGAGGCATACCAATAATCATATGGTCAAAATATCTGAATTAAGGAATGATTTACGGGTTGAAATATTTTCCCTTGGGGACTTCCAGGCCATAAGGAGCCTTGAAGTGGTAGCCTGTCATAATGTTGTAGATATAGTTGATTCCTCCTGGTCTCAGCCTAATCTTGGTAAAGTCAGTGGGCCAAACTCCTCCGTTGGCATTCTTGGCCTGATCCTGAGAGAAGTAGGGCGCGTAGATGTGATCGTGAATGTACCTTAGTTATCTCAGCCATACCTATCTCTCTCGTCCCACTCCTGATAATAGAACTGTTTGTAGTGGTGGTGGGCAGGATGAATGGTGAAGTGCTCAGCCACCCATGTTGATAGTTACAGCTGCTCGTACACTTTGTCCAACAGCAGATCGTACTTCTTACCAATCATACCATGGCAGTTGGCACAGTTTCGAGTAAATACTTGGAAGCCTAAATTATGGTTTGGGTCGGGAAAGATCTTCCTTTTGGAAAATCTAAAAAGTATTACCTCTTCGAACACTGCCTGAATCATATGTTCCCCAAGCTCTAAACTGGGGCCAGGAAAGATGGCCGTGATGGCTGCCGACCTCCGTGACTTGTTATTCGTAGCCCTTAATACCCCAAAAGGCTCCAATATCGTCCCTGTAGATAAAGCATTTCTCCTGCTCCTCGGCTCCTGATAGCGCCAATCCCGCAGCAAAAGTTCCCAGAATGAACTTTTTGGCGATATTCATATAATAAATGGTGAGACGCTTCCAATAATATTAATTAAATATTAAAATTGAAGGGAACTTTTGCTGAATTCCTCTATCCTCTTTGTCTGTATTAGTATTGGAGTATAAACAACCAATTTCAAGATAAAGGAATCCATTTATCGTCAACAACCCAAGGAATTTAAACGAGGCACTTGCTGCAGTAACTTGACAACTCATTGGCAAACTATTCTTTGGTCAAGCCTAAGGCCGAGAGCTGCTTCAGCCCTAACTCATCTTTCAATCTTTGACTCTCCCTCAACACTATGTATGGTGTCTTATAATATACAATGCTGCATAGTAATTCTTAAAATTTATCGTGCAAACTAATTTAGGCAAATTCTTACTTTTAATCGTATAACAATATTGATAATTTCACCTCATTCGTCTTTACCTTATTTCTGCATTCTTTTATGCCGTAAATTAGATGTTATACAGAAAGGGTTGGTTTTGAGAGTTTAACCTTGGAATTGAAGCTAATAAATTTTTAGTTTTTCACAGGTTTGACTTCAGTTCCGAACTAAGCCCTTAAGGTTTGGGCATATTTAATTAATAGATCGACAACTAGCTATGAATCTTATGGATTGAGGGCTTGTCTAAGTTACAAATGTAAATACATCTTGTACCTAAAAGGCGAGTTGAAAACAGTCTTCATGATTTTCTTGCTTTGCTTTTGGTTCTTCTTCTCCAGCTCTTTCTTCTATCCCTCCTTCACAGCTTCCTTTGTATTATTCCCCTCATTATTCTTGGGCTTTTGAGGTTTTGATAATGTTCTCATATTATAACAAAGTAAAGCAATCAAAATTAATCTTTGTTGTGAAAGACTGCAGGTTTGTTATTGGCACCTCTATTGAGCTTGGTTGGGCAGTTTTTCAAAGTGTGGCGGACTGACCCACATCCAAAACAAGATCCTCCTTTCTTATATAGTCCTTTCTCATTGTTTGGGCAGTCTCTGGCAATGTGGCCCTTCTTCCCACAATAGAAGCAGTCTGCGAGAGCATATTACTCCTTTTAGCATTCCTTGTGAGAGTGATCTTGAGAACCACATTTATAGCAGAAGCCTCCCTTTGTTGTCGGGCACTCGTTCAGAAGGTGCTATCTCGATCCGCATTTGAGACACCTCTTTTGATGACGCTTCTTATTCTTTAGCTCGCTTAGAATCTGCTGCTTTTTTCCTAGTTTCTTTTCGAGCCTTCTGTTCATATCTTCCTCGAGCTTCAATCTCTATTGCTCTGGATCAACAACATACTCTTCGGGTTCCTTCAAAGCTTTCTGGAGTTTAGCCAGCTGAGCGTATATCCTCTTGAGCTTTGTCTTGTTGCTCTTAACCTCTTCCTTGTCCTTCTCTGCCTCCAGCTTCGCTTTCTTCTCCTCAATCTCCTACAAAGACAAATGTATTTTCTTAACCATTATCAACTTTATAATATTAATACCCTTCACAAATACCCAATAACCAATATGTAAGCAGCCTTTATGCACAATAAATAATTTACTTGCCCAACTTTTTATTATTTGAAATTTATTATCTGTTACTATGATGAATAATCGATAGTCCTCCATCAAGAAAAAGCCTAAGTCTCCCAACTAAACCTTGCTTAAGTCATTCTACAGTAAGCAAAAATCGAAAACGTAAAATTCGCCACACGCTCATCGATCAATCACCAAATAACAAATCAAACATCAAATCAAAAAGATCGTTTATAGCAGCCACCGCTCTCAGGATCGACAGATCCATTCGCGACATGAGTCATAGCCTCAAGAAAACAATTTCCAATATAGAGAAGAGACTAATAGAGGGAATATGCGTACGAGTTTGACTCCGAAGCACCTCCAGGAAATAAAGAAGCAGTCTGAGCGGGAGGTGAAGACATCGAAGGCGAGCGAGTCGAAGGGGAAGGAGCTGTTTGTGAGCACTGGACGATATGGTAATGTATATTGGATACATAGCTAGATTTAAAGCAATTATTTGATCGTAAAAGAGAGTAAGATTAAAAAAGTATCAACAAGCGCAGCAACCTCAGCCAAAACAAGTACCATTAAGACTAAACCATCAAAATTAACGACAAAAACAAATAAGAATCCAATTTTAACGTCAAGGCCTTCCTCACCCCCGACTAATACACCAAATTCGGATAACGCTTCCCCTAAAACTTCAAAAGACTTGGCTTGCTAGGCCGTGGAGGGTTCAGTGTTGTCTGGTTGGGCATCCATAGAACATCAAAGAGAAAAGTAGCTATAAAGCAAACCCTGACAAAGAATCCACATTAGACGCACTTGAAATAAATTTGGTTTGGGTCTTACTTCTTTGAGAAGGGAGGAGAGGCAAGGTAATAGTTCTAAAACCATATCGGCATCAATAACATTTGCAGACTGTACTCTCATTAAATAAGAACACTTGACTCTTGGCTCTACTATGAAGTCTGTGACGAGTCTCTTGGCAGTTGTTTGTTTGATCTCAAAGGTTAGAGCCTTAACGGATAAAGGTTCTATAAGGTATTGTGAATGATACGTAGATCGAATACAAGGAACTAATCCATCGAATCCTTTTCGACCAAAACTAGCTGAAGATTCTGATTTTGGAGGTGGCCAAAGCACTTTTCTTAATGAACAGCCACAATATCGTCCACTCTGACCTAAAGACTGAAAACATCTTGCTTAAAACAAGGCGATAATAAAGTTCAAGAACTTCCAACTACATAAAAGGGGTAAAGCTTATTGATTTCGGAAGCAGCTTTCTCTTCACTAACCTTAAACAGTTCTCAATGGCCACCCCCGAGTACATGCCTCCTGAGATACTAAACTACATCCTCTTCCAGAACAAGATGGAGTACGATGAAGAAATGCTAAAGAAGATGGAGTTGTATAAGAATCCCTGGATCATCGACATCTGGAGTCTAGGATGCATAACTCTCGAGATCATCTCAGGGGTGCCTCTGTGGATGAGCATATAGACGAAGATCGAAGAGCGCAAGGGGAGAGTGACTGGTCTGTTTGCAGTCAAGAACAGAGTATTTTCTAAGATAATCCAAAAGCAAATTGATGTGGTGAGCAATCTAGACTATCATCTAGACAATCATGTAAGTATAAATCAATATAGAACTACTCCGGAATAAAAGTAAGAGACGACATTCGGTCAGTTCTCAAGAAGATGCTGGACTTAAATCCTGAGAAGCGCATTTCTCCATATGAGGTGCTCACGAACTTCGGCGTCTTCTGCGAACCCCTAAGAATACCCTACTATTGATTGTCCATTTTGCATTATCAATATTTATTTCTGACGGATTCAGCTATAACATGCTCTTATTCTATAAACAAATTGATTTAAAAGGAAAACGCCAGAATTAAAGCAAACTTTAAGGGCAATTATTTTTGGTCTTTTTCATTCATTTTACTGTAAGGCATTTTCAGTAAGATAAGCTGGAAGACTGATACGAAGTTTCGCAATTTCTCTTTTTACAAGCTCTAAATCCTTGGCATTCATAATGATTGAAGCTGATGATATCATTGAATAATTTCTTATTAATTACGCATTCTTTAAAATGGGCACTCAAATAACAAAATATTAGGGAATATTCTTGAGTAATCATCATAGCTTTTAGCTTCAATATATATACCTTTTTTAGATTTTGAATATCCAACTATCACTATAGTTCTTCTTTCAAATCCTGTTTGCCGTGGACACTCATAAGGAATTGGGAGGCTGTCGACCCAATGGCTCCGTTAAGGTCTGAAGAATACTGCCAGAACATAATTCCTGTTTTCCATCCATTGTAGGGATAGTTATCTGCGATGGCTGAATTGATGTCTGAAGCTGACATCCATCCGCTGTAGGCATCTCCTCCAGTTGCTGGCTTGCCAATCACGATCTTAGTGGCCTACACTCCTGAAGTGATCATTTCGTTGACTGAGCTTCCTGGAGCCCATCCTCCAGAGACGTTGAACAGTCTCTCAGCGTTGTCGTATGTCCCCACTCCTTGGTTGTAGAACTGGATGTTGTAGAAGTCAATCATGTGGCCAACTGCCTTGTGCACAGTCAGGTATCCTCCCGCCAAGTAGATGGAACTGTTTGTGGTGAAGTAGGGAGACTGAGGAGCGTGAGTTATGATGAGCCCTGGATTAAGGGCGTTCCTAAGAGTAGTTGTGAAGGTAATCAGCCAGTCTTCACCCGAACCGTCTCCTGATTGGAAAGCTGCAGAGTCTTCCCAATCAACGTCAACTCCATCGAACAAGTTAGTGTTAACAAAGTCAGCGAGCTTGGTGGCAGCATCGACTGGGTCGAAGTTGGATGAAGTTGGGTATTCTGTGGCTCCGAAGGCACTAACTATGAGTTTTACACCTGCCTTTGTGAAGTTGGCTTTCAATGTTGCCTGGATCTATTCTATTGTATCACCGAAAACTCCAGCCCCAATAAAATATAAAGGATTACTCCAGACTAGAGCTCCGTCAACAGCCCCTCCATTGTAGGTCCAGAATGAAAGGCAGACATAGTTGTAAGGGTTGGGGGCAGCATAGCCGGGCACTCCGAGGCCTTGGGCAATAGATGCAGGGGGCCACCAGCTGTTGAATCTGTCGATGTAAATAAACCTAACGGGATAGTCAACAGTAGTTCCATATACGCTTCTTTCCTTGGTGACGTGCTCGGCATTGACAGATGCCAGTAGTAAGCAAACGCAAAAGAATGCTGCAATCATACACTTCATTTTAAAAATACAATAAAATCAACTCTCTCTCACACTTCATTAATACAAAGGGACATACTCATCACCCTATATTACCCCCCATAAAGTTTATCGGCAAGATTGTCATTGACCAACCTTCAACTACTTTTGTTCAAAATTCGCTCATAGGAAGGAACCTAGGACGATTTGGACTTTTTCATAACCTTAAATAATGCCTATTTGATATTAGTTATGAGAATTTCCAAACTAATGAGTATTGTATTGCAATAGGTAGGATTAATAATGATTTAATTACCATTAATAAAGAAGATCAGCAACTCATCGTTATCTATTCATCACCTCATAGATTAGACAAATTATCTTTTTTAATATTATCCAAAGAAGTGTCGCACTTAACTCAAATAAGAACATTAGACTCCCATCTAGCGAAAAGATGTTTAAGAGTTCTTCTATTCGCCTTGATTGTATGGTTGAGTATGTTAATGTGTAGGTAATTTGTTTTATTAAAAGGATGTATGAACAATCAGCTGAGGATGATATTATTGATGGGGATGAATAGCAGTTTGACGATGTAGCCAATGCCGCCCATGATGGCGAATCCGATAGCGCATGAGGTGGCAATCTTCTTGAACTCTAGCATTAATCAAGCAATACCATTGACGTCTGGCTTCTCGCACACCTACAGGAAACGCCTGCTCTCTCCGTAGAACTGCTTCACTCCCTCCACTGCTCCCTCGATCTATTTGTTCATTAATTAATTAATATACCAACGTGGATAACACTATCATATTAACCCATACATCATCCCTCATTATACAAATAAATCATAGCTTTGCCTGCGACTTCAGGTGCTCGAATAGAGCTGACATGTCGAAATTGCCACCGCTCACCACACAGCACACCTTCTTATTTCGGAAACGACCGTCCTTCAGAACTGCAGCCACCACTGTCGCAGACGAAGGCTCAATCACGATCTTCATTCTCTAAAGCACCAACTGGGTGGCTTCGATTATTTAGCTTTAGCTCACCAAAATTATGTCATCGCTTTTCAAGTGCTAGTTCAGAATAGCGAAGGTTAATGGCCCTAAGCTTGTACGGAGGCCATCGGCGATTGAGACAGGTGGAAGCTGGCCAACGATTTACCCTTTCTACAGGGACATTTTGGCATCTCTTGCAAGGTAGGGCTCAACGCCGACTGGCCTGCACTTCCCTCCGAAGTATTTAGTACTCAACACACACCCACTGCTCAATCCACCCCCACCAATAGGGAACACCAAATAATCTAAGTCATTTAGTTCCTCGAAGACTTCCTTCGCTGCAGTAGCCTGGCCGGCAATGATGTCCAAGTCATTATAGGGATGTACAAAAAATGCATTGTTTTATTTGCATACTCTCTATGCAGTCTCCTCCCTATCTTTCAAAGTGTTCTAGGATTAGATGACTTTCCCTCCATAGCCAATGACTCCATTCTTTTTGACAGTTGGAGAGTTTTTAGGCATGACGATGTAAGATGACAGGTTAAGAGTTGTCGCAGCATATGCTAATGCCTGCGCATGATTTCCTGAAGAATGTGTACACACACTTGTCACATTGTTTTATAGCTGAAGCAGTTTATTGAATGCGCCTCTAGCTTTAAAGGCTCCTATCTTTTGCAGATTTTCGCATTTGAGATAAAACTCTGTGCAGCCTGCCTTGAGGGCAATGGTCTTATTGGATAGAATGGGCGTCTTGTGGATATATTTTTTTATCCTTTAGTGCGATTGAATGATGGCCTCCTTAGATATCATTAATTTTATCACTGAATACAGCTATATTAATATCATAGGGAACTGTCGCGCTTCTTTGAACTACGCCCATTGCCAGCCAGCAAATTACTCACCCTTGCCGATTATTTCAAATATTTGGAGTGAAGACACTCTGTCGCTGAAGGGCGATCGTACCAGTTCTTTGATCCCATTCTCTCAATCAACTCCAGCAGCCCTCTTGAGTACCCCGTCAGGTCCATCCTGTCCACCAGAGACAATCCGCGTTCACGGATATAAAGCCATTCTGGGCCATTGCGAGGAAGGGTTTCTAGGGTTAGCATTTAGAACAAGGTCATAGCTAGGCTGAATATATCAGATTTTGTTAAGTCAACATCTTTGGAAAAGTTCAATACTTCCCTAGCAAGATATCTTGAGTCCCCTTCCTAAACATCCCCTGAACGTATTCTGGCAGCCCGGCTCAATCCAAAGTCAGCGATTTTCAATGTTTAACCCTGAAGGAGCATATTCTAAGGCTTAATGTCCAGATGAAGAATTCCCAGCTTGTGTAGGCAATCTAACCCCATCAAAGCTGATTTTAAAATCTTCTTTATTACCTTCTATTCGAACTGCTTTTCACTGTTTCTGTGCCGATCGATCATCTTCGAAAGAGTATCCTAGCAGAACTACATGACAAGATAAAGCTCGCCTTCCTCCACCCAAGAGTGAAAGTATCTGATAATGTTGGGAGATTGCTAAACTAATGCCCAAAGAGATCCCAAAGCCTGCACTTCATTGATGGACATCCTATTGGCTTTGGTTTATTTGATGGCGAATAGTTCCTTGGAGAGGCGAGACTAATATAGTCCGACCTGTGAGAAGTGTCCGCTGCCAAGCATGTGGACAAGTTGGTAATCTTGCTCCAATCTGGTCAGGTTGAACATACTGATTTCGTACTCTTCCCTCTCGATCTAGTGAACTAACCTCTCCCTGTTCTTGGACTAGGGGTTTTCTTTGCGTTTGGCTGATGCAGTGAGGGTGAGGTTGGATTTTTTGCCATGGGGGCGTATCGACGAACTCTCTAGTTTCTTGGAATTATGCTTGTCTTCCCGCTTGGGAGTCTGGAAGCTGTTCTTGGGGGGAGTATTGTAGATATTTTCTTGGTGGTTTCGCTTGGGGGGAGTGCTGCAATTTTAAATATCCATCTTAACTGTAAATGATTAATTATAACTAAATAGCTTTAATTTAATTGTTGAGTGATCAGTCAAAGGTTTTCAACTCACTTACTTTCCAATCCTCAAAGGAACCGTCGGGCAGGTACCTCCTTATTATGAATGGAATGCGCTTCTCGGCCAACTCCTTCTCCGCAATCGTGATGGGGTCCCAGTTCATGTTGGCGATGTTGTCGCTGTTCAGATAAAGAGGGGCGTTCTTTGAAATTTGAACTGCCCTCACTCCGATGATCTTTGCCTTTTCAAATTTAGTCATGAAGGGGGATGTGATTCTTCGCTCGTTGGGTAAGTCCGGAACTGCGTCCTCCTGGAGAACCTCGTAGTTATCGTGCGACTCCTCGCTAGCCTACTCCTCCTATTCCTCCTCGTCTTCGTTCTCTCCGCGCCCATCCTCGCTCTCTTCGGGCTTTTCGCTGTCATAGTCTTGGGATTTTTGGGAATCTTCGGAATATCCCTCTTCGTTTTAGTCCTAGTATCCTCCAGCTTCATTCTAGCTTCCTCCATAATCGTCGTCCTCCATGTTGATTAAACTAAATATAATAGGCAACCATGAAATAGTACAATCTACACTAATATATACAACACATTGCACCTTTTAAAG
>JACCDV010553954.1_pt1 | contig 11201 bp, 8 predicted proteins | sample 7446131 | NCBI WGS metagenome assembly JACCDV01 (sample SAMN15323448, study PRJNA562643) | freshwater metagenome | isolation source: river surface water | place: USA:Blue River Watershed | collected 2017-08-17
GCCCAAGATGTTCCATCGTAGCCTTGTGGACTTGGTTCCCCTCGAGCGCATGAAGACCTTCGTTTTCGACTCGCAACTCCTCTCGCTGGCCCGCGTCAACCGCTGGACCATCGAAGAAGTGCCCGTCACCTTCCATAGCCGACGTGAAGGTGTCTCGAGCTGGTCGAGCAAACGCATCAAGACCTACATCGAAGTTTTCAAACAAATCGTCAGGTTACGCTCGCTGCGCCACGAGCCTGGCAGACCTCTGCAGAGGCTGCGATGAACGGCCTGAAATTCGCTCTCAAACTTGCTTTCGCAGCGTTCATCTTCTGGATGGTTTGGGACAACGTCGATCAATCTCAGTTCAAGTTCGTTCTCAACGAGCCCTTGCTGCTTGCGGTCGCCCCCCTTTGCTGGCTGCTCAATCAATTGCTCACGACGATGCGCTTGCATGCCGTGCTGCAGGCCCTCGACCGCCCCACCCATTTGATCGACGTGCTGAGAGCGAACATGTCGTCGCTGTTCGTCGGCAACCTGATGCCCGGCATCGTCGGAGCTGACGTGGTGAAGTTTTTCTACTTGAAGAAAAACGATCCGTCGATGCAGAACTCGCAGCTGTTTTTTGTCCTCGCACTGGATCGCGTGTTGGGGCTGATGGCCGTGCTGTTCTGGTGTTCGGTATTCGGCTTTTGCCTGAGCCCCTCGGTTTTCGACGGGCGCCCCGCGTTCACCGTGTGGCTCACCTACGCGCCCGCCGGCATCTTGGCCGCCATGCTCCTGGGCCTGTGGCTGCTCAACATGTTCATGGGTTTTGCATCCAGATTGAACTTGCCAACTCGGGTGCGTGACTTCCTGGAAACGTACCAGCATTTTCGCGACAGCCGAGACACCCGATCGTTGGTGCTGGTGCTGGCCTACAACCTGTCGGCGGTGTTCGTGGTTCTGGCTGGGCTGCTCGCCATGGGGAGCCAACTCCAGGTGCACGAGGGCGGCGAGCCGATGGTCGCCCTGCAGTTCTTCCTGATCCCATTGGTGCTGATCGCCTCGATGCTTCCCCTGACGCCCATGGGCATTGGTGTGGCGCAAATTTCCATGGCTGGGGCCTACGAGCTCTTCGGGCTATCGTCCAGCGTCGGGGTGTCGGTCAGCACACTGAGCCAGATGGGCCTGCTCATGGTCTCGCTGGTGATCGGCGGCACCTGCTTCTTGCTGAGCAAGGCAGAGATGCGCCAAGCCGGCGCCCACCCGATTTGAGTTCAAATCAGGCCGGCTTGGTCACCGAAACGACCAACGCTTGTGCCCCAGGTAACTGGTGAACACCGGCACCACGATGCCCACGGCATGGGCGATCTCGGGCGCCCCGCGCGTGACACCCATGAAAGGCAGCAGCCAGTACGCCAAACCCATGCTGATCGCCCAGGTCTGCGCCACCGCCACCAGGTTGACCAGCACGAAAAAGAAGGCCGACTTGTGCATCGACTGCTCGGACTCCTTGAAGACGAACAGCCGGGCCAGGATGAAGGCGGTGATCATGCCCGTGATGTAGGCCGCGATCACCGAACTCGAATAGTCCAGCCAGCGGTTGTAGAGCAGCCGCGAGCCGAAGTTCACTGCCGCGGCGGTGCCGCCCGTCATCAGGAACGTCAGGAACTGACGAGAGACGAACTGCCGCATCAGGCCACCGCACCCCGGGCCATCTTTCGACCGAAGTCGATGCTCTCGGAGATGCCACGGTCCTCGGGGTAGTAGTACGAGGTGTCGGCCACCCAAAGGCCCTTGACTGGCAGTTGCACCGGCGGCAGGCGGTCGAGGTAGCCAGGGTCGCAGATCGGCTGGGCGTGGCGGTAACGGCTGGCGCGCAGGTCAACGAAGTCGGCGTCGGTGAGCGACGGGTTGATCTTCTTGAGGTAGCGACGCACCTTGTCGAGGAAGGCCTGGTCGGGCTCGGCGAACTTGGGGTGCTCGCCCGGCATGTAGAACGGCACGTAGACGATGTGCTGCCCCATGGGACGCAGGTTCGTGTACTCGACCAGCCCGGGGATGTCCATCTCCGGGTCGTTGGTGTTGAGCCAGAAGTTCTCTGTGAGTGGGCGACGCAGCTTGGCGATCACGCACACCACGGCGATGTTCTTGAGCTCGCTGAAACGCTTGAGCACATCGGCAGGCAGGCCCGGCATGATGCGCGGCACATAGGGCAGCGGCACGGTGCTGATGACCTTGTCGAAGGCCTGGAACTCGCCCTGGCTGACCACGCCTTTGACCTGGCCACCCTCGATGCGCACCTCGGACACCGGGCTCTTGAGCCGGAACTCGCCGCCATGGCGCTCGATGTCGGCCTTGAGCCCTTGCAGCAGGGTGCTGGAGCCCCCTTCCAGGTAGCCCAGCTTTTCGCGGAACAGGCTGTAGCGCGAACGCCCGATGCGGCGGATGCGGCTCCAGATCCAGGCCGCAGACAAGTTGCTGGAGTGGTCGTAGAACTTGTAGTCGAACAGTCGGCGCCAGAGCACCTCCCAGGCTTCGTCGCCCACCCAGCGCTTGATCCAGCCGGTGGCCTCGACGTTGTCGAGCGGGCGCCAGTCATCACGCTTGGTCGACAGGAAGGCGTGCAGGCCATAGCGGAACTTCGCGACCATGCCCAGGCCCTTGAACTTCAGCAGTGCGATGGGGTTGCCCCAGGCCTGCAAGCGGTTCTTGTACCAGTAGCCCATCTTCGTCTCGACCCATCGCATGCGGTCGGCCAGACCCAACTCGTCCAGCACCTTCAGGAAGGCGTGATCAGAGATGCAGTGGAAGTGGTAGTAGCGCTCGATGTCGATGCCGGCGAAGTCGAAGGTGGCCGTCATGCCACCCACGCGGTCATCGGCTTCAAAGACCACCGGATGGTGTCCGTCGCGGGCCAGTTGGTAGGCCACGGCCAGGCCCATGGGGCCCGCGCCCAGCACGGCGATGCGTTGTCCAGCGCCCATGTTCAGAACTCCAGGATGACTTGGCTGTAGACCGGGTGGGTGAAGGTCTCTTGCACGGCCTCGGCGAACGGGGTGCAACGGACCTTGAAGATGCCAGGCCAGTCGGTGACCTCGAACTCGTCCTTCGCCGTGAGCGCAGCGAGTTGCTGCGTCGTGAACGGTGGGTTGCGATCGAACAGTGCCCACACCCACAGCAGCGCGAAGAACAGCGAGTACGGGATGCGCAGGACCATGGCCTTGGCCTTGGTCACGCGTTTGATCTCGCGGATGATGTCGATGTAGTCGATCTTCTCGTGGCCGGAGATGTTGTAGATGCCATCGCGCACGCGGTTCTCGATGCAGCTGATGATGACATTGCAGAAGTCACCGACGTACAGCGGCTGGCGCATGTACCGGCCGTGGCCAGGGATGGGGAACACCGGCATCTTCTGCATGAAGCGAGACAGCCAGCCCAGGTGCTTGCGGTCGAACCAGCCGAACATCAGCGTGGGACGAAGCACCGGGCAGGGGATGCCGCTTTCCAGCACCATCTTTTCCTGGGCCTTCTTGGAGCGGGTGTAGAAGTCATCGGCCACCGACTCGACCACCGACGAGCTGATGTGAACGAGGTAGTCGACCTTGTTCGCCTTGACGGCGTCGAGCACGTGCTGGGTGGAGTTGACGTTGTTGTCGACGAACTCCTGCCAGTCGATGCCACCGATCTGCGCCTGCAGCATCACGACGACATCGGCGCCCTCGAAGTGCTTTTGCCAGTCGCCCTTGCGCGAGAGGTCGGCGTACTCGACGGTGATGTCAGGCTGCACTCGCTTGAGCACCTCGATGTTGGCGCGGTGCGCGTCGAGCACGACGATGTTGCGATACCCACGGTCTTTCAGGCGAGCGACGAGGTTCTGGCCCACGAGGCCTGCGCCGCCGGGGAGGATGATCTTATGGTTCAGAGATGTCATGGTGGGATTTGGGAAGCAACGCCGAGCGGCAAGCTGAATCGCACAATAGAGTCACTGCGAGCGGTCTCGCATGCCTCGGTAGAAGGCAACATAGATGGTGACTCGAAGGGGTCCTGCCTAAGGCGGCCCTCGGGTCCGGAGAACAAAACCGACTTCATGGCGTATTGCGATGATGGCGCAGGTGATATCAAAAGCATCAGCACTGCACCCAACGCCAGTAAGGAGACCCAAAAAGCTCTTCAAATCTTCATGCGCTGGAACACGAAACGCGGCAGGTGCCGGATGATCATCATGATCACCCACCAAATAGGTGGCGCGTAGATCACTGGCTTACCAGCCCTCAGCCCCTTGACAATGTGATTCGCAACGTCATCTGCAGATGCCATTTTCTGTCCTTGGGCTTGCAAGTGCGCAGTCATCGGAGTGGCGGTCGGTCCGGGCTTGATGATGGACACCCTCACCGAGCTATTGGCCAACCGGTGTTGCAGCCCCTGCACATAGCGATCAACGAGCCCCTTAGCTGCACCGTAGACGTAGTTGGACTGGCGCCCCCGGTCACCCGCCACGGAGCCGATCACCCCCAGCGTGCCTTTGCCAAAAACATTGAGGCGACGCACAACGGCCTCAGCCCATAGCACTGGCGAGACGCCGTTGATATCAATGGCTTGCCGCGCCTTCAACAGGTCGGTCTGGCAAGCGGCCTGATCAGGCAAGTCGCCATGGGCAATGAGCACCGTGTCCGGCACATGATGAAAGAAAGCCGCATCCAGTTGCGCTTCGATGGCAGTCGGATCGGTGAAGTCGCTACAGACCTGGACGCTCAACGACAGCCTGGGAGAACGCGCTTTCAGGTCGTTCTGGACACGCTGAAGTTTGGACGCATCACGCGCGATGAAGACAATGGAGGCGGCGCCATCGGCGGCCCAGCGACGAGCACAACGTTCAGCGATAGCCGACGTAGCGCCAATGATCACGATGCGCAAAGGTGCGGAAGAGGCAGAACTCATGATTTCGGTGGATGACTAAAGCAGGTCAAGGACGCCGCACCTCTCTGATGAGGTCTGGGCACCTGCGCACGGCCCCACCCTCTTCGTACGCCAAGCTGAGGGTGAAATCCCCCTGCAGTTGCCGAACGTCGCCGAACACCGACCAACCGGTGTCAGGGGGCGCACCATTGCCCAGGTGAGCAGCGACATCAGGACGAGGCCGCGTGGTCAAAGGCAGCTTCCAGCTACCCTGCTTGCTCTGAAGCAGCAAGAACGGGCGCGGGCGAGAAGCACCTGAGGCAGCTGACCTGACCAAAGTCCAGCCTCTAGCACGTAGCAGCGGTGCGTTGAACACATAGCCACCATCCTTGCGCGCACCGTTGACGTCATCAATGTAGCCCTTGCAAACACCTGGGTGCGCATCGATCGTCATCGCCACTGGCTCCATCCGGGAGTAGGGCAGGATCTGGGAAGACGCGTTGGCGAGGCGCCCCAAGCCATCCACCCGACGAAGAATCAGTTCGTAGTCACCTTCCCACAGGCTCGGACCTCGATCGGCTTCGACCAAGCGCATGGCCCTCACCTGCTTGTCCCCGAGCATGGTGAGGTCTCCGTAAAGCATGGTGAACTCGTCGGTGGTCTCCACGACAGGGGACAACAGTACTGGCTCGACCAACATGCCACTGACCACACGCTGTTTGCGTACTTCTCCGGAGGACAGCTCCAACTCGATGCGCAGCGAGCGTGCCTTGTACAGCGTATGCAGGAGGCGCCCTAGCGGATTGCGCTGAATGTCCACAGACAAGCTCAACGGTCCGGCGTGCTGAGGCACCTGCACCCATTTGCCGATCGCTATGCGCTGCCGAGTCACGACCTCGCCAACCGGAGGCAACTGGGTCGGCCCATGAACGCGCCGCTTCAGGAACAGCTTGCCTGAGCCGTCCAACTTCGGATCGTAGTCACGCCACAGCACAGGCCAACTCGCGCCATCTTCCTGCGGCGCGAATCGGCGATCGATGGGCTCGACGGTGAACCAAATCCAGTCCGGCGCATCCGCGCCCAGTAAGTGATTTCGATTCAGTCGTGCCAGAGCAGGCGTGTATGCCGAGTAACTTTGCAGCACCGGCCGAGGCCGCCAAGCAAGCTCATGCGCCAGAGCCACGGCGTGGTTCGTGGAATAAACGTCCATGGTGCCTGTGAAATTGGGCAAGGAATGCGCTTCGCGTATCCGTCCGTTTGCAGCGTCGAACGCATCCGGGATGGCCGATGGCCTGAAAACGCGGTCCACCATGGCTTCGATCGAAGCCTGCTGGCCAGCCCACCAATTAGGCAGGTGACGACCGACGGTCCAACCACGGACGCCTCCCATGACAGCCAGCCAAAGCAAGACCGCAATCAGCCACCAGCGCCAGCGCCCGGTCGCAGGCAAATCAAATCGGGCCCACGCCACGCACACCAAAACGAGCGCGATGTTCATTGCGATGGTCGTGTGTCCTTCATCATGCCGCACAAACGCCGACTTGAAGGACAGGAACAGGCTCACCGCCAACACAAGGGAAAAATACGAGGCGGCAAAGATACCGCGCGGCAGGCTAGACAGCGCGGCGCGCCGAACCAACATCCAGGCCAAAGACACGTACAAGATCACCTCGATGATGCTGCGCCCGGATCCAAGGCCATAAGCCATCGCCTCCGTATAGCCCTTGATGATCTCTGACATAGACCCCAGGTACTGCGGCAGTGCTTCCAACTCTTGCCCAACACAGAGCCAGCCAGCCATCGACACACTGGGGGGCACAATCAACACCAACAGCGCCATCACGATGCGCCCCTGGGCAAAGAGGAAGACGATCGTCAACGCAGTGAGGGCCAGCGCGAGGACCAGCATCGTGCCTTTGATCAAGGGCAGGATGCCCACCGTACCCCAGGCGAAGAGCAAGAGTGGCGGCGTGCGCCAGTCGGACGGTTCCGAGCAGGCTTCTTCGCGATCGAGAGACCAGAATGCCGTGGCAAGCGAGGCCAGCAAAGGAACTGCAAACAACAGGGCATCGCGCGAGTTGATGCACAACCAGCAGATCAACGCAACCCCCAGCCACAAGGTCGGCGAACGACCCGAGAGGATCACGCGCCAGCACGCCAGCACGGCCATCGCGAGCGAAGCCGAAACCGTCATAACCCAGGCGTCCGTGCCGGGGTGGAAGTAGGTTGTATAGACCGCCGCCAGGGGGCCAAAGGTGAACACCACGTCACGACCGAACATCGCGTGCAACGAAGCCAGCTCATTCATGCCCATAGCCCAGGAGGGATCCAGTCTCGCTGAAGGCATGGCCGGCCTGAAGGGCACGTAGAGCATCAACGTACCGATGAACAGAACGAGTGGCGCCAAGATGCGCAGAGTGAGGTAATTCATTGGTTCAGCAATCGACGTGACATCGCAGAGCTCATGCCCGGGTCTACAAAGGCCCGGAACTCATCGACGCGAGGGTAGCCTCGCTCAAACAACTCTCTAGGCATTCGCGCGTCCTTGGCCATGTAGAGTCTGCCCTGAGCCGCCGCGACCACGGCGTCTAGTTCGGCAAACAGCTGGTGCGTGCGCTGTCCGCGGTTGGGGAAGTCCAGCGCCAAGGTAAGGCCAGGCATGGGAAAACTGAGCATGCCCACAGGCCGACGGTCACCAAAGGTCTTGAAAACCGCTAGGAAAGACCCCTGCCCGGCCCGGCGGATGATCGCCAGGATGTCACGCATGGCATGCAGCCCTGCAGCCCTGGGAATAGCACATTGGTACTGGTAGAAGCCTCGTCTGCCATACATGCGATTCCAGTTCTGAAGGTTGTCTAATGGATAGAAGAAGGGCAGGTAATGCACCTGCGCGAAGCCTGCCGTCCAACTGTTCACACGAAAATACAGCTCGTTGAAAGCACGCAGCGAAAGCTGGTTGACCAGCGACACCGGCGGCGTGATCGGCATGCTGCACAGCAGACGTGCTGGCGGGGCCGAGTGGCTGCTGGGTGCATGGTTCCCGCGCATGAAAATACCCCGTGGGCGCTGACCAGACAGGCAATCGATCCAGGAAACCGTGTATTCCCAGCCTCGCTCAGACCCATCGGCCAACTCCAGGAACGACTCCAGACCACGGTAGGGCATCGACTCCGTGTCTAGCCATGGACCAACCACCTTGCGCAGTTGCAACGAGGCCTGCACGATGATCCCGGTCAGCCCCAACCCCCCCACAGTGGCAGCAAACCACAGCGGCTCATGCCGCGGGCCACACTCGATGAGTGTCCCATCCGTGCGCACCAGCGTGAGGCCCAGAACATGATTGCCAAATGACCCCTGCGCGTGGTGATTCTTGCCATGAACGTCATTGGCGATCGCCCCTCCAACGGTGACCATTTGAGTCCCGGGCGACACCGGCAACATCCAGCCTGACTGCAACGCAAGCGCTTGCAGGTCGCGCAGCAGCACACCGGCTTCGCACCGCATAACGCCCGTGACTCGGTCAAAAGAAATCAAATGATCGAGGCCGGTGGTTGACCACAGCACGCCGCCCGGGTTCAGGCACACGTCTCCATAACTGCGTCCCATTCCGTGGGCGATGCCACGAGCTGACTCTCGCAGCAGTGCAGACGGCACCGAGTCAGGTGAGCCCAGACCGCGCCAATCGTGATCACCGGCATCCAGCGCCCCCCAGGACGAGACCTTCACCACGGCCAGCCCACCGAGCCAACCAGCAGCACGAGACCAAAAACCGCCCCAGCCAAAACGCTCGCACGGTCCTTGACAGCAAAGACAAGGGGGTCGTCATGCATTTCACCACGGTGGGCCTTGACCCACATCCAGTTGATCCAGAACAGCAGAACGGGCACAGCACCCCAAATGACTTCGGGGGTACGGTACAACCGAGTGACGGCGTCACTGTTGAGGTACAACGCCAGCACCATGGCTGCGGCATAGCCTGATGAAAGGCCCATGCCCTGAACCAGCGGGGCATCCGTGGTGTAGTAACCGCGGCCATGCACTTTCTTTTTGCCCTTGAGAATCTGCACTTCGAGTTCCGCGTACCGCTTGACGAACGCAAGAGATAGGAAAAGGAACACCGAAAACGCCAACAGCCAGAACGACAACTCGAGTCCGACTGCCGCGGCGCCAGCCACGATCCGCAGGGTGTACAGCAGCGCCAGCGTCAGGCAATCGATGACGATCAGGCGCTTGAGTCCCATGGAATAAGCACACGTGGCCCCAAAATAAACGGCCAGCCAGCAGAGGAAGCCAACCGAAACCAGAGAACCTACGGCCCCGCTCATGAGCAACAACACGGGCGCCATCGCCACACCCCGCAGGATGGACAGTCGCCCCGAAGCAAAGGGGCGCAAACGCTTTCTCGGATGCACGCGGTCGCTATCAAGGTCGATAAGATCGTTGGCGATGTACACCGAGGAAGCACACAAGCAGAACGACACGAAAGCCAAGGACATCGTCACCCAATCCCCAAGTGCGGTGATCCGGTGGGCTGCCAGCAAGGGCATGAACAGCAACAGGTTCTTCAACCACTGGTGCGCACGCAATGCCTTGGTCATGGCTGGCACACCACCGCTGGCTTCGGGCAACTCTAGCTCCACCGTCCCGAGCGACCTGGCGCGCTCAACCACTGACGCTGAGGCATTTACCACCCAGGCAGAACCAGCCACTTGCCAAACAGCGTGATCGGCCGAGGAGTTGCCCGCATAGTCAAAGCCGCCCCGCCCGAAACGGTCCGCCAGGGCCCTCGCCTTGTTCGCGCCAGCGAGATTGCTGACACCATCGCTGGCCATGACTTCGTCAAAAAGGCCAAGGTAAGACGCCACCTGATCAGCCAGGCTGCGGTCGCTGGCCGTGCAAAGCACCAGCCTGCGCCCCTTGGTCTTTTCCTGCTCCAGCGCATCCAGCAAAGACAGGTTGAAAGGCAGCGCCGACACATCCATCGTGGCACGCGACGCCAGTTGACGCTTGAGGTGAGCCTTCCCGCTCATCAGCCAAGCCGGCAATAGCAGTAGCACGGACGGTGCATTGCGCACCGCGCGGACTGCAGTCTCATGCAGCATATCGGTATGAATCAAGGTGCCGTCGAGATCGACCACCAAAGGCCTCAGAACCGCGTTCAACTGGGTCATCATCCCTGCAAAGATTTTGTCAAGTTTCGAGCGGCTGCAGACGGTTCAAAAGTGCTCCTTCACACCCATGCCACCAGACATGCCGCCCAGCAAAAAAACTTTTCATTCTAGCTTGACGTCATCCCGAAGCGTGCTCCAGTCAGACGAACTCATGGGGCAGATCCAAGGCACCCCGAGCGACCCCCCGCCTCGGCCTTGCAAGTGGCCGGATTGGGACATCTTCCCCGGCTTCTCCCCGGTTTCACCTACCAACATCCGTGGCAACATCGGCGACTGGCACTAACATCAGGGCGAGGTCTGTTCCGACCGCGCATTCAATCCAAGCATTTCCCCGCCATGGCAGCAGAGTCCACCCTGGCCGACTCGCCCGGCACCCTCTCCGGTGTCGCGCGCGTGCTGGTCAACGCCGGCAAGCTCGACGCGAAGTCCGCTGAAACCCTCACGCGCACCGCCCGAGAGCAAAAGCGCAGCTTCGTCAGCACCCTTGTGGCGGCCGGACGCATCCAGCCCAGCGACCTCGCCCACACCCTGTCGCAAGCCCTGGCTGTTCCCCTGCTCGACCTCTCAGCCGTCGACGTGCAGCGCCTGCCCAAGGGCGTGATCGACAACAAGCTGTCGTCGCAATACCAGGTGATCGTGCTGTCCAAACGCGGCAACCGCCTGTTCGTGGCCGGCGCCGACCCGACCGACCAGGAAGCCATCGAGCGCATCAAGTTCGCCACCCAACTCACCCCTGAGTGGGTCATCGTCGAGCACGACAAGTTGGCCAAGCTGCTCGAAGGGCTGACCGCCAGCGCCGAAGACCAGCTCAACGCCATCGCCTCGTCCGATTTCGAGTTCGACGTCACCGAGGACACGGGCGCCACCCCGCAGGAGGCCGATGCCGCGACCACCGACGTCGAAGACGCCCCGGTGGTGCGCTTCCTGCAGAAGATGCTGATCGACGCCATCAACGCGCGCGCATCCGACCTGCACTTCGAGCCCTACGAATACAACTACCGCGTGCGCTTTCGCGTCGACGGTGAGTTGCGCGAGGTCACCCAGCCGCCCGTGGCCATCAAGGACAAGCTGGCCTCGCGCATCAAGGTGATCTCCAAGCTGGACATCGCTGAAAAGCGTGTGCCGCAGGACGGCCGCATGAAGCTGAAGTTCGGCAACAAGGCCATCGAC
>JACCDV010912743.1_pt1 | contig 11200 bp, 4 predicted proteins | sample 7446131 | NCBI WGS metagenome assembly JACCDV01 (sample SAMN15323448, study PRJNA562643) | freshwater metagenome | isolation source: river surface water | place: USA:Blue River Watershed | collected 2017-08-17
AGTTTATGTTTGAAAAGGATGTTATAATTCTGAGCTATAATATTGTTATCTTGGTGCAGAAGAACAATCATAATTCTCCATGAATCAAAACTATTACCCAATCGATTTCGAAGCCCAATATGAAGGTATACTCATGCCCACTTAGAGACCTCAGAAAAGATGTTGGAAATTACCAACAAATTTAAAGATAAAATCAGAAGTATCAAGCCCTGTCCTCTGTAAGCTTTGGAGCAACAGCAAGAAGATTTGAAATTGAGGATCGATGATTTTGGGCTCCACTTCAAGAAGTAGTGTAAAAGTCACGATATTTAGCAATATATTCCCAGTTTGCATCAGGTCAGGTCATGGCTGAAAAACGCAAACAGCCTCCTGAAATGTGTCCTGAGTGTGGGGAGGAGCTAAAGAAGCAGATCCAATGCTAATTTTGTGCAGAAATATTCTGTCCTAAATGCTGTTGTCGAAAAAGGGTCATCCCCTTCCTATCCAAAGATATTAGATTATGCTGTTAGCAATGCCATTGGAAATTTGTGAAGCTCTTCGACAACAAAGTAAACCTTTTGCAACTTAGAACTTTTATGAATAGAAAGAAAAGCTTGCTAATGTTATTCATTTCGTCAAAAATAAAATAGCCAAAATAGCTGAGAAGGTAACAATAAAAAATGAGGAGGTTGAAGAATACAAGAAGAAAAATCGAGACGAAAAGATAAAAGAAAAGGCTATCGATAACAAAATTGTGCAGTAGTAAAAAAAACTTAAGCAAATTGAGGAAGAATTTAGAAGAGTGGTTGCTGAGAAGGCACAAAGAATGCAAGAGGAGGAGAGAAGGAGGCGCAGGTAGTAAGAGTAGCGGTAGAAAGCAAGAGAGGCTGAAGCATAAAGATAAAGGCTTGAGGAGCTATAAAGGATGAAAGAATAGGAAAGAATCAAAAAGGCTATAAAGGAGTAGGAATAGAAAGGCAAAGTAGAATGTCAGAAGAAAACCCAATAATAAAAAGATATGCTTGAGAAATTAAGAAAAAAAGAGGAGTAACTAAAGAGAAGGGAGGAATAGCTTCTTAGAAGGGAGGAGTAAATAAAAAAACAGCCATAATCCAATGATGTTACTTCTGTCAACTCAAGCAATTCAGCTGCAAGACTTGACAATCCACAGCAATCCATTGGTAAAAACAGTTCATAAAGATAAAAGATAGTTGACACATTAGATTCTAAGTCAGCTGTAAGGTCAAGAAAAGGTAGCAACGAATAGACAAAAAAGCCTTATTCTATTCAATCGGCTGAAAATTTGGTCCGTACTGAGCCTAGGAAATCGACAGCCGAAAATCCCAACAAGAACAAATATACTATAAAATAATAGAAGTAATTAAATGTTTCTGAGGAGCCAGCTGATTCATTATAAAGGTCTTTGGTGAATATGTTCAAACCTAGGAAATAAGAGGACTCTAAATCCCTATATAGTAACGCGTCTAGAAATTCAAAGAGCATTCTCGATATGAGTGTTAATTAGCTACTTGCTGTACGCATACCTGTAGCTCGAGCCAATCCAAAATATGAGCCTTAAGAAAAACCAACGCCACCCCTAATTGAAATTAAGGTTGAGGAAGAATAAGAAGAGGTTGTTATAAATCCCAAAATTTATTAAGCCAGGCGACCCACAATAACCTAAGAGGAGGAGAAGCTGAAGGATTAATAGGTAAAAATGCACAAGTAATCGATATTGAAAAATTCGAGCTTAATTACGAACAAATAAACGGTGCAAGAAGAATTAGCACCTTAAAAGTGCTCCTGCCAAATCATGTGAATTCCTTACAAGCATTTATGATGATAAAGTCGAATAATTAAATATAATTTATTCTTGTTTTAACTTTGTAAATATTTTATTGGTCACATGATAAAGGAAGGGAATTATGAAATAGAAATGGTTTAAATACATCCTAATCAGCAAATGCCTCTCATTTATGGAAACTACTAAATAGCAGATACGAATTTGATCCCAGCAAAGCAAGTCGGACAATAGCTGTAATAGGCATAGTTGAGCAGAATATCAGGAAATATAATATGGTATATTACGATTGTAGTTTGCACGACTGCAATACCTCCTATCAACTTGCTTTTATTCTTCATACAGCCTTTTTAGCTGGTCCGGGGGATCGACAAATAAAACATCAGTGTTAATAACTTAGGCAGATTATAAGACTTCACTTACTTTTACCTGATAATTGGACTATACGGATTCATATCTGCCGTATTTATAGTATATAGCCTTTACTTCAAGACAAGCTGGTAAAGATTCAAGCTTTACTTTATGGTGGACAATATACTGATCTGCATGCTGGCGACTGATGTCGCATATGCTGCCTTGCATATTGTTAGCTTTACTGCCATATACTCAACAGATTAAGAGTATAATCTGGTTCCTGAGTTTCAAGTCTACTGGTAAGATATTTTAGTGATTATCTTCTACTGCCTTGCCAACATTACTTTTGTGGGGATTTTTCGGATAATGATGGTCAGCATTTATTGGAGTCCCTGGCAGACTTTGGTATATAAGATGGGCATAATTCTTTCATCGATTGCTTATATTGCGATTGGACTTGTGTATATCTTTGGCTATGATAGCCTTAGCTAGCAAGTTGACCAGTTTAATGCCTAAATTGATCCAATTATCGATTTTTGTTACTCGGATAGTGATTTCTTCGCAATAATTCCCTATCTGTAAAGGGAGCAATCTTCACTAACTGATGCCCAAAATAAAATTACTGGCTTTATATTGCTCTATGTCTTCACCAATTTTGCATTTTCCTTCGAAGTAGTCGCCAAATTAACTGATTTCGATGGGACTGCAGATCTCAAGACAGCTTATCGACTCCAAGAATAGGAAATTTAGTGAATGTTTATTTGTTTATTAATGTATTAAAAGGATCATTATTGAGGCCATTCAGGTAAATTTTGTGAAAATATTGCTTTGATTTTGATAATGAAAATTAATGTTAAGAAAAAGCAACTCAAGATCTTCTTTTTCTCGTTAAAAGGAAATACCCAAACTAACCAAAATAGATCCCTTTTAAATATGCAGTTAGCTATAGTCTACTCTCGCTGAGGCTGCCAAACTTCTAACTTACTAATAATTTGCCTCCATGTCCTTCAAGCTAATCAAAAATTTCATCAAAAGGGCTGAGACAGAAAGTGCGCACTCCCAGTCTTTATTCCTGACAACAATAAGTCAGTGTATTGACAAATACGGTGAGAATGTAGAGTTAACTGTAAGGGCAATTCTTCTGGAGATATTATGCGAATTAAACAGTAATATACTGGATGGCGTGCCCTCAAAACTGGAGAAGGTCAAACATACAATAATCGATACCTAACTTTAGTATCTTCTGGCAAGCACTTTCCTTCTAGAACAACGCTATTTTATGGCCATTGGGGAAGAGTCATCTGCAATTAATTGTTTGAGGAAATGCATTGAACTAAATTAAGCACTTCTTATCTAATATTTGCAGTAATCTGAAGAAATTAGACAGTAGATCGTTGATCACGTCATTCTTGCTCATTATGAGTTCTTTAGGATTAGAAAGGCGAAGAAGGCACAAGCATCTCTGTAAAGCCTTTCTAAGGCATGCAATGCAGCTCGAAAGAGCTATGGACCAGATAGTAGCATTGTCACTAGTCTATAAAGTCTCTATAATCAGGAGTCGCATTTGATCAATAACATGGACAAGTATAGTTCAAAGAGTAGAGCCTTAACCGAAATAATTGAATTCGACAATAAAAAGTATTACAAAACAAGCGCATTTTATAGTTGGGAAGATGAAAAGATTGTGGTGCAGCTTATCAAGGTCAAAGATGGATAGAGGCAAATCTTAGATGAAACTTCATATTAAATAAAGCTAGATATTGCAAAGATTAAGCTTCTGAAGAACACAGAATGGCTCTCAATCGAAAAAGGCAAAATCATTATAAATGAAGATGAGCTACTAAGGCTCCTCGGAGTTAATTCAAGCCTACCACTCAAATAAATGACAACTCGCATAGAAATGCGCAATCTTTCAAGGGATCTCATTATCAAAAAATCGGAATATACCAGTGAAGATAGCGACGATCTATTGGAAAGACCGGAGCTTATGTTTTTAAAGCAGGGAGTAAAAATAAAAAGCAGGGCGCAAAGCACCAAGAAATCCAAAGAATCCAAAGAATGAGTTGAGGATGATTGGCATTATTCTATTCTATGAGAATAACTTGATGTACATCCTATTTTTAGTTTTACCGGAAACAATCTTTTTGTTTTCAAACATAGTATGATTGAGATTATGGTATCATCATGCTGAGTTGGCAGGCACGAAATTTTTTCTAATCTTGCTCAAACATCCAAGCTCTTCTCCCTCAACAAATCCGTCATTGTTTTTATCACAGTTTGGATCTTTGAGGCCAAAGATGGAGAACAGTTGATTAACGCTTAGATCATCAATTTTAGTCAGTGTTCTCTTTGAGTCGTCCTCGATACTCAAGTCACTCTTCAAGGAATTGGCAACATCTTGGTTGGCGAACTTATAAAGATTGTTCAATCTAAGTTGTAAAATCTAATACATTTGGGCCTTGATGCCAGCACCGAGCTGTTTCAATGCGTCAGCACTAATTTGGTGGCTTTAAGCCCATGCTGCTTGTGAAAGAATTAAGAGTGATAGTAAGAAAATGCAGGCCTGTACCTTCATATCAGTTCAAATAATGATTAATCAATATAAATAAGATTTGTTAGTTAACTATTTCATGTCAGTTAATAGCCATATTACCAGTATTATTCATTCAACCTATTGTCCAATTCAATATTATTAAATTTATAATCATACTCAAAGAGTCTTAGTCTTGACATTTGCTATTAAAATTAATCAACATCATTTCTTTTATAACTATTCCTCATAGCTTCCTCTCCCTTTCACGACAATATCAAAAGTCAGGCCTTCAGTAACAGTTAGTCTAAATTTACTCTTGTAGAGAACATTGGTTTCAGGCTTGAACATGATGGTGACCTGATGGGGCTTGTGAGTCTCTGCGAACTGATCATCTGCGCTGGGCAGGGCCAAGGTCGCAGGCATGTAATGAACTGGGACACTTCTATTTTTAACAACTCCACTGTCAAGACTAAGTTTCCAACATTTCTTTTCGTCAGTTATTGACTGATCCTAATAATCCAAAGCCGTCCACAAAGTTTGCTCAAATTTATATTTTATCGATTGATGGTACTTAATGTATGCTATTGTATATTTGGCATCGACTTTGCTTGGGTTTATCAGATAGAATGAAAGTTTTTTTGAGTTTTTATAGTGTACAGTACCAAAATCAATTTAGAAGTTTTCGTTAGAGTAGAGCTTTTGATTGGGCATTTAGATTACCAGCCATGGGCGATAAAGCCATCCTGCCAATTAGATTGCTTGCTTGCTTCCATTCGAAAAAGATATAGCTATCTATCCTTATTTTCTGACCTTCTCTTCCATCGGCCAATCATTAAGGTTGCTTTGGTTTGCCATCAGCTCAACTGTTACTTCAACAATAGAGTCATATGTTAAGCAGAAAGACCTTTGATTACTAGTTGCCAATAGATTGGTTGCAGGTGAATTAGTCTTAGCCTCTACAATTTTAAATGATTAAAATCTTTTGTCCTTACTTTATATGGAAATATCAAAAGTGAGGTTAGTCTTCAATGTATTTTTTAGCTTTAGTTTCCGTATGAAGTTATTTGCGTTAGTTTGGTACTATTGATGAGGAATAGCAAATTTCTATAACTTATTGATATGATTTTTATGCTAAATATTCTAAACATTACTTTAAGGTCCATAGTTAGTTGAGGGCTAAGGGTCTAAGTAGCAACCACGACTGCTAGTGATTACATGGGAGTTTTATTTGCTCCATCTATTATATAGGGCTCGCATATCAATAGATTACTAAATGATCCCACTTATTTAATTTCTTGAATTAGCACAGTGAAGTTTATTTATTCTCTACCCTTCACCCTCTTTTATCTTCATAACAAGAAAATTACTTGGGCTACAGACTTAAATATGAAGATTAGTCTATTTATGGTTTATTAGCATTCCAGTTTAAATCTATGATATTTCCATTTCCGGGAGCTGCTTATTTGAATTCAATATTGAAGATATCTTTATCTTTGCTTTGCTTATTGTATGGATATATAAGCCATTTTAATTCAACCTCTTTGGGACCATTATTTACCACTTTGATTGTTCGCTTTATCAAGCCGTTGGAGTGAAGGAGAGTGCCTAAGTTCATAAAGGGGATTTCCTGATTGAAATCAATGCCGAGTTGATTGCGTGAAAGGGAAACTGGTGTTCCTTTTATGTGAATATCCATTGGAATCTTTTTTATTTAGTGATTTTTCACATTTATGATAAGGTTATCCTTAAATCTTCCACTTGTATCGTTAAACATAGTTATCAGGATTTTTTGGGTCTGCTTTTTGTGGAGGGCTCCACTTGCTGGCTAACAAAGCACACTTATCCCCTTATTATTACCTAAATGAACTTTTTGAGAACGATCTAATGCCTTGCTTTTTATGTATGTCTTTCCCATTTATGAAGTAAAAGGTTCCTCATCTACTTTGACCAAGCCTTTTTGATTTTTTCTTTATAGCTCATTGTACTTTTCAAGGGTTCGATATTGTTCAGCATAAACTTCATATTAAGTTGTGAGACCTGAGTCATTTTAAATAATAATTTAGACTTGCCTTACTTGATTAATCTAGCAATTGTAGAAGTTGAGCTCTTCTAACAAGGGATAAACAAGCTTTTAGTTTTACAGTAGCAAATTTTTATTGCTCTTCATTGACATGGAAGGATTAAATGAGGAGGAAGAAAGTTTTATACTTTGAGGAACATCTTATATTTTCTGTCTCACTTTTTTTACTCTAGATTAGTCTTTGAGATAATAATTCATGGCCATCCCTTTGATTGTTCCAGTAATTTGTAACTAGTTATGCTTGATCATTGATTTAGCACCCTCTACTGAGTTGAATCGACATACTTATACTTGTTCTAGGTAAAGATCGGGGTTCTGCTTAAAGTCGTCATAATGATTCCAATGGATTTTGAGATCAAAATCACCAGTTTTAATCGGCTATAAGATCATGTCAATTCTTTGAGTTGATTTGGGTTTTACGATACCATGTTTCGGCTATATTCTGACTTAACACTCTTAAAATGAGGGCTGGATGATTTCGAAGACACAATCGTGGTTGCCTGTGTTGATGATTTGAAGTTCTTTGCTTAAGAATTTGTTCGAGTTGTAAATGTTTCCTTTATATATTTAACGCATGCTGATGAGTGACCTTGACATTTACATCTTGACATCTTGAACTTCACCAATAATCTTCACCTGCGTTTTCTTGCCATTCTTTATCTCCAATTAGATTTATAGCTCGATGGACTCTTCGTCAAGTACATTGAGAAGGCAGTCAAGATGAATTTGACTATGAGGAGGAATGATAACCCAATCTAGGATTTATTTTCCGTTTGTTGGGTCATAAACATTGAATCTTCGTTTATAACTTTATTAGTCTTCAAACTCGTAGAAGTCATAAAATTATAACACATAAAATCTATTATTATTATGGATCTTGAACTAAACTGGTGTTTTTTGATTGTTATATAAGGTGAAATTTTTTTTATTTAAAGTGTAAGTTTTACATAGTCCAAAGTATAGGATTTATTACTTGAAATCTAGGTCAGGGAAGGTGGATCTTCCACATATACTAAATATCTGCGACTCAGCATTGTCAAAAGATACTAAGAAATATGCATTCTTGATGGAGGAAGTTAATTTGGATAAATAAAAGGTGATTGGAATTGTCTTGGTAGTATTGGGCTCCAAGACTCCATCTAGTTCTAATGGAGTAGCATTTAAGCCTTAATCAATTTTGATTTTATCAATATGGAAGGTTCTTTTGACAGGCGAATTGTTAACAATAGTAATGGATTCCTCAACCGAGCAGTTTTAAAATATAGGTTGAATAATTTCACGATGGAGTGGGAAGACTTATATATTGGAATAAGCTGGCTTAGTTTTAATTTATATTGTAAGGCATTGTATCGCTTCAATCCCATTAATGTTCTTTGTTACCAGGTTGGCCGAGAGCGATTTTTGAGGGAGGTTAAAAAGATAAAGTTACAATACAATACTCTATGGTGTTTTCTATTGAGGCGTAAGGCTTAGCTAAACAGGAAGGATTTAACTTGGCTTCATCTTACCTTTAGTCTTATCCAGTGTCAAATTTTTAGAGGCATAGTACCAAAAGTAGTCAACCTGTACAACAGCAAGGTTTCTAATCTTAAGCGAAGCTGTTGCCTGTTTGCCCATCTCTGTATCTTTTATGTAAAGAGTGTTATGCATTCTTTGCTAAATTAGCTTCTCTCCATTCAGCTATTACAAGACAATCTATGCACTATAGGCTCCACCTTATAAGACAATTTAAACTTCTTCTTGGTCTCCTTGCAGGGATTTGTATTTTATTGATTACTTGAAAACTCCTTGCTTTTCTGGAACAAACTCAACAATAATAACCTTTTGAGTATTCTTTTCAAAGTTTAAGGCTAAGGGAGAGACACTGAAATAGCCAACTTTGAATTTCTATCCTTAACTATTGAACAATAAAAACTCAGCTTCTCCTCCCTTATTTTTCAAAATAATTTATTTCTTAATGACATCGCCAACCCAGCAATGTCCACATGCAATAGACTTCGGCCAATTGATTTCACATCTTTATCTCTGTGCAATGATGGGTACTTTGACAACTCCGTCGCCCACAATGACGATTAGATCATCTTGATAGTCGCTAAGAGAGGCAGGACGGAACCTAATGGTGATGGTAACCGACATTCCTGGAGCAATATCTCCACAATCCTATCTTGGATATCGAATATCTGCCAATACGAACTCTTTTTGCTTGAGTGGGGCAACCTTGATTCTTTGTATATATTTTGAATTGTTAATCAACTTTACCTCAGACTCATAGATGTGCATCACATCATAATTACTGAAATACAGCTGTTCAGGATCAACTCTAAATTTAGTCTGCTATGATTCAGTGGCAAAGGCACTGGCATAGCTCATCGTTTGGGTGAGATGGCGAGGATTACGGGCGAAGGTTATCTTACGGTTCATCCGATCAGCGATTTATTGGTTCTCAATATGCTGCTGAATGTTGAGTTTGGGAAGCTTAGCTGATTTACGAATTGATGACGATTTCTTTGTTTAACCAAGCATTGGAATATTATAAATAAGTTACAAACCTTATTCAATCATAAGAAATAAAAGGAAACCCTTCACAAAAAAATAATATGGTGGCATCTGTATTTCAACATTTATTTAATTTATCAAAGGTATTATTATCTTTATTGGAATGAATATTTCCCATCTTCTTCCCGAGGGCTCAAGGGCCATCAATAATTAAATGATAGATAGAATAAGTAACCTTCGTCAATAGCTCCAAGTATTATCAAGCAAAAAGCAAACGTGTGTATACTAAGATGAAAAAATCGAATTATCTTACAATGGCGATGGACATTAAATGATCAGGCTTAAGGATTAGAGCTCCATCAATAATTCTAAAGCATAATCATCATCCGAAATGAATTAGTTCAGGGCTTAAAAAGAACAATTAAAGTAAGAATTGTAAAACGCAAGAAAATAAATAAACCTACTAATCAGCCACAACAATTTGATAATGGACTACCTTAAGATTCAGAATATGGTATAGAAAATGCCAAGCTAATTAAAGCTTCAAATCTAAGCCATTTCAAAGATTGGCTGTAAGAGTCATAGATTGAATGTCTCTAATATCAAACTTGTTGAAGTAATAAAGGAGGTTTAAAAGATTGTAGAAGTCTAAGTAGAAAGATTGAAAATTCAATAAAAAATCATAGAAGTTCCTGTCATTGTCTAAAGAACAATCGAAGTTCCTGTATAAAAAATAGTGTATATTGATAAGGCATGCGCAGCAGCAGCCCCACAAGAATAAAAGATAGAAAAACCAATCTATATAGAGATATAAAGGATAGTATAAGTACCCATTATTGTTGAAAAAGTAGTTGAAAAGGAAATTAAAGTCATTTAATATAAATAAGTCCCTATCTTCAAAGAAATTATCGTCTAAAAAATATTAGAAATCCCTGTTGAAAGGATTATTTAGATTACTGTCGAAGTTGAAAAAATAGTCTAGGTTCCAGTGGACAAGATTGTTGAGGTCGAAAAGATTATTGAGGTGTAGAAAATAGTAGAAGTTCCAGTTGAAAGAATTGTTGAGGTTATTGTGGAGAAGATTGTTGAGGTCGACAAAGTCGTTTAAGTCGAAAGGATTGTTGAAGTATAAGTGCCAGCAATAGCTAAGGAAATAGCCTTAGATGAAAAAAGCAACAATCGCCAGTAAAACTAGCGGAACGTAATTGAAGTTGAAAGGATAATCGAAGTATAAAAAATTGTTGAGGTTGAGAAAATAATTTAAATTGAAAAGATAGTTGAAGTTTAAAGAGTTATTGAAGTTTAGGTATTAAAGATTGTTTAAGTATAAAAAATAGTGTAAAAGATAGTTGAAGTTGAGAAAGTAATATAGGTGTAAAAGGTGGTGGAGGTTGAAAAGATTGTTGAAGTGTAACGCATTGTTTAGGTATTGGTTTAAATATAAAAGCCTGTATAAGTCTAAAAGATAGTATACGTGTAGCGCCTGATTGAAGTGTAAGTCATTAAATAGATACCAGTGGAGGTAATAAAATAAGTAATTGTCACTAAATAAGTCGAAGTAATTAAATAAGTGGTAAGAGATGTACCCTTTAATGTTGTCAAATAAATAGAAATCATCAAGGAAGTACCCATTTAGGTGGAAGTAATCAAAGAGGTCATAGTCTAAATTATTAAAGAAGTGCCGATATAAGTTATCAAAGAAATAGAAGTAGTGAAAGAAATAAGAACTTAAGTTGTAGTATAAACACCTGTTTAAGTAGAAAGAATAGTATATGTGGAAAAAAATATGGAAAAAAATATGAAAAAGCCTTTGGGTGAGGAAAAGATCGTTGAAGTGGAAAAGATTGTCTAAGTGGAAAAGATTGTCTAAGTGGAAAAAATCGTTGAAGTGGAAAAGATCGTTGAAGTGGAAAAGATCGTTGAAGTGGAAAAGATTGTCTAAGTGGAAAAGATTGTC
>JACCDV011126900.1_pt1 | contig 11200 bp, 10 predicted proteins | sample 7446131 | NCBI WGS metagenome assembly JACCDV01 (sample SAMN15323448, study PRJNA562643) | freshwater metagenome | isolation source: river surface water | place: USA:Blue River Watershed | collected 2017-08-17
CACAAATCGGCACCACGTACTCTGCAGAACGAGCCAAAGGAGAGTCGGGTTGATTCACAATCGCCACCGTGATGGCTCCCGAGGCTCTCGCAGACTTCATCATTTCAACAATATCAGGGCTTTGACCCGACTGCGAAATCCCGATCACTAAAGCTCCCTTGAGCTTTAAAGATTGATGATAAACCGTTAAGACAGAAGGCGCCGCACTGGCTGTCGGAAGCCCTAATTTCACTTCTAGAATATATTTCAAAAAAGTCGCGGCATGATCCGAACTCCCTCGCGCAATCGTCATTGCAAACGAAATAGACTCTCGCGAAATTCGCTCACAGATCTCAGCCCAAACTTTTGCATTTTCACGCAGCTGCCGCTGGACCATTTCTGGAGCCTCGAAGGCCTCTACTTCCATAATGGTTTTGCTGGTTTTGATGACTTTGATGGTTTGATTCAAAATATATACTCTCCCATTCGTATTTTTGGTGATAACCCCTAACGGCTCTAGTCTTATGGATATGCATTTCCATGAATTTTTAAATGATTTTTTATCATAAAAATGGCTCCTTTCGCGGCATCAAATTTTCGAGGAACCAGGCGAGCTCTTAACTCGGGCGATAAGTAGGGTTCTAAGAATCGAGAGACCCCTCCTAATAAACATAAGGGCAAGGGTTCGAGGCTTCGAACAGCTTGATGTTGAGCAGCTAGCGAATAGACGTTTCTCTTTTTTTCTAAGGCCAACGCAACGAGATTAATCTCTTCCGCTGCCCGTTGAATTAATTTTTCTGAATGAAAATCTCCACGTTCGAGATATTCCAAAACCAGCGGAACCATCGAACCAAAATCTCCGGGTTTTGCATGCGTCGAAAAGCTCACCAAAGCTGACGGATCTGCATCCTGTTGCACATGAAATTTTTCTAAAATCGCCTGCAATAAAGGCGTGGTTTCACATCGACCATCTAAGCTTTTAAAAGCTAACCGGATAGCCTCCATTCCAAGCCATGCGCCACCCCCTTCATCGGCGTGAGGAAATCCAAAGCCTCCCACTCGAGAACGCAAGCCCGTTTCAACCTGAAAACCAATGACCCCCGTCCCGACAATAATAATCGCACCATTTTTATTGCCATGAACCCCCAAACAAGCGGCATAAGCATCAGAATCTAAAACTAAAGAATGATACGGATGCGGGATTTTCAAAAAATCGGCTTTATTTTCGAGAAGCTCAGTCCCTGCGAGCCCTAAGCCCACATGAAACTTATAATTTTTATCAGTGAGATCTATCCCGGCCTGAGTTAAGGCCATTTCAATTCCAGCATTCACAGAAGCCCAAGCGCCAGAGACCGAACGAATATTTCCAGGCCCTGAAGTGGCATGTGCTAACTCATATCCCAGACCATCTTCAATAGAGACTTTGGTCTTGGTCCCTCCGCCATCCACACCAATATAAATTTCACGCATAAAAAAACGCCCACTGGTTAAGTTTCAGCGGGCGCGAGTGTAGATCAATCAAGCTTTTTATTTAATGCTTATTTGATAAAGCGATTCACTCTTTTCACAAAAGAAGCAGGATCTTCCAACTGCCCCCCTTCCGTCAGCATCGCTTGCTCGAATAACAGCGTCGTCAAATCTGAAAATATTTCATCATCGGCTTCTGTTTTTAAACGCAAGACCAAAGCGTGATCTGGATTTAACTCCAAGATAGGCTTATTCGAGGGCATCGCTTGACCTGTCATTTGAATCATTCGTTGCAAGTGAATACTCATCGCATCTTTATCCACCACCACACAAGAAGGAGAATCGGTCAACCGATGGGTTAAACGCACGTCTTCAATTTTATCTTTTAAGACTTCTTTGATTTGCTGAAAGACGGAATCAAAGTTTTTTGCTTTTTCTTCATGGGCTTTCTTTTCTTCTTCCGTTTCTTCCAAGGCTAAGTCGCCTTTACTGACGGATTGGAAGGCTTTTCCATCAAATTCAGGGACATATGCCATCAACCATTCATCGACACGATCCGACATCAACAAGACTTCGATGCCTTTCTTACGGAATAACTCTAATAAGGGGCTATTTTTTGCCGCCGTAAAATTCTCAGCCGTGACATAATAAATAAATTTTTGATCTGACTTCATGCGAGAAACATACTCTTTCAAGGAAACCGTTTGCGCTTCTTGATCCGTATGCGTGGTAGAGAATCGTAGTAATTCGATAATTTTATCTTTATTAGCAAAGTCTTCAGCCGGACCTTCTTTCAAGACGTTACCAAAAGCTTTATAAAAATCGGCATATTTTTGAGGTTCACTTTCCGCCATCTTTCCTAAAGACTGCAGAACTTTTTTGACACAGGCTGCTTTAATGGCATCCACTAATTTGTTGCCCTGAAGAATTTCACGAGAGACGTTTAACGGCAGATCATCCGAATCAATTACACCCTTAATAAATCGCAAATATCCGGGAAGCATATTGGCGTTATCCATAATAAATACACGCTTCACATAGAGCTTCAAACCAGATTTTCTTTCACGATCCCACAAGTCAAAAGGGGCTCGACTGGGAATATAAAGCAATGTCGTAAACTGCTGATTTCCCTCAACTTTTGTATGAATAATATCCATCGGAGGATTAAAATCATACGTTAAGTTTTGATAAAACTCTTTGTACTCTTCTTCTTTGATATCCGTACGAGCACGAGTCCAAATCGCGGTAGCTTTATTAATCGCCTTATATTCAGGTTCTGGAGTCGGCAGTTCTTTGCCGTCTTTATCTTTCTCTGCAGTGACGGGCTCTTTCATTAAAATAGGCAAGGAAATATGGTCAGAATATTTCAACGCAATCGAACGAACTTTATAAAACTCTAAATATTCATCTGCATCTGCTTTCAAATGCAATATCACTTCCGTGCCACGAGAAAGCTTTGTGACATTCTCAACAGTATATTCCCCATCTCCTAGAGATTCCCAACGGACGGCGCTATCTGCATCCAATCCTGCTTTGCGAGAAATCACAGTGACTTTATCGGCAATCATAAAGCTCGAATAAAATCCAACCCCAAATTGACCAATCATCAGAGAATCTTTGGCCTGATCGCCTGTTAATTTTGAGGCAAATTCTTTGGTGCCTGATTTGGCAATGGTCCCCAAATGATCAACGATTTCATCTCGGGTCATCCCAACACCGTTATCTTTAATAATCAGTAATCGAGCATCTCGGTCAATATCTATGGTAATTTTTAAATCAGAATCTTCTTTCATCAAAGAAGCATCCGATAGAGACAAATAACGCAATTTATCGCACGCATCGGAAGCATTTGAAACCAACTCCCGAATCGCAACTTCTTTGTTGCTATACAACGAATGGATCATCAAATTCAAAAGCTGTTTGACTTCCGTCTGAAACCCATGCTTTTCTTTTTTGAGGCCTTTTACATCTTTCACTTCAGTCACGAGAAATCTCCTATATGATTTTAAAGCCCGCGCCATATGGAGCTTTGCCTTTTTTTTTCAAGAAGATTTTTTTAGCTTTTCTTTTCTAAACCCAAATAGCTCACTCGCATGAACGAATTTTTAGTTTTTTCTGCTGGGTGGGTCAGCAAAAAAATCTTGATTAAAAGCTCTCGAGAACAAGACACCGTCCTGTTAAATTTGAAGATATTTCGCAAGATAGCAAGATAGGAAAATCAGCATGTTCAGCAAAAAGAATATTATCTTATGCGTACTGTATCTGGTCGTTTTTTTAAATTCTTTTGGGTATTTTTTAATTATGCCCGTTCTCTCGAATATGCTGGTCAGCCCGAATCATGGCTTGCTCTCTCCGGAAATTATTCATCGATTCGGAGACTATATTTACTCCATTGTTCTCGGGGGTGGATCCTTGGCCTGCTTAGTGTTTGCGCCGATTATAGGTCGTTGCTCTGATGCCATCGGCCGTCGCAATACCCTGATTGTGTGCAGTCTCTTGATGATCACAAGTTTTATCTTACCCATTGCCGCTTTTGCGGTCGGAAGCCTATGGTTATTTTTACTCGGCAATACCATTAATGGCATTTCCAGCAATACTCAGCCGGTTTCTCAAGCCGCCATCAGCGATATTTCTCAAAAAGCTCCTAAAAACTTAGCGTATCGATATTGCATCGATGTCAGCGTGATCGTTGCCGCAATGACCCTCTGCCCGTCGATCGGCGAATTATTATCAGACTCGACGCTCTTCTCTCTCGCCAGCTCTTCCATGCCTTTTTATATCGCAGGATTTTTATCAGTCATTTCTCTGATTTCGATCTTGTTTTTACTCCCCGAGACCAATCATTCGCGGTATATTTTTAAGCCTCAGAAAGCTCCCAAAGGGTTTTTATTTTTTAATTTATTTTTTAATTTATTTTTTAAAGTTTTTGCCGATATCCGAAGATTACCACGCTCTATTTTAACAATGCTTTTTGTGTGCTTTTTAGCTCAAACCGCCTGGGGCCAGTATTTTCAATACTTATTTATCTATTTACCCCGCGATCTCCACTTTACCCATTGGGACTTAACACGATTTACGTTTTTAAGCGGTGGAAGCATGATCTTCGGACTATTAGTACTGTTCCGAATTTTTTATCGCTATTTTTCCCTGAAAAAAATTGTGGTGATTTCGATGGCCTGTTGTGCTTTTGCGATGCTGGGCCTGAGCGTATGTCATCAAAGCTTTTGCCAATGGCTATTTATGCCCATTTTGTCGATTTTTATTGGCATGTACTTCCCTGCCCTACTGACTTTGTTTTCAACCGAAACTCACACGCAAGATCGAGGATGGATTCTCTCCCTCTCTAATGCCGTCATCGGCCTCGGCTGGCTAATCACAGGCTTTAGCGCCATTTGGCTTTCCCGTTTTATCGCAAATTTACCCTTAATAACCTCGGCGGTTTTATTATTTTTAGCCTGGATAATCATGGCAAAAGAGTCAAAAAAATAAGCTCTCTCAAAACTTAAACACCCAATCTAAACACTCATGCCGCAAGGCTCATCGGCCAGCAACCTATCTACCGCTGGCTTGTTGACCTCTCTTGCTTGGCGAAGCTTCTCTGGATCTAACGGCAGCAACGGAACCAAAAGAGGAGGTTTTGGCCTTTTTGCTTTAATTTCACGACGCCCTCCTTCAAAGGCACAACAAGAAACAAAAGAACAAAAGCAGAACAGTACAACAAGCATACAAATTCCTGCAATTCCAAAAATATAAGGAGTAGCATATGGCGAGGAAAAGAGATGCTTTGGAAGATGCTGCAACTCTTCATCAAGCGAGGATTGGCTATCACAATAAAGGCCACAGAGCTTGCCTTCCACTTTATAAATATGCGTGAAAGAGTACGAAGTTATCTCACCTAAAGTCCCTAAAAAACAATGCTTCCCCAAAGGCCTGGGATACTTCGCACCAGCACAATCATATTTCGACGCTCCTGAAAGCAACCCAGGAATCAACCAAAGAGAAGAAAGAGCAGTCCCTGCTAAGACAAAACAACTAAAGCTGCATAACGCTGCCCGATTTCGAACCTCTTTTAAACGACGCAATTCATCCTGAAGCGCAGGATTCATTTCTTCCTCTTGAGCTAAAAAAGCATCTCCATCCATGGCCTTTTCTCCTGCTTTTAATCTAAACACTCATGCCGCAAGGCTCATCGGCCAGCAAACTATCTACCGCTGGCTTGTTGACCTCTCTTGCTTGGCGAAGCTTCTCTGGATCTAACGGCAGCAACGGAACCAAAAGAGGAGGTTTTGGCGTTTTTGCTTTAATTTCATTTTTAAATCCCTGATAGGCGATCAAAGAAAAACAGCTACACATACAAAACGCCGCCGAAAAAATACTCAACCATGCAATTCCAAAAGCATACAAAATAGCACCTGACTCAAGGCGAAGGCTCTTAGGAAGTCCCGACTGGATAGCCTTTTCTATAGCGGATTGACTATCACAATAAAGCTCACACGTTTTGCCTTCAACCGTATAAAGATGCGTCACCGGGTAACGACCTTTCGTACTCATATCAGGATCTCCTAGCACACAATGTTTTCCTAAGAGCAAAAATCGCCCCGAGCCAGGACAACCATATGCCGTCGCTTTAGAGAGCAGCCCAGGAGTTAAACAAATCACTGACAACGTCACACCCGTTAAGATAATAAACGTTAACCCAAGACAGATGGCACGATTTCGCTTTTCCCTCAAACGTTCTAACTCTTCTCGACGCTCGGGATTGATTTCTTCCTCTTGAGCTAAAAAAGCATCTCCATGCATGGCTTTTTCTCCTGTTTTTTGATGTTGTTAATTTGTTATTTTTTGTTATTTAAACATCCGACCCACAGGGCGCCGCATCAAATGCAGAATGAGTCCCGATTGAATCCCCTGAATCCCGCGGGGCTTTTGGCAACAAAGGAATCTGAAGCGGTGCTTCCGAAGCTTTTCGCTTTATTTTATGACTTACAATGAGAGCGTCCAGCGAAAACTTGAGCAAAAGCATGCATGACATCCCACTCAGCATCACAGAGAAGATAATCCCACCAAGCATGAAATTGGACCAAGACTTATCAGGAACATCCGGAAGTTCTTTTAAAGCATCTTGAAGGGCGGCCTGAGTATCACAATACAAGCCACATACCAGAGCCGAAATATTATATGTCAAACGCACAGGGTAATATCTGAACTCTTTTCCACAGTCGGATAACAGGCAATGATGGTTTTCTAATAATCGCAGCCCATCGAGATTCCCCTCCCCGGGGCAAACCTTTTCAGTCCGACCTCTCAAAACTAACATTAATGAAATAATTCCCATCACGGACGTCAAACAGAAAGCCAACTGCAGACCCAAAAATGCGCGATTGCGCGCTCGTCTCAGTAGAACGATTTCCACCGGCTCACCAAGTATGCCCATTTCTATTTGCATGATTTTTACCCCTATTTTTTTTACTTAAACATCTAACCCACAAGGCCTGTCTGAAATCGGTTGAATATTGATGGACCGGGTGTCATCAAGGTTTCTTGGCAAAATAGCATTTGCTAGCGTTTGAGCACGATCTTCCAACGCCTTCTCTTCGGCGCGACGTCGATCCTCTAACTGCATTTCTCGAAAATATTCAGCCGCACGAGCCTTAAAGGGATTATCAGCGACAAAACACATCAACGAATAAAGACTAAAAAACGCAACTACTCCACACGATACCAACACTCCAATAGATCCTTCTTTAGAAACACCAGCGGCATACCCCTTATTGAAGTTAGTTTTTTGATCCGCATCCGGATCCGAATCAGCAGAAGAATTGGAAGAAGAGTCAGAAGAGTCAGAAGACCCATCATCTTTAGGATCACGTCCGCCCGTCACTTCAGAAACAAACATGACTCCAATGATAATAGAGGCCAATAAGAGCATAATAACCGAGAACGCGAGGGAAAATTGACAGGCTCTTAGTCTACGATATCTCTGTCTGGCATTCATTTTGATGTTTCCTGTTTTGATAATTTTTTATTTTTTTATAATTTTTTATAAGAGAGGCTTTATAACATAAAAAAATGTCATATAAAAATATTTATTCAGCAAAAATATTCTCCCTCAAGAATTGTTTGAAAGAGCACAAGCTTGTACAGTCTGAGGCTTTGAAAAATCAGATGACGAGGGCAACCTATCATGACAGAGAGAATGCCAAAAATGCCGCGAGCAAACCTAAGCCTGCGACAATTTAGCTTAATGATTCACTTAGGCTGCAGCGAAGAAGAGAGAGCCACCCCCCAAAAAGTGTTAGTTGATATCGTCTTACATTTTGACGGTCTTCCCAAAGGCTCAGAAACGGATGATCTTCACGACACATTTTGCTATGCGACACTCGCCAAAAGCATTCGAAAATTCTGCGAGAACAAATCTTTTAAATTGCTCGAGTATTTTACGCATCAACTTTATATTTTTATTAAAAATTATCTGTCTCAGAGAAATATTACGATTACCGTGACGAAGTTCCCGCCCACACAAAACCTCGATCACTGCGACTTTATGATAAGCGATCTTCCAACATGATTATTTTAGGAATCGGCAGCAATATCGGCTTCCCCCTCGCCAACTTACGACGAGCCCTCACCCTGTTAAAAAAAACTCCTGCAGTTGAAATCATCGAAATTTCCTCTGTGTATATATCCGACGCCCAACTCCCGGAAAACGCCCCAAACACCTGGGAAAAATCATATTTAAATATTGCCATTTCTTGCCGCACTACTCTTCCGCCTTCAGAGTTCCATGAAAAATTACAAGCCATTGAACTCCAGATGGGCCGAGAAAAAAGAACCAAATGGGCACCTCGAATTATTGATATTGATATCTTAGCTTGGGGGGATTTACACCACGACACAACGCATTTATCTATTCCACATCCCTCGCTCCTCACCAGACCTTTTGCGCTTTTACCCCTCTTAGAAATTGCTGCCCATTGGCAACCTCCTGAAACATTTTGCGACCCCGAGATTTTAAAAGACATCGACTGGTTACAAGCCCATCACCCCATCCCTTTTAATACCCGAAAGATTCCACATCGTTTAGACGCCCCTCTCATCATGGGTATTTTAAATATCACTCCCGACTCTTTTTCCGACGGAGGACAATTTAATCAACCCGACAGAGCGCTTCAGCAAATCGAAGCCTTCATTCATGCCGGTGCTGAAATTATTGATATTGGAGCAGAATCTACAAGGCCTGGGGCCACCCCCATTACGCCAGAACTGGAATGGGAAAGATTAGAGCCCGTGCTTGCGCTAGTACATAGCGCGTTTTCTCACCCATCTACATTTGACCCGGCGCTCCTTCCTAAAGTCAGCTTAGATACGTATCATTTTTCGACGGTGCACAGGGCACTTGAAAAATTTCCGACTGTCATTCACATCATCAACGATGTTTCTGGGCAAGATGCTTTGAAAATTGCATCGCTCTTATCGCAAGAAAAATATCGCCATATTCAATATGTCAGCATGCATAATCTGGGCGTTCCGGCCGACCCTGCAAAAACGCTTCCCGCGACCGTCGATCCAGTCAAAGTCATCACTGATTGGACGAGAAAACATATTGATTTTCTTCAACAATCCGGACTGCAACCGCATCAAATTATCATTGATATTGGCATTGGCTTCGGACTGACACTGCCTCAAAATTGGTCACTACTGTCACACACTCAAGAGATAAAGGCTGCTTTAGAACCCTTGGATATTCCGTTATTAATCGGCCATTCTCGAAAATCTTTTTTAAAGCCATTATTAAATGCAACATCAAATACTCAGAATCTTCTTGAACGAGATATTCTCACCAGTATGATCTCGTTTCATTTAGCGCAAAAAGGCGTGGATATCTTAAGAGTCCACTCGGTCCAAATGACCAACCAAGCGATGCGAATACACGCTCTTTTAAAGCCTTTAAATACTTAAATATTTAATAACTCACTTGCATTAACTAACCAGGAGAACCGGCATGCAAAATTTAATCTCAAGATTAAATCAAGATTTAGACCACTATCATTTACTGAAACATCCTTTTTATGCCGCATGGACTGAAGGACGACTCACCCTCAAGGATCTTCAAGATTATGCCTGCCAGTATTATCACCAAGTGAATGCGTTCCCCCGCTATGTGAGCGCAACCCATAGCAACGGCGAATCTTTACAAAATCGACAAGTGCTTTTACAAAACCTGATCGAAGAAGAGCATGGACCAAACAATCACCCCACCCTATGGTTAAAATTTGCCAAAGGCTTAGGTCTGGACGAAGCTACCGTCAAAAACACAGAGAAACTCCCCGAAACCCAAGCGTTAATTCAGTTTTTTCTCAAAACTTGCCAATCTTCTTATGCAGAAGGATTAGGCGCTCTATACGCCTATGAACGTCAAGTTCCCGATGTCGCGCAAAGCAAAATCGATGGATTAAAACAACACTACGGGATCACCGATCCTGAATGCATTAAATTTTTCAAAGTTCATATGCATTCCGATGTTGAGCATACGCAAGACGCCGCCAACTTAATTCAACAACTGCCAGAAGCAGAGCAGCATCAAGCTTATCAAGCCGCCAAATCTATTGCCAAAGGCGTGTGGGACCTTCTCACAGGCATTTACAATCAGACCATTGGACTCAGAGATGGCTTAATTCAGGGATGTGCCGTTGCTTGCGAAGGCTCCAGAATGGCCGCCACTGTATAAAACGAACCACAAATTAATAAACCATCACCCCGGCCCTCGCTGGGGTATTTTTTATCCTGAATTTTTTTGATTGCCTCCGCATGTGCTTCATGCAGACTGGAATAAAAATTTATCTGATCCCGCCTCACCCCTTCATCCAATAATCCTTGCAAAATTTGTTCTACGGTCGCCGCCCGCGACGTCCATTTTTCTACACTCGCAATATGCCAGTGTGTGATCTGATGCTTAATTTCTCGAATACTTCCCCGAATATCTTTATCGCCCAACATAGAAAACACCGCGTGAAACTGGGCGAGACTACCCCTCTGATTAGATTGATTAAATCGATTAAGATGCTGCGAGAGCTTCGCGATCGCTTGGGGATTATGACCCACATCAAAAATCTGCATCACATCAGGAAAGCGTGTATCTCGATAGATTTGAAAGCGACCTGGTAAAAAAACTCGCCGCAGGCCTTCTGAAAGATGATGTATTGAAACCGGCCGAGCAACCGGCAAAAACGCTTGCAATACTTTCACGGCCATCAATACTGTCGCGGCATTATTTAAATCAATGCGGGGAATGGGCAAAGAGAGGCGGACGCCTTCACTCTCAAAGCTAAAAAGATCTTTCAAGTTTTCTTGAGACTCTTGAGACTCAAAATACTCAAAATCTCGACCGAGCAAATAAAAATCTGTTTCTAATGCTTGAGCAATTTCTATTAATTCTTTTGGAGGACATCTTTCTCCGCAAATCACAGGGTGATTTTTTCTAAAAATTCCCGCTTTTTGAGTCGCAATCTCTCCTCGGGTATGACCTAAAAAAGCTTGATGATCCAAGCCAATACTCGTGATCACAGCCAGGTCTCCGTCCATAATATTCACAGCATCTAAGCGCCCACCCATTCCAATTTCTAAAATCATCAAATCAACATTATTTTTTTTAAATAAAAATAATGCCGCCAGGGTCATATATTCAAAGAGCGTCAGAGTTAAGAGACCCTCTTGATCGAGCGCCTCTTGCACAGCCTCAAAGGCAAAGATTAAA
>JACCDV010434829.1_pt1 | contig 11196 bp, 12 predicted proteins | sample 7446131 | NCBI WGS metagenome assembly JACCDV01 (sample SAMN15323448, study PRJNA562643) | freshwater metagenome | isolation source: river surface water | place: USA:Blue River Watershed | collected 2017-08-17
ACCATGGCTTGCTGCCGTCTTCATGTCGGTAAGTACGGTCATCGTCGCATTCAATGCCATGTTGCTTCGTCGCCAAACACTCTAATTTTTATTAAAATGTATCTATGAGTACCCTGAGGAAAACAATTGGAATACTACTCCTCACCGCCTACATGTTCGCTGGAGGGTATTTTCTCATAGGTACGATGGACCACCACCACGAAACCTCCGGCTGTCCATTCATGCCAGGAGAGCAAGTGATTTGCCAGATGGATGCCTCAGATCATATTTCTGCGTGGCAAAGTAGATTTGCGACCGTACTGCCAACAATTCTCATTCTCTCAATCATAGCGGCGGCGGTCATCCTTACTTGGCGACAATGGTATCCACCGCCAGAAATTCTCCTCACAGGCATCTCCTATCAGCGCGAAGTAGCATTACATATTGTACCAATCTATCAGGAGCTGTTCTCTCGAGGTCTTCTTAATCCGAAGATTCCATAATTGCGTATACGTTATCTGTTTATTAATTAATTAACTAAAACTTATATGCAAAAAAATACATTAATTATTGGAGTGGTATTGCTTCTTGTTGGTCTTGGAATCGGATATGGTATCGGTGCAGGTAAATCATCTGATACCGCTACGACAATAAGTCAAAGCAGCGGATCTCATGTCATGCCTGATGGAACAATGATGGGAAATGACGGATCGAGTATGTCTGGCATGATGATGGATATGAACGCTGCGCTCCGTGGCAAGACTGGCGATGCACTCGACAAAGCCTTCATTGACGAAATGATTATCCATCACGAAGGTGCTGTAGAGATGGCTGAGATACTTCTTGCGGGAACAACTCGTCCAGAGCTTCTCAAGCTCGGTAACGATATCATCACTGCACAAACCGGAGAAATACAGATGATGAAGGATTGGCGGACGGAATGGTTCGGTAGATAACCACTGAATGCTTATGAATAAGAATTATCTAATTACAGGAGGTATCGTACTCCTGATAGTAATCGCTGTTTTCTTCTTTAGAAGTACTGATTCAACCATATCTCCTAATGAAGAAAATGCCCTGACCCCCGCATCTTCCTTCAGTCATTCTCATGGGATAGCCGTTGATGCGAATGATCCAAACAAACTGTATATCGCCACCCACGAGGGCTTGTACCTCCTTGAGGAAGATACTGACCTTTATCGTATAGGACGATCACGTGACGACCTTATGGGATTCAGCTCGCACCCAACCGATTCAAATACCTTCTTCAGTAGCGGACATCCTGTCCGTGGAGGCAATATCGGTTTCCAAAAAACAACAGATGGTGGTGTGACATGGGAACGTGTCTCGACAGGGCTTGGCGGTCCTGTGGACTTTCATTCCATGACGGTAAGTGCGGTTAACCCGAATATCATCTACGGATTCTTTAACGGTAAACTGCAACGAAGTATCGACGGCGGGAAATCTTGGGAATATGCGTCTGGCATCATCTCGCCATTGTCGCTATCTACTGACTATGCAGAGGAGAACACTGTATATGCGGCAACACGAGATGGTGTTCAGGTAAGTAAGAACCAGGGAGACGATTGGAGTAGTCTATCAACTGAACTCGACGGAGCGGCGGTTAGCGTCTTCGTAAAGAGTCCTCAGGATGATGGATACGCCCTCGTATTCTCAGAGCGCCTCAGTGGACTCGGCAAGAGTTCCGATGATGGAATATCTTGGACGAAGGTAAGCGAGGATTTTGGCGGTGAGACAATCTTTTACCTTGCCTTTGCGAAAAGTGACTCAAACATTGTATATGCTCTCACAGACAAGAACAGTGTATACAAAAGCGACAACAAAGGTGAAACGTGGAATAAAATCAGATAGACAGATTCTGGTCTGAAAGTAAAAAGCTCCTCTAGGGGAGCTTTTTACTTGATGCTTAGTACTCTTTTTCTTACAACCGTTAGCTTTGTAGGTCGCACTTACTGCATAGGCAATAAGGTCATTAAACTAACAGGTTGTCAATGCGGAGGATGTGGGATTCGAACCCACGAGACCGGTTAGGGTCTGACGGTTTAGTAAACCGTTGATATCAACCACTCATCCAATCCTCCGTGTCGCTGATTGTAACCTAAACAGGGTATTATTCAAACAGGCTTTAAGTGCGCACAAAAAAATGCTATCGTAGCACCACTGTTTGCGCTGCAAGCAGCAATAAAGGAGAGTTGGCTGAGCTGGCCGAAGGCACCTCACTGCTAACGAGGCAGGGGAGTTATATCCCCTCGAGGGTTCGAATCCCTCACTCTCCGCTAAGTCGTGCTGGCTCAATATGGGTTGCGATAATGTATCTTGTACTAGCGTCTAAGGACGAACAAAACCTACCAGAATCTTAAATTTGGTAGGTTTTGTGTTTTCTCTCAAAGCTTCTTAAGTACAAGCAATAACTAACGTGTTATGAATTTTTTATCTGTCTCATCACCAGTTACCCAATTGAATGATTTGTTTGTCACCCTGCCTTTTAACATGCAGAAAAAACTAGTGCGCAAGGGCGACGGTGAGGAGTTCGCAACTTTTTGGTACGTGAGGTTCAAGGGCGGTTGTAGCTGCACGCAGGGTAGCGCCGGTTGTTATAACGTCGTCACAAATAATGAGTCGGCAGTTTGTGAGCGGGGGAACGGTGCCCGAGGTAACAGCAAAAGCTTGTTGCATATTAGCAAAACGTGCTTCGCGATCGAGTGATGTTTGTGGGGCTGTATCGTGCACGCGAGTTAAGAATGAGGTTTTGACATGGTCTTTATAGGAGCTGGCGTAGACTACACGCTCTACTTGGTTATAGCCACGTTGCTGTAAGCGTTTTGGTCCAAGTGGAATCGGTACGATGTAGGTTTGTTTTGTTGGTAGAGTGGTAAGCCAGTGGTCAAATAGGCTTGCCAGAAGGAGGGCTGCCTTGGGGTAGTTGTGAAATTTATTGGCAGTAATGGCGGCGTGGATAAGTGGTTCTTGGTATGAGCTTAAGGCAAAGGTGCCGGCCACACGCTCTGGAGAAAAGTGGTGAATGAATTCATGTGGCGAAGCCTTCCGCAGAGGGATGATTGATGGGTGTGGCGGAGCAATGATATCGCCAATCAGCTCTAAGATATCCAGCATGCTACCTAGTATATGATAGGGTCATGATACTATACTAGTGATACCTGCTGTATATGAAGTCATTATCGAACCTCGTTTCAACGCTCTTTGCGAAAGCGCCCGACAAAAATCGGGTGGTGGGTATTGATATTGGTTCATCATCAATGAAAGTGGTGGAGGTCCAGAATCGTAACAACATTCTTACACTGACCACCTATGGAGAAATTCAGCTCGGTCCGTACACAAATCATGCCGTAGGGGAGTCAGTGACTCTTGACTCTAAGCAAGAGCAGCAAGCCTTGGTTGATATTTTGCGTGAGTCAGCGGTAAAAGCTGAAAGCGCTGTTTTTGCGATGCCGCTTGCCTCAAGTTTTGTTACTACTATCAAATTTGATGCGGATGAAAAGGAAGACCTTACCCCGCGGGTGCGCGTCGAGGCACGAAAATACATCCCGGTTCCTATTAATGAAGTAACGCTCGATTGGGCCGAGGTAACTCCAAGTGAAGAATCTAAAAAAGACAATACCAAGCGCGATGTGCTTGTGGCTGCAATACAAAATGACGCCCTGAGTCGGTTCAAAGTGCTCATGCAGTTTGTAAACCTCAAGCAGCCTCCAACGGAAATTGAGTGCTTCAGTGCTATTCGGGCGGCTTTCTCTACAGAGGAAGAGCATATCGCTGTGGTTGATATCGGTGCTGTTTCGACAAAGCTCTATATTGCAAAAAATGGACTTCTTCAGCGCATGCATCGAGTACGAGCGGGCGGTGCCATAGCGACCAAGCGCATCGCTGATACCCTCGAAAAAAGTTTTGCCGACGCCGAACTTCTTAAACGGACAATTAAAAAAGATGCTCCTGAGTTTCGGGATGTAGAGCGTGCTCACCATTCATGCTATGAGCGACCACTTCTGGAGTTTAAGCAGGTGATTCGTGAATACGAAAATGAAATGGGGATAAAGATGAACGCCGTGTACGTATCTGGCGGTGGGGCACTCTTTCCGTCACTGAAGCAGCTCGTTGCCGATACGCTTGAGTGTGAAGTTCGATTTCTTAATCCGTTCACAAAAGTTGCCTACCCGGCTTTTATGGAAGACATGACTGCTGAGCTAGGGCCGACGTTCCATGTTGCGCTTGGTGCAGCTTTGCGCATGTTTGAATAATAGACATCTCGTCCACAGGTAGCCGTTCGCCTCAGCGAAATAAAGCGCGTATAATTTGCCTATGCAAGGTTCATTACATAGTTCGTTCATTCCCAAGAACACTCCTAATAAACCAGACCGCCGGAGCTCCCCGCGGCAGTTCTTTTTGGGCACACTCCTGGTGCGAATTTTATTTTTTGCCGTTATTATTGCCACTATCGTCTTGTTCTTTTATGAACAACGACTCATGAATCAACTCAGGACTGAGATTGCGAGTTTCCAGGATGCCGCAAAAGGCTATGAGACAGACGCCGCGAAGCTCGAGTTGGTGACAAGTACCGACAAGCGTCTGCATCAGGCTAAGTACATTCTCGACAATAGTTTCTCGGTGTACTCGCTGCTTACCGCCATTGAAAATGCCACCATCAATACAGCACAACTTACGGCACTTGAACTGAACTATACAAACGAAGAAGAGATTGAAGTTTCTGCTAGTGTCGCCACAGAGTCCTTTGACTCCGCGCTCTTTCAGCGTTCGGTTTTCTTGAGTAAGTCGATTCTGGAGTCTACAGATATTGAAGATGTGCAGATAGAACCGGAGGAGGGAGGGTTTATCGATATCAATACCCCGACCATCACCTTTGTTGCTGCGATCAAGGTTGACCCGCAGTCAATAAAGACAAGAGTAATTTCTGACCCGGCTTTTATTCCGACCGCAAATACTCAGCCGGTAGAGCCGGAGGTAGGTGTTGATTTTGCTAATGAGTAATACTATGTTTGGAAATTCACTTTTAACCCAAGTAGCTGCCGCTGGTATTGCAATCGGTATTATTGTTATGCACATTCAACCCACCCTCGACGAGGTGAAAGTGCTGCAAGATGAAATCCTCAACACTCAAGAAGAAAAAGCAAAAATTGAAGCTGTCAACGACCAGTTAAACAAGCTCTACGCAGAAGTGAATGCCATGCAGGCCGCTGACAAAAAGGCCCTCATCACCTATTTGCCGGATACGATTGACGAAGTCCAAGTCCTCAAAGACTTGTCTCTCATCGCTCGCGATAGCGAAGTGTACGTACAAGCGATAACGTACGACGGTATCAGGCAGAGCAAAGCAGCGCCCGCTACGGATGAGGAAAAGCCATTTGTGCACACGTTTAGTATCAACATGTCGAGCACCTACGAGCAGGTGAAAGAATTCCTGCTTCGTTTGGAGCAAAACAATTATCCGCTCACTGTTTACACGATGAGTGTCAAACCGGCTGAGGGAGGTATCTTGGATGTGTCGTTTGAACTGCAGACTTACTCACATAAAGAGTAGTTATATATGGATAACAGCGTAATCAAAAATATCACGATTGTACTTGCCATCCTCACTCTGGCCTTTTTGGGATACTATCTCTTTACTATGAAGGACGAGATCAGTTGGTCTTCAGGCGGAGTTGATTCTACCAAGAACCTGCTAGCTGATGTGCAAAAATACAGCGAACGACGACAGGTGCTCAATCAGGTAAAGCTCGATACCTCACTGTTTAGTGATGAGCGGTTTTACTCACTGCGAGGCTATCCCTCCACTATTCCGACTTATCAAGAAGGAAGAAATAATCCTTTTGCAAACATAGAGCCAAGATAGACGTACATTATTGAGATTGTATATTTCATGAATCCACTCGAGCTCATCTTAAACACTGGCGATATTACACAAGAACAGGCGACTGAGGTCGTTGAGCTTGTAGAAAAAAATGGTGAGTCGCTCGAGGCTGCTCTCCTAAAAATCGGTGTGCCAGAAGCCCGAGTACGTGACGCCTTTGCTGAGTTCTTTCAGGTACCTGCCTTCTCTATAACCGAAGGATTCACCATTCCAGAAGAGATTTTGTCGTACATCCAGGAAGAGTCGGCTGTTCACTATCGTATTATTCCCCTTCGAATAGAGGACGGAGTACTGTATGTTGGAGTCAATGACCCAGAAAACTTGCAAGTGCGCGAGGTGCTCAACTTCGTAAGTACAAAGCATGATCTGACGTACAAGCTCCTGTTCATGCTCGACCATGAGATCACGAAAGCGCATGAATTTTACTCCAACCTCAAAGGTGAAGTGACCGATGCGCTCGTGACACTAAAATCCGAATTAGACGCCGAAATCGCGGCCGGTTCTGAAGAAAAAGAAGAAGAGCAAAAAAAGGAGATAGACCACATCGAAGAAGATGCTCCGGTTACAAAGATCGTGGCAACTACCTTGCGGTATGCGGTCGATGGGGGAGCATCCGACATTCATATTGAACCAACGGAAAAAAAGATTGTCGTGCGATTCCGAGTCGATGGCGAACTTTCCACTTCGCTCGAGCTCCCGATTGCGGTGCATAGCGCTATGGTAGCTCGTGTGAAAATTCTTTCCTCAATGCGCCTTGATGAAAGACGAAAGCCTCAAGACGGGCGTTTTTCGGCGACCTTTGATGGTCGAAAGATTGATTTCCGTGTCTCAATTTTACCGACCAACCACGGCGAAAAAGTGGTGATGCGTATTCTTGATAACGAGAGCGGCGTACGCTCCCTTGAGGAAGCTGGAATCTCCCCGCACTTGCTCGATGTGGTGCGTAAGGCTATCAAAGAGCCGTACGGAATTATTCTCATCTCTGGCCCGACCGGCTCTGGTAAATCTACAACACTCTACGCCATGCTCGCTGAGGTGGATCGTTTTACAAAGAACGTGCTCTCACTCGAAGATCCGGTTGAATACAATATTGAAGGCGTGAGCCAGTCGCAGGTTCGGCCGGAAATTGGCTATACGTTTGCTAATGGACTACGCGCCGCGCTCCGTCAGGACCCCGACATTATCATGGTGGGAGAAATTCGTGACAAAGAAACCGCGCAGCTCGCTATTCAAGCTGCCCTCACGGGTCACTTAGTGCTATCGACCATTCACACTAACAATTCTATCGGCGTGATACCGCGTCTTATTGATATGGGTGTAGATCCTTACCTTATCGCGCCGACACTCAAGCTTGCCATTGCCCAGCGACTCGCTCGACGCATCAATGAAGGAACTGGGATTGAAGAACCAATTGATAAGAGTACTGAAATGATGATTGATGAGGCCTTTAAAACCCTTCCGTCTCGCTACCATAATCGCATCCCTCAAAATCGCACTCTGGTAAAACCGCAACCCACTCCTGGCTGTGCTACTGGACTTAAGGGACGGGTAGCGGTCATGGAAGCTCTCCAGGTGAATGAAGAGATACAAGAGCTGATTTTGAACAGTGCTTCAGAAGACCAGATCTATCAAGTCGCTAGACGTAACGGCTTCATGAGTATGAAAGAAGACGCTATCATCAAAGCACTTCAGCACAAGATACCGTACGAGGAAATGAACGCTTTTGGAACTAAGATTGGTATCGAAGAACCGCTTGATGAATTTATAATTCCTGTCGATAACCTGAAAACTAACGCAGACGAGCCGCTATAATAAGAGGGATGAAGATTTTACTCGTCGATGATGACTCTTTCTTGCGCGACATGTACGCGTCGAAGTTTATTAGCTGTGGTCATGAGGTGGAGGTAGGGGATGGTAGTAGCGCGGTGATTTCCAAATTACAAAACGGCAATACGTACGATCTGCTGATTCTTGACATGGTAATGCCGGGCACAAACGGCGTCGAGTTGCTTGAGATGGTAAATGAGAAGTTCCCACAGTCGGTTGCGCACTGTATTTTCTTATCTAACCAAGGTCAGGACGAAGATATTCGCGAAGCGACTGAAGCTGGGGCGATTGGTTATATTGTGAAAGCTCACTCAATTCCGAGCGAAGTAGTAACTACCGTAGAACATATCATGGCTAAACACACCGGTAACGGATAGATTTTATATGGCAGTCGATTACAAACACGAATTAATGGCTCTTATCGAAGTCCTCTTAGCTGAGAAAGCTTCTGATATTCACTTCTCGGTCGGTTCACATCCCCTCGTGCGCGTGTCGAGCAAACTCATGCCTCTGACAAAGAAACCAATCTTGACTGATGCGGACGTGAATGGCTTTGCAAAGGTGCTGATGCGTCCCGATCAATTAGAACGGCTCGACCGACGGGAGGAGGTGGATTTCTCTTACGAAACTGCCCAGCTCGTGCGTTTTCGTGGTAACGCCTTCTTTCAACGAGGTCGGAAAGCGATAGCGCTCCGCCTCATTCCAAATGTTATTCGAAGCTTCGAAGATTTAAATCTACCACCGATTCTCGAGAGCTTCACGCAGCGTCCCCAAGGTTTCTTCCTGTGCGTAGGTCCAGTTGGACAAGGTAAGTCGACGACACTCGCTGCGATGGTAAACCGGATCAATCAGACACGGTATGAGCACATTGTCACCATCGAAGACCCGATCGAGTACGTGTATACCGAAGACAAGTCACTTATTGATCAGCGCGAAGTCGGACTCGATACACCTAGTTTCCAAGCTGCGCTCAACGCCGCGTTTCGTCAGGATGTCGATGTGATTTTGGTGGGAGAAATGCGTAATACCGAAACCATCTCTACCGCCGTTACTGCCGCTGAGACTGGACACCTCGTGTACTCTACCCTGCACACCAACGATGCGGCGCAGACCATTAGTCGTATTATCGACTCCTTCCCCGGCGACCAGCAAGATCAGATTCGAGTACAGCTCTCGAGCTCACTGATTGCCATCTTTTCGCAGCGTCTCATTCCTCATGTCTCCGGGGGGCTTGTACCTGCGTATGAGCTCCTCATTAATAACACCGCAGTCAGTAATCTTATTCGTGAGAATCGTATTCACGAGATTCCGGCTGTCATTGAGACCGGACTCGAGCACGGTATGATCGATATGAACCGCTCGCTTGCGAAGCTTGTTCAAAATGGTGACATTACCGTTGAGCATGCCTTCACCTTCTCCGTTAATCCCAAAGGTTTGGAACGCCTTATCTAGTAACTCATTCATATGCTTTTTAAATATATTGCGGTCGATAAGACAAATGAGCAAAAGGAAGGTACGGTAGAGGCCGTTACCATTGATTCCGCTATTAGTGCCGTACAAAAGCGTGGGTACACGATTTTGTCGATTGACCCGATTGCGGAAGGGGGTGGTCGCTCGGGACTGCACATTTTTGAGTTCGCGATTTTTAATTCTGTTTCAAACAAAGACATTGTTATTCTCTCTCGCCAGATTTCAACCCTCTTTCAGGCTCACGTGTCACCGCTCCGTATCTTCCGCTTACTTTCTGCCGAAATAGAGAATGAACGCCTCAAGAAGGTTATGAATGAGATAGTAGAAGATCTTCAAGGTGGTAGCTCTATCTCACGTGCGATGTCTGTCCATAGTGATGTCTTCTCTTCGTTTTACGTCAACTTGGTTCGGGCGGGCGAGGAGTCGGGGTCGCTCGAGAAGTCTTTCGGCTACTTGGCTGACTACCTCGACCGCTCGTATGAAATTGTGTCGAAAGCCAAAAACGCTCTCGTGTACCCAGCCTTCGTCATCACGATTTTTATTGGTGTGATGGTCTTGATGCTAACAATGGTGATTCCTAAGATTGCCAAAATCCTTACCGACTCTGGTCAAGAGTTACCGATTTATACCAAGATTGTGATTGGACTATCAGACTTTTTGGTCAATTATGCGGGCCTGCTGCTCGTTGGTATTGCGCTTGGCGGCTACGCCGGTTGGCGGTTTCTTAAGACAGAAGTGGGTGCCCGTGCTTACGATGAACTCATGATAACCATTCCGTATATTGGAGACTTGCAGCGAAAGCTCCTCCTGACTCGTATTTGCGACAACCTTTCGACCATGTTGGGAAGCGGTATTTCGATGGTGCAGGCGCTTGAGGTAACGTCTGATGTGGTTGATAACAAAATCTATAAAGAAATTCTTGATGCAGCCCTTATTGAAGTGCGGGGCGGCCGCTCCTTTGCCGACTCTATCGCGGAGTATCCAGAAATTCCTGGAGTCCTCACTCAGATGGTGAAGGTGGGTGAGGAGACGGGTAGTTTGTCAGAAATTCTTGGTACGCTAGCGAATTTCTACCGCCGTGAAGTTAATAACTCCGTTGATACGCTGATTGGTCTCATTGAACCAGCAATGATTGTGATGCTTGGTCTCGGAGTAGCGGTACTCTTGGCTTCTGTGCTCATGCCAATCTACAACATGACGAACTCGTTCTAGTGAGAGACGTCTCCTAGCGGTGTCGGGTTGTCCACAGCAGGCCGTACAGAAAGCGGTACTCACCGTATAATAAAAGGTAAGCCGCGCACAACATGAGCTGTTGCCCCGCTAGGTTTCAGGTACGCACCTGATACCTGAAAAAGTAACGGCACTCACATATTAATAATTTATCGAAACTATGAATACAAAGAATTTATTGACACGAGGTTTTACACTCATTGAACTCCTCGTCGTAATCGCCATCATCGGTATTTTGGCCGCGGTGGTGATTGGTTCACTCAATGACGCTCGAAGTGGGGGACAAAACGCCTCGATTCAGCAATCGATAGCGAACATTCGTTCACAGGCTGAGCTTGTCTATAATAGCAATGGTTACTCTTATGACTCTGTCTGTACAGAAGCCCGAATAATAAATCTAATAGATGCTGCTATTGATGTGGTGAATGGTACGCCTTATGCCGCAGCAACTCCTATGGCAAATGCGTCTAATGGAGCCGCTGCTGCTGACAGAATTGCTACTTGTGCTGACGATGATACTCGTTATATCGTACAAGCCCCGCTTTCTAATCCAGCTGCTGTGGATACAGAATTTTGGTGTGTAGATAGTACTGGTGCTTCACAGGAGATTGCGGCCCCAGTGGGTAACGGTGACTTCACTTGTAACTAACAAAGATACAAGTAATAAACAAAAAACCACGTTTATACGTGGTTTTTTGTTTATGTGCTAGGTATAATTATTTTATAATGTTATCCCAATCTAAAATGGGTTTTACAATTGTTGAACTCCTCATCGTGATCGCTATCAT
>JACCDV010500760.1_pt1 | contig 11195 bp, 8 predicted proteins | sample 7446131 | NCBI WGS metagenome assembly JACCDV01 (sample SAMN15323448, study PRJNA562643) | freshwater metagenome | isolation source: river surface water | place: USA:Blue River Watershed | collected 2017-08-17
AAAAAAGAGTCTTATTACAATTTTAATTTAAATCTAATAAAATAATAAAATATGAAAATTATTATACCATTATTTTCTTATAAAAATCTATTTGAAAATCCTAATAGGTTTTATTACATCCTTCAATCATTGAGAATTGAACATAATTTATTTCTTATTTTTCTAATAATTACTTTATATATATTTGGACTGTTAATTTTTAACTTTATGTTTTGAATGTTATTTAATTATTATTTTTTTATATTATTTAACAAAGATTAACCTTTAAATAAAATTCGATTTATGACAAAAGACTACTTTAACTTTTATAAAATACTTAATTTATATGAATTGGTTAGTATAATACTTTGTCATTATATATTATATCCACTTTCATTTTAATATCAGCATTTTTATTAACAACAATAGATGCCTTTTTTCTTTAAATTACTCTATTAGAAATTTAATTTTTTAATAATAGTTGAATTTTCTCTTAATTATTATCAATAATTGATTTTTTTATTAACAAAGGATTTTAATATAAAGATTTCTTATCTCAACTTTATCAATCAAAAATATCTGTTTTATGCTATTATGATCTTTAACTATTATCCCTACTCACAAAAATACTTATTTTAGGTTTATTAAAAATAGCATTTTCTTTTAGTTTTAAATTCTGTTTTACTTTATTCATTATCGAATCCTTTTATAACGTTTTATTTGGCAAACTTTTGGTTTCTATTTTTTTCTTATTTAATTATTAATTACTATTTGCTTTAATTGGAACCGTACTTTTCTTAATGTTTAATATTTTACTAATATTTGTTTATTTATTTATAGAGTTATTCTATGTTTGTTATTTTATTAATAAAAAGTATAAAGTTGTTAGCTTATTATGTTTATTTCTAATTATATCTTATTTTATCTTATCAGAATCAAAACCGATATTTTATATTTTTCTAAATATATTCTCTTATAATATTATCTAATCTTATCCTATTATTATTCCTTTATTAAAGTTTTCAATTAGCTAAATATCCTTCAACCAAACATGATTTCATATTTAATTAAGAGATAATCGATTTGATGGATTTGTTTATAAAAGATTTTTGATTAATTAGGTTGCTTCATTAGAGACAAATGAAGGAATCGAATATTCTCCTTTAATTATTCTTTTATAAAGATTTTAAGTATCCGGATCATCAAAAGGAAGATACCCACAAATCATTGTATAAAGAACTATTCCAATAGACCAAATATCAGTCAATTTTCCATCATAACTCCAACCTTTGATCATTTCAGGAGAAGCATAACAAGGGGAACCACATGCTGTATTTAACATGTCATTTTCATCAAAAATACTTGATAAACCAAAATCTATAATTTTAATATTCAAATCAGAATCCAATAGCAGATTTTCAGGCTTCAAATCTCAATGAGAAATATTTTGTCAATGTAAATAATCAACTCCTTAAAGCAGTTAATAAAGATATTTTTTTGCTTCGCTTTCTATTAATCTTTTATTTTTAACAATTCACTCAAATAGTTCTCCTTTATCCGCATACTCCATAATTAAGTACAATTTTAGTTCATCTTCATAAACTTCATAAATTTATATAATATTTGGATGTCTCATTTTATACATAATCTCTATCTCTGTTTGTATTCTCTTAATGTCTTATTAATCTATTAACTTTTATTTATTAAGAATTTTAATAGCAACTTTTTAGCCTGTTAGAATATGCTTTGCTCGATATACTTATGCAAATGTTCCTTTACCAATAACTTTTTCAATATCATAATGGCTTAAATCCTTTTTAATATTTTTAGAAATATTCTTACAAATTTAATTATCTTTTTTGTTTAATAAATTTATTTATGTTTTTAAGTTTTGTTTATTTGAGTTGTATTATTGATACATTAATAATATTTCTTGTATTATATAATTATATGATTTTAATATTTATCATAAATTCTGTTTTTATGAAATTAGTTTATCAAACTTAAAATAATTTAACATTAAATACATAATAAAGAAGTTAATTTAGATAAAATTCTTTATATGAATGTGAGTGCGATCTTATTATAGGAGTTTGTGAGAATTGCTATTGTGATATTGACTGTTAAAATTATACAGATAAAGTATAGTAAAATATAATAGAGTATTAACTGCCTTATGATTTTTGCAATAAAGAATAGTAAATTTCTTATTAAAATGAGATATCATAAAACATGAATACTTTCTATACTAAAAGTTTTTTATGCATTTAAAAATATAACTATTAAAGAAGTTATTTATACTACAACAATATTAGAATTTGTTTTCTAAGCATTTTAATGGTTTTAATTTACTTTTAATTAAATATTCAATTATAATGAAAAACGGAGACAAATGGTAAATTGAATATAATTTTAAAAAACATTAAGAAAAGATCAAAAATGTAAAATCAAGCATATTTTAGATTAATAAAAAACAAAACTAATCTTCGGCTAAAAAAGCTAAAAGAATTACAGAAGATAAAAATGTGATAAATTTATAAGAAATACTAAAACAATACAATCTTTAGCAATATAAAGTTTAAATAGAAAAACTTGGTTATGAAAATGATCTAAAACCATTTTTAATTAGTAAAAACTTAGAAGATATTCTGAATTAAATAAATTTTATTCCAGGACATAAATAAAGATTCAAAGATATGATTTTAGAATAAAAAATTTAATATTTTGTTTCTATGTAAAAGAAGACCTAAAATGATGAAAATATATCATGAAATGATAATAAAGAAATCATTAATCATAACAGCAAATAGTATTCATATAATGAAGATAGTTTATAGTAATCAATAATGTTATTTATTTAATATGAGCAAAGGGCTAAGGAATTAAAAGAAAAAAATTATATAGCAAATCAATAAGAGTTTTCTTAGTAATTATCTGATAATATTTATGAGAGTTTTATCCATGAGGGTTTTGATATAAATCTAGAATAAATTAAGTTATTCTATGAATCTTTGCATCAAATATAAGTAGCAATTTATTAATAATTATATCCATAGGAAAGTTCATAATATTTAACTGGTAGCGATTTCTTAAGAAAAAATAAAATTGAGTTTTTTGACAATAATAAAGACTCATTATCTGAAATTAAAGAAGTTTCAGAGTATTCTTCTTTTGAAATTTCAACCAAAAGAGTTTAATCATAAGATATACATGATTAAATAAGAGAATATTTAATACAAGTTATTGATTAAGAATTATAAAGTTGAGACTTGATTATTAAAAATAAAGAGAAAATAATTCATTAAATTCATATGCGAGAAATTAATAAAAATGAATGGAAGGAAACAATAAGAGAAATAATCAAATTAAATAATTAATTAAAAAAATATAACTGATAATCTTATAAGTAATTTAATTATAAATGAGCAATAATGCTAATTGTTTTAGTTTTTTTACTTAAGGTGAGGACTATATGTAAAATGAGCTTCTTTTATTAGTAAAATAATAAGAAAGAGTGTATAAAGCAGGTAAAATTATAAACAGAATAAATTGAATAATAACTAAAGAAAAATCAGGATTAAATAAGACTAGAAAATAGTAAGAATAAATCTCTTAAGAAAATTAAATTTTAAGATATGAAAAAGCTGTTATTAGAATAATAGACAGATTATACGATTATTAATAGCAATTTATTTGAATAAGAAATTCTTAATTTAGAAACAGCTTAAATTGAGTATTATGAAAATCATAAAAATTAAGTTAAACAAGTTACTAAAATCATATAAGAAATGCTAAGTAAAATAAATTAAAAAATCTAAGTTTAAATTTATGGAAGTTAAGTGTCTGGTCTTTGCCTATAATGGTCTGATCTTGATTTATTAATAAATTTGCCTAAAGAGGAACTTGATATTAAAAATATTCAAATGAAAATTATTGATTTTGTTAATGTGAATTAATAAGTAAAATAGTTAAATATTTAACAGTGTAAATTGCATAGAAAAACCTTAATTTTTACTATTTAAGATTTAAACAGGTAAAGAATATGATTTTCTAAAAATAGATATTTCACTTGTTGTTGATAATGAGTTCAAACACACTGGAATCAAATGCTTAACAATTGTAAGATAATATTTAATTTAGTTCAAAAGACTAAAAAAAATCGTATTGCTTTTAAAGTAAATCATATATGAGGCGGGATTGTCTGATCCTTATAAAGGAGGGATTTCATCTTATGGAATAATATTATTTGTAGTTTCTTTTCTACAAGATTAAAAATGAGACTATTTGACTGATTATGATTGCTTTTTTGGATTTTTATAATTTTTCAGTGAAATTGAATTTAGTAAACTCTTAATTAAACCAGTTCTTCCTAATAAAGAACCAATTGAGCAAATAATTGATAAAAGCTCAAATCTTAATTTGTTATGGATTGTTGATCCTTTAAACTAAGAAAATAATATAACGAAATCAAGCTATAGATATAAAGATATAAGAAACTTATTCCAATTGTTATCAATAGAATTACAGAAAAACTAAACATAAATAAACCATATATAAAATCTAATAAAAATATCAAAATCTTTCTATGAAATCAATAGAGAAAATTAATAATTTTTTTTCATAAAATTCTATTCATAAAAATATAAAAAATAAAATAATTAAAATGTTTATTATTCTTTGTTCTTCTACTCAGCTTTTAAGTATTTAACTTTATAAGAATTCTTTTCGGTAGCATTGATTTTAAGGTATTCTAAGATTCCCATTTTCTTATAAACTTTCTTAAGTAAATATTTAATGTATCTTTTAGCAAGTTTAACTCTTGTTGTAATCATTAAATTTTTGTTTCCATTCATAGAGACAAGGACATCACTTTGAAGATTTCCCTTAAGATTATCGATTTTGATATTTGTCTTTAAATAATCTACAATTTCCTAAGGATTAACTAAATCATCATCAACAGTTACTCCAAGATCAACAGTGTATTTAACAACTTTGTTTAAAGCTGGATTTTTGCATATCTTTTTTGCCATGGTTTATAAATTAAAGATAAATAAGATATTAATGTTATTATTTGACAAGATCTGTTTTTGCTGCTTTGTATCTTATGTTAGAGTATTAGTTTTTGGATCTTAGGAGTTTCTCTATTTCATAGTCTGATCTTCCTTTATCTCTAATATAACCTGATATAGCAGCTTAAACACCGGTTCCTTATTGGACAATCATTCTTCCATTCTCATCAACATCTGGGATGAAGATTTAAACAGAGGCATGGTCCTTTGGTCCAATCAATTTTGAAGAGGCACAACACTTTCTTGGAAGGTATTTTTCAACAATTTCATCGTTTTGATTGGTCAATGGTTTCATTTTTCTGTTATTGAACTCTTTGTTAACTAAAATGTGATTTGCGGTCATGTTTATAAAGTTTATTATTTTAAGAAATAAATTAATTAATTTTCTGATTTTTCACTTTGATTTGGATTTATATTGAGTCTTTGGCTTTCAATATTTCTTTTTTCAATTTGCTGTAAAGTGACAATATACTGAATTATTAAAGAATTTAAATAATATGATTTGTTAGTAAAATTTTCATTGAAAATTTTAATGTTTTCCAATTCGAATCTTTTCTTAATTGTTTGTATTTCTTTAACAAGCTGGGTTTTTAATTGTGATGTTTGAATATTAATAATATTGCTTCATAAAGTAGCAAAAATCTAATTGTTTTTAAAGGAATTACTTTATATTTCTTTATCCAAAGAATTGCATATGTTTTCTTTCTATATTTTATTCATAAAAATATCTTTGAATAAATTCGATTAATTTAAGTGATATTCAATGGATTAATATTGACAGTTCATTTTTTCTATTAAATTTCACATTTATTGTTTTTACTCTTAAAAAACTAATGGATTTTTATTAATTTTAAAATTATTCTTTTCTAATATACTTATATCTTAATGTTTATTAAAGTAGCTAAGATATTAAGTAATAAAATTATTAACTTATTAAATACTAAGATTTCTTTCAAATATGCATCAATCATATATTATATCTGTTTATAATTCATAGGTATTCAAAAGATTAATAATTTAATTCATTTCTTATAAATTAAGATCAGATTGGTTTTAACTTAAAAAATGCTAAAACTCTTATTTATTAATGATTTTATATTTATCGTTAAGATCCAGTTAATTTATAGTTTAATTTTACCAGCAAAATTTATTTTTGTTTTAAAACCATTTTTAAGGTTTTTAAATAATTTATTTTTATTTGTTAAAAATCTATTTAAATGGTAATTCTTATTTTATTAAAGATGGTGAAGTATTAAGGAGCTCTTACATCCATTAAGAATCTTTTATGAAGTTTTATCTTTCTTAAAAATACAATCTTTTTATTTCGTTGTAAACATCATTAAAGTTGTTTAGTTTTACATCCATTTTTAGATTATAAAATAAAAATTTAATAATAATGCTTTAAATTATAGTTTTTAATAAAAATAAAAACTATTAAAGTATTTAAGAAGAGAAATGATCTGAATATTGATAAATATTATAAGAACAAAAACAAATATATAAACAATTATGATAGCTAGAAAACTTAGAAACAATAAAATTAAAAAATCGCTTTTTTGGTAAATAATTTATAGAGAAATTTATTCGAAAATTTGATAATTTTTTTAAAAAGTTTTCCTTTTAAAAGTTTAAACAAACATAACATATAATAAAAAATCAATAAATAATATACAATAATAAAGATATTCAAGATATACAACTAAAATTTTTATTAAAGATAGTTAGTTAAGCAAACATTAATAAACAAAATATTTTAATAATGATTTATTTAAAATTTTAACAAATATAAAAACAATAATTAAATAAAAATTATTAAAATCAGGCTATTTAATATATTAAATAAAATAGTTTTAACTAATATAGCTATAATATTTGATAATAAAATAAATTTGCAAGTAAATCGATAATAATATAAACATAATAATCTATTATATTCTAATACTAAAAAAATCCTATTAATAAATAATTAATCATTGATACATTTAATAAATTTTTAATCTTGATTTGATTATAAATTATATAAAAAATCAACTTTTCATTTCAATCGATTAATAAAGAATTAAATTATAAAAACATTCAAAATCTTACATAACTAGAATTCAAAATTAACACTATTCGTCTAATGGTTAAATAATAATAAAATATGTAAATTTTAAGCTATTTAGAAAATAAATATATAAATTAATATGAAATAAATAAACAAAAAAACCTTTATCTAAATTTTAATGTTTCACCTTAATTAAGATTATAATAAATTAAATAGAAAATAGAAAGATAAAATTAAAATCTTCATAAACTTAAAATAATTTAATAAATTTATATTTGACAAATATAGGAATTAATTAAGAATAAATAAAATTGAATTAAAAAGTAAACTTTCAAAATTTTTTTAATACAAAAAGTTTATATAAAATCTGTAAATTTAGAATCAGCTTTATTAGAACAAACAAAAATATATAACAGAGAAAGCATATAAGAGCTAATCTATCATGATAGTAAATTATAACAACTTACTGAAAACTCATATGTTTAGGAAAACAATTTTTTAACCTTTTTTAAATGGATTTAAAAGTTTATATAAAAAGAGATATTAAAATTTCTAATAATACAAACATAATGAAAACTTTAAAAATCATAAAAAATATAGTTATTTATAATGTTTCTTTTCCATTTGATCCTTATTTCTAAAGATAGGTAAGAAAAAGACTTCATATTGCATTTTAACTTTGAAAAAATAAAAAATTTCCCAAATTGGTAAATGCTTTATAAAAAATAAAATAAATTAATAATTATTAAATCTTTAAAATAAAAAAACAAGTTATTAGAATTCCTATTATTATTCCATAAGGAACAAATCAGTAAAACTCCGCTTTTTCGATCTAAGCTGGATCTTTAATAACATTTAATGCTAATGAATATGATTTCGTTATTAAAACTTCAACAATTTTAGAACTTATGAAAACAAGAGCATTAATGGATATCTTATAAGATTTAGTTACTAAATTTCCAATAGTTACGTTAAAGAAAGGAGAAAGTATTTTCTAATTAAGACAACCAAGAACAATCTAGTCATAATATAAGTATTTCTACTATTATCTTTTATTCTATTCATTGATATTTCCTAATAAAAAGCATTATCCTAATAAAGCAATAATCAAATAAAGTAAATAAATATCAAGGATAATTTTAAAATCGTTTTCCTTAATAAATTTTGAAGTTGTTAATTGGAATAAGGCAATACAGTATGAAGTTATTTTAACAAATTATTTTAAAATATCCTTTGATAAACCCGCTCCGAATTACAGAATTTCTCTTTATAAAATTAAAGCATTTGCATTTTTGATACAATGACTTAATGAGTGAGTTAACAAATGAACCATCACAAATTATCAAAGCTGTTTCTATTATAAAACTAGAAATATTGTTTCTTTAAGTCCTTTCTTACCTAATACTTCTGTTGTTCTTCTTTTTGGCTTTAATTCTTCTTATTCATTTTCTAATTACTTTTTTGGACTTTTCTTACTCTAATAATCGATCTCTTTTTAATCAATTTCATTCTTAGGAAAAAGTATAAAAAAAATAAAAAACAAAATAAGCATAACTAAAAATATTATAGAAATCACCTAACACACAGCAAAGAAGGTTTTATATTTGTTAAATAAATATATTCCAAAACTGGGCAATTCTCCAATTATTAAAATTGATGAAACAGATTTCAATGAGAAAAAGAACTAAACATAACTTCCTTTTACTAAATCAAAAACAAAGGATTTTCCTACACAAGACATGCTTTATCCTAGTCCTGATATAAAACGAAGTAAATAAATTAAGTAAACATTTCTAGTAATTGAAAGAATATAGTAAATTAGTGCTTAGTTTGCAATTCCAATAAACAAGATCCATTCTTCCTTTAACTTCTTAGCTAAATAAACCCATAAGAATTAAGCAGCTATTTACCCAACACTATCCATTGAGCTATAATAGAATGTAAATGTTCCCTCTTTAATATCAGGGTAATTTTCTAAAACTTACTAAGCTGTTTCTGATTGGATAAAATTCCTCCAATCTATATTGTAAGTAACAAAAGAGTAGCTTAGGAGGTATACCAAATATCTAGCTATATTAACAATCTTTTTATTTAAAATCATGATACCTTTATAAACAGTAATTTCTAATTTAAATCGAAAATAAAATTAATTCAAAAATTAAATAATAATTTACTAATAATAAAAATGGAGAATGTTTATATTTTATCAAGTGTTTTATATGAAAAACTTTAAATTTTAAATTTTGAGAAAAAATTCCTTTAATAATGATTATAGTAATAATATTTTGATTAATTCTTCTTTGTTAGTGAAGCAAAAGGAAAAAATTAATTTTCTTTATTTAAAAGTTTATGTAAATGGTTGTTGTAATAAATTAAAATAGACATTAATGATTTATAAAATGTTTAGGATGGTCTTTCATATGGAAGTATTTTAAAAGAAAAATTGATAATATTAGGGATGAAAGAAATAGAGGTAATTGATGTTTTATTAATTAAACAAGGCTTTGGTATTTGGGTTATTAAAACTCTTATTTTTCTGATCGATCTAATTTTTAAATAAAAAAAATTAGGATAAAAGCAACCATAATTTCCTTAATAAAAAACTTAAACTTAAAATGATATTTAAAATGATGATATTTTAGAAGAAGAGATTTCAGAAGAAGAAATTATTTACTTTAAAGATGATTAAAAATCAAATAAAAATGATGTTTTAAATAAAGAAGAATGGTTTTAATAATGTAAAATGGCATTAAAAACTGTAAATAGAAGTGTTAAAAATAACAATTAAAATGTTTATGAAAAATATAAAGAAAATTTGACTCTAATTTAAACTGGCTATAATACTATTAAACCTTATTTGCAATTTATATACTAAAACACAAATTAAAATTACGATAAATTAATAGAAATACAAGATAAAATAAATAATTCTATATAAATATAAAAAGAAGAATTATAGAAAATTACTGAAGAGCAATTTCAAATCTAAAATTAACTAAAATAAAGTTAGAATAAATTATAAGAAATGATTGATCAATAAAAAGACATTGAGAATAATATTAAAACTTTAGAAATGAAAATATCATAAAATACTGATTAAGAGTAATAAGAATAAGATATTAAAAAACTTAATATTGTTATATAACAGGTTTAATAAGAAATAGAAGAACTAAAAATTAGAAATAAAATTTTAAATAATTTCATTTTGAATAAATAAATCAGTAATAAACAATATTAGTTATAAGAGCTATAATTAGGAACAAAAGATATTGAGCAAAATCTTATTGAGAAAGAGCTAAACTTAGTAGAAATAATTTAACTTATTTTTAATTATTTAAATATTTAATAATGGAGGTCTGTTTAAGCGAATTTAAGGTAGTCATAATAGAGGATTATTATTCCGGAACGAATAACTTAAAAAGTCTTTTATAAAATAAATTCTTGTAAGAAAGTGTTTTATACTAATAATATGATTTTTAACTTTTAGAGGGAGTTTTATTGTAAAAAGGGACTCCTTATTGTTTTTTGTTTTACTTTTTCCCAATAAATTGTGATTTTGAAAAATATGCTACAATTATAGGTGCTTCAACATGTATATTATATAGTGAGTCTTTGTAATACATAAATAAATATGATTAAATAAGATAAATCATTGAAATATAATAAAGACATTCGAATATTTTAGTAGTAAATGTCAAGAATAACGATTAGGAAACATAAAACAAATATGATAAGGAATAAATTATCAAAGAAGATTTGAATAGCAAAAATGGTTAATAAAACTTATGCAAAAGTATATTTGAGATTTTATTCTAAAAATTAAAATCAATAAAAAAGAAAGAAGAATTATACAGAGATAATATATATGCAGGTAATATTTTATTGGAGAACTAATAAGATTTGTTTTTTAGCTATTCGGCATAGTTTACAATAAAGTAAAAATAGAATGAAGAGGTTTTATAAAATTAATTTTAATATTTATAATTTTAATGAAAAATAAAGAAAACGTTTAAAAAAATCTTGTTTTATTATAAGAAGAAATAATTTTTGTTTTTTATTAATAAAAAAAGAAATTGTTAAATTAATTGGAATAATTAGCA
>JACCDV010612596.1_pt1 | contig 11194 bp, 10 predicted proteins | sample 7446131 | NCBI WGS metagenome assembly JACCDV01 (sample SAMN15323448, study PRJNA562643) | freshwater metagenome | isolation source: river surface water | place: USA:Blue River Watershed | collected 2017-08-17
AAAAGTGGCTCCTTTTTCCATCCCGTGTTTACGCGCTATGACAATACCTTCAAAAAAACCGATGCGTTCTTTCGCGCCTTCTTTGATTTTTTCATAAACTCGCACTTTTGTGCCGGCTCTTATTTTGTCAGCTATTTCACGATCCATTGCACAGTATTTTAATTGGATTAGCAGATATTTGTCAAATTAAACATTGTTTCGCGCAGAGTCATATTTTTTTAAAAAACCTATAATTGATTCAAAATATTAGTTAGATCATCAGGAAGAGGAGAAACAAATGTCACAAGTTCCCCTGCTCGGGCTTTAAATTCTAGTTCCGCGGCGTGCAAGCACTGTCTCTCTGCCGCAAGAAAAGATTTTTTTTCTTTTTTGCCTCCGTATAGCTTATCACCGACTATCGGATGCCCGATTGACGCTAAATGCACCCTGATTTGGTGCGTGCGTCCGGTCTTTGGTCGCGCTTCAAGCAAGGTGTGCTCATCATATTTTTTAATAACTTTGTAATCAGTTATCGCCTCTTTGACCATTTTGCCCCCGTAAACAGTTCTTTTCACTGTCCCGCTTTTTATGCCTATCGGCTTTTCAATTACTCCCTTATCGTTGTCTAATTTTCCATGAACAAGCGCGAGATATTTTTTAGCCATATTTTTTTTACCAAAAAGATTTTTCAAGTATTCAAAATATTCTTGAGTTCTCGCGATAACCACAACGCCCGAAGTCTCCTTATCTATTCTGTGAACTATTCCTGGTCTTGTTTCTGGATCGTCCCCTACTTTTTTTATTTCTGGATAGCAAGCAACTGCCCAATCGGCTAAAGTCGACTCTTCTCTCTGTTTACCTCCTTTAATACGAACTTTGTGCATTAAAACGCCCGCTGGTTTATCAACGACAATATAATCAGGAGATTCATATATGATTTTGATATCGCTCATTTGCTATTAAATTTCAAATCCTTGTCTTTTTCTAATTTTATAAAGTCCTTCCAAGAAATCCGTGCCAGCATAGCCAGCGATAACCGCTAATCTCCAATCTCCTCCCGCAAGCGCTCCAGCAAGCCCACCGACTACTGCCGAAACGAGAAGGGTAAAAAGAAGATACCACGGACGAATTTTCTTTTCTGTCTTATTTTTTTCAAAATATTTAGCAATACCGACAAGGGCACGAATAAAGCCACCAAGAACACCAAAAAGAATTGAATGCAATAAAATAAACTCCATAAGTGGATAATAACAAGAATTACCTTGTTTTCAAAGAAATAATATCACAAATTATGTAACACTAAGCTTGGCGACGAAATTTTAGATAACTAAGAAATATTTTTTTAATCTCAATCAGTAAAAACATCGCTCCCGCTAAAAGAAAAATATTAAACCAATTTGAAAAAAGTAGCGGAGCTGTACCAAAAATTTCTTGAAGAGATGCCCAATAAATAACTGCTAATTGAGCGAAAAAAGAAAAGATTACCGCCCAAACCATTTTTTTGTTTGAGAAAAAACCTAATTTAAAAACAGTTGTGCTGTTAGATTTAGCGCTAAAAACTAAGAATAATTTGTAAATAACGATAAAAGTGAAAACAATTGTTTGACTATAAAGTAAATTATTTAAGAGAGGGTCATATGTTTTTTGAAAAAGAAAAAAGGAAACGACTAATCCTAACAAGGAAGCGAAAATTATAAAGGGAGCCGTGCCGCTTAAAATATGCTCTCTTGGCTCTCTTGGCTTCTTCTTCATTATTCCTTTTTCTCCTGGCTCAATGCCTAAAGTAACAGCTGGTAGGGCGTCAGTGACGAAGTTAATCCATAAAATATGTAAAGGAGTTAAAGGCAGAGGCATTCCTAAAATAATCGCTATCATAATCAGAGGCGCCTCAATAACATTGGCGGCCAGTAAAAATTGAATAAACTTTTTGATATTATCGTAAATTACCCTTCCTTCTTTTACCGCCCTAGCGATTGAAATAAAATTATCATCGGCAATAATCATATCGGCGGCTTCCTTAGAAACATCAGTGCCTCTAACCCCCATCGCAATTCCAATATCAGCCTCTTTAATCGCGGCCGCATCATTTACCCCATCTCCTGTAACTGCCACCACCTTTCCTTTCTTTTGCAGAGCTTCAATAATCCGAAACTTGTGATGAGGCATTGTTCTCGCAAAGACATTATAATGCTCTAAAGCGTCTGATAATTGTTGGTCGTTCATCTTTTCAATCTCGTCGCCAAGCAAAACTCTTTCTTCTCCTTCTATTAAATCAACTTCTCTAGCAATAGCTACTGCCGTTAATTCGTTGTCTCCAGTAATCATAATTATCTTAATGCCCGCCGCTCGGCATTCTTGAATTGATTCTTTAACTCCTGATCGCGGTGGGTCATAAATTGCTGCAAGGCCAACAAAAACCAATTCTTTCTCTAATTCTTCTCTCTCATATTCCGTTTTTTTCTCCAATATTTTTTTGGCAAAAGCCATTACCCGATAACCATCTTTGGCTAAAGAATAAAAATTCTCTTTGATTATTTTCCGGTAGTTTTCATCAAGCTCTATTTTTTTATCATTTTTAAAATAAAAGGAAGATAGGGCTAAAATATTTTCAGGAGAACCCATAGTTGAAAAAGAGATTTCGCCACTATCTTCAAAGACGACACCTCTTCTTCTTAATTTTTGCTCAAAAGCAAACTCTTGTAAGATTACTCCTCTATTTTTCGTCTCTTTTTCGTTATAGCCAGCCTTTTCTCCCAGAACTAAAAAAGAGCCTTCAGTCGGGTCTCCTAAAACAGTCCAATCCCCTTTTTCATTTTTAACAATTTCTGTTGAATTACAAAGAACGCCTATTTTTATTAATGTTTGGGCATCTATAGATGATTTAGCGTCAAAAAAATCTTGAATCTGAAAAAATTCTCCTCCAACCCAAATTTTTTTAACAGTCATTTTATTCTCTGTTAAGGTACCAGTCTTATCAGTACAAATTATTTGAGTGGAGCCTAGCGTTTCTACTGAGCTCATTTTTTTTACAATTGCTTTTTCTCGAGCCATTCGTTGAATGCCCATCGCTAAAGTCAAAGTCATTACCACTAATAAACCACTTGGAGTAACTGAGATAAAAATACTTAGGGCTAATATTAGTTGCTCCTGGATTAAGAATTCTGCTTCCCGAAATAAGCTTAAAATCAAAATTATAACAGCTAAAATAAATCCAATAAAAACAATTAACTTACCTAGTCTCGCAACCTGTTTTTGAAGAGGAGTTAGTGGCTCCTTAATTTTTGATAATGATTCCGCAATCTTGCCAAACTCAGTCCCTTTGCCAGTAGTAATAACAACCGCTCGGCCTTGACCCGCCATTGCTGTCGTTCCTGAAAAAAGCAGATTTTCAGAGTTTTCTTGCCCATCTTTTGACTCCTCATACTTTTCAACAGGAACTGATTCTCCAGTTAGAACCGATTGATCAACCATTAGATTTGTCTCCTCAATAATTCTAGCGTCAGCCGGAATTTGTTGTCCTGCTTCTATTATAAGAATATCACCTGGCACAACTAAAAAAGAATCAATCATCATTTCCTGTCCATCGCGAACGACTCGGCTTTTTTTGCTAATCATCTCCTTCATCGCGCGCAAACTTTGTTCTGACTTATATTCCATTACAAAGCCAAGCACAACATTAATAACAACTACTAATAAAATCGCAATCGCTGTTGAATTTTTCCCAATTAACAAAGAGAGAAAAACCGAGACAATCAAAATAATAGTTAAAAAATCGTAAAACTGACGAAAGAAAATACCGACAGCGGAAAACCTTTTCTTTTCCTTTATCTTATTCTCGCCGTATTTTTTTAATCGCTTATTCGCCTCCTCGCTACTAAGCCCCTTATTTGCATCTACTCCTAATCCTTCTAAAATTTGTCTAATTTCTAAACTTTGATAGGACATAGATGTTGCTATTTCTATTTTGTGCCTGTGCTACCAAACCCACCGCGAGTTTTATTGCCGAGTAAATAAACCTCTTCCCACTCCGCTTTTTCAAACTTTACAAACATTCCCTGCGCTATTCGTTCGCCTGCTTCAATTTGAATAGCATTGTCCGTGAAATTTAGATATGCGGCGGCATATTCGTCTTCGTCTCCCGTAAAATCCGGGTCGCCAATACCAATGCCGTTTGCAAGTATTAATCCTTTTTTATGTGTAGAGCTACGAGCGGCTAAAAGTAAGAAATATCCTTCTGGTGTTTCGCAAGCGATATTTAGTGGAATATATCCAACTTTGCGAGGCGGGATTTCAAGACCAATACGCGCAGTAAGGTCAAACGCTGCGGCACCCGAAGTTTTGTATTCAGGCAGTGGAAAAGATTTATCAAAACGCTTGATGCGAATTTTCATTTTTTGTGATTCTTGGTGGGCGATACAGGACTCGAACCTGTGACCTTCACAATGTCAATGTGACGCTCTAACCAGCTGAGCTAACCGCCCTTATGTCAATTATAATATAGTTGTTTTTAATTTTTTTCAACTTATAGACAAACTTTCGCTGAACTTAAAAAAACAAATACTCTTGGTGGGTGCAGTAGGAATCGGACCTACGACCTCTGTCTTATCAGGACAGCGTTCTACCACTGAACTATGCACCCATTCGCATGCTTGCGAGCCTATCGCTTATCACTATTCTCCACAAAACCTATAAACTCACGCATAATATTCTAACGCGAAAAAAAAGCAAAATCAACGGCTTGTATAATGCTACTTAAAATAGACTCCTTATAATAGGTCTCGCAGAATAGGAAAATTATAAGCACTAAATTATCCTGCCTTTAGAAGCAACGACGGAGGGGAAAAATGGATAAAAGTCATAAAACTAAAGACCTAGCGCTTCATAAGCTTCAAAATTAAAATTTATCACGCCTTCTTCGGTTAAGTTATCTTCGGCGCTAATAAATTGATTAATGCTACTTCCTAAGAGACCGATGAGATATGCTGATATAGATATCATAATGACGACGAGCGCAAATCCAGCTATTATTAGTATTTTTTCTCTATGCGTTCTTTTTTTATTAGTCATATTCTGTTATTGGTTGAAAAATATTTCTCCAGACAATATTGCTCGATAAACACCTCCTGGGGCTCCGTCTGAAGCAGTCCATTCTATGCTTTGAATGCGAGTTAAATATGGGGTCGCTTCAAGTATTCTGATAAAAGTGAGAATAGATAGTCTCTCTCCAGAAACATTAATAATAAAACTTGCTTTGCTTGGAACATTGGGCAACTCTGAAATTGTTTCATCTCTAAATGAAAAAATGGGGGATAGGTTTTGTTCGCGCGCAAGGCGATTTACTTCCGCGGAGAAAATAAATAACGACTCCCTGTCTGGTAATATAGTCCGAAGCTGATTCATTTTAGTCTCCGCCTCTTTTGACCTTTCTCTTAATGCAGCTAAACTACTAATGTTTTGTGTTCTTGTCGTAAGAGCCGATCTATTCGTCTCTATTAGCTTCCCGACTGCGCGTAAATCACTAAATATATACACAATGAATCCGCTAAGCGCCACTATAATGCCAAGGCTAATTCCTAATTGTTTGAAAAGTTTTTTATGAAAAATAGTCATGTTGTCGCTCTAAAATAATTTAGCCATTATAATAAGTATATCATAAATGATTATTTTACCTCAAATTTTATCAGAGATATCTGCATGCCCTAAAAATCTTTTTATAAAAGGAAAAGAGCTTGAGGGCGAATTTGAAGGCATAGCAATTGTTGGCACAAGAAAAGCAAGCGCTGAAGGCCTGGCTATTGCCGAAGAATTTGCTAAGAGTTTATCGCTCGCTAGTATTCCTATTATAAGCGGATTAGCGCTTGGTATTGATTCTGCGGCGCATCGCGGATGCCTTGCTGCGTGTGGCCGCACTGTAGCTGTGCTTGCTGGTGGTATAGAAAAAATATATCCAGCAACAAATGCTGCGCTTGCTGAAAAAATAATTTCCTCTGGTGGCTCTATTGTTTCAGAATATCAGAACGAGCCGTCTTATCCAGATTTGTTTTTAAGAAGAAATCGAATAATAAGCGGACTTTCTAAAGCGGTTATTATTATTGAAGCACCGCTAAAATCAGGCGCTGTGTCTACAGCCACTTGGGCAGCAGAACAAGGACGAGAAGTTTTTGTTGTTCCTGGTCCTATCTCTCATCCTAATTATACTGGGTCTCATAAGCTTCTTCGCGATGGAGCTCGTCTTGTTACTTCTCCAGAAGAAGTGTTGTCCGATCTTGGTATAAAAAGCTCGATTATGAGCACATCGCAAGATAAAGAATTACCCAAAGATACTGTCGCTATATTAGAGCTTATTTCTATTTCTCATCGAGCGGTCTCAATTGACAAAATTATATCTACGACTAAACTTGAACCACAAAAAGTAATGGCAATTCTTACGGAGCTTACGATCGGCGGTTATATAATAGAAACGCCTGGAGGATATGCTAATCGTTTCAAAAACTAATAATGACTAAAACAAAACAGCAAAAAAAGATAGAAAAAATAGAAGATGGGCGAACTCTGGTGATAGTAGAATCCCCCACTAAAGCCCGCACAATTAGCGGATTTCTTGGTAAGGATTTTAAGGTTGAATCCTCTTACGGCCACGTAAGAGATCTTCCTAAATCTAAGCTCGGTATAGATACCGAAAACAATTTTGAGCCTCAATATGTTGTTCCAATTAAAAATAAAAAGAGAATTAATGAATTAAAAAAGGCGGCGGCGGCCGCATTAAAAGTAATCCTTGCAACTGACGAAGACCGCGAAGGAGAGGCTATCGCTTGGCATCTTAAAGAAGCATTAGGGCTAGATAATAAAAAATATGAACGGATTGTTTTTCATGAAATAACTCCCGAAGCCATTAAAGAATCGCTTGCTAATCCAAGAAAAATATCTTTTGACCTAGTGGATGCTCAACAAGCAAGAAGAGTTTTAGACCGCTTAGTCGGATATAAACTTTCCCCTCTTCTTTGGAAGAAGATTATGGGACGACTTTCGGCAGGAAGAGTCCAGTCAGTCGCCGTTCGTCTTATTGTTGAGCGCGAAGAAGAGATAAGACGATTTATTCCTGAAGCTTACTACACAATTAAAGGATTATTTAAAGTGAATGGAAGCGAATTAGAGGCTATTCTTCTTAAAATAAGTGGTAAATCGGCGCCAAAGCCGGGTATAAAAAACGAAAAAGATGCAGATAAAATTATCGCTGAGATTAAACAATCTGACTGTAAAATCGCCACAATTGAAGAAAAAAAAGTTTCTCGCTCTCCAAATCCTCCATTTACAACAAGCTCTTTACAACAAGAGTGTGCGAGGAGACTTGGGCTGAGCGCAAAAGCCACTATGGTGCTGGCTCAACAACTTTACGAAAAAGGTTTTATTACCTATATGAGAACTGATTCTTTTAATCTCTCTTCTTCTTCTACCTCCGTGGCAAAAAAATGGCTAAACACAAACTTAGGAGGTGAATATTCTGAAGTAGCGCCTCGAATATGGAAAACTAAATCTAGGTCAGCACAAGAAGCACATGAAGCAATAAGACCGACTAATCCAGAAATGCTTTCCGCGGATATTAATGAAGAAGAAAAAGTTAAAAAGCTTTATGATTTGATTTGGCGGCGCTTTATGGCGTCCCAAATGCCTGATGCTATTTTTACCGCAAAAAGAATACTAATTGAGTCTGGAAAATATACACTTTCCTCCTCTGGAAGCTCTATAAAATTTGATGGGTACTTAAAAATTTGGCCCTCTAAATTTGAAGAAAGGATTTTGCCTGATATAAAAGAAGGAAGCGATATTCGCGTTCTTAACGCGCAAAAAGAACGCCACGAAACAGAGCCTCCAGCAAGATATAATGAAGCAAGTCTTATTAAAACTCTTGAAGAATTTGGCATTGGTCGCCCATCAACATACGCACCTATAATTTCCGTTATTCAAACAAGGCAATACGCGGAAAAAAATGAGCAAAAGAGATTCATTCCGACAGATATTGGAGAAAAAGTGAATAAACTTTTAACCGAGCATTTTACCGAAATAGTAGATATTGGTTTTACTGCCGAAATGGAAAATAAGTTTGACGCGGTAGCGTCCGGTAAGGCAGATTGGAAAAAAATAATTGCAGACTTTTATAATCCCTTTATTCAAAACTTAGAAAAAAAATATGAAGAGATTGAAAAAGAGAATATGGATGAATCAACTGACGAAATATGCGAAAAATGTTCTCGTCCGATGATTATCAAAAGAGGTAGATTTGGTCGTTTTATCGCCTGCTCTGGTTATCCAGAATGCAAAAATACTAAAAAGATTGCTCCAATAGCTTTAAAAACAGAATCTGGCACGGAAATGCCGTGCCCTAAATGCGGTGAAGGCAAAGTGATTCCTAAAAAAACAAAAAAGGGAAGAATGTTCTATGGCTGTAACCGCTATCCCGATTGTGATTTTGCAAGCTGGGCAAAACCAGGACAAAATGAATAATTTTTTATTGCTATTATTATGCTACTCTGAAATGAATATAAAAAATCAGATTAAAAAATAAAATAAAAACATGTTATCAGATAGAGATTTAAAAAAAGCTATTAAAGATAAAAGAATATCTTTCTCGCCAGAGATAAGCGCTAATCAAATAGGTCCAGCGTCTATTGATTTGAAACTATCTCCTCATTTTAAGTTTTTTCGCACCAATAAATTTAGTTTAATAGACATAAAACAGCCTCTTCCTAAAGATTTTATGGATTCTGTGACTTTAAAAAACAAAGATCCGCTCATTCTTCATCCAGGCAATTTTGTTTTAGCAAGCACCCAAGAGTATCTTAAATTAGGCAATGATATTGCTATGAAAGTTGAGGGCAAAAGCTCTTTAGCAAGAATAGGTCTTTTAGTACACACTGCTGGCTTTGTTGATCCAGGCTTTGAAGGGACATTAACATTAGAAATAAGCAATCAATCTAATGTTGCTGTAACTCTTTACCCTGATATGTATATCTGCCAAGTAGCTGTTTATCAATTATCTTCTCCGGCAGAAACTCCATATAATAAAAGAAAGAAGTCTTTATATCTTAAACAAAGACACCCCACTGAAATTAAAACTAAAAATTTATTTTAACTAATATTGTGTTGATGTATTAATCTATTGCGCTCTTTATGAAGGTGGCGCTATTCTAAATTCTGCATTCTAGGTTATATCTTCTCTAAAAACACAGCCTGCTGTCCGTCGATAGACGTTTGTTGTTAGTTATCAATTTATTTTATACTCATATCATGAGCGTTAAAGAGATTATTCGTGTGAATCCTGATGGCCTTATTAGTAAAGCGCATTCTTTTGCTGAAAAAGCCCACCAAGGTCAACGCAGGGCATCTGGAGAGCCATATTTTGAGCACCCTAAAAAAACCGCTGACATATTGCTTTCTTGGAAGCTTGATGAAGAAACAGTAGCTGCTGGTCTCCTGCATGATGTAATAGAAGATGCTGAAAACGCCATCAATAAATTTAAAGAATTACGTCAGGTTTTTGGAGAGAATATTGCCTTTCTTGTCGAAGGAGCAACTAAGCTCGGCAAAATAAAATATCGCGGAGAGGAGAGATATAAAGAGAGTATTAAAAAACTTATTCTTGCTTCTACTAAAGATGTTCGAATACTTCTAATAAAGCTCGCTGATCGGTATCATAATATGCAGACGCTAAAATATCTGCCACTAGAAAAACAATATCGAGTTGCTAGTGAAACATATGAAATATATGCGCCACTTGCGTATCGATTAGGCATGCAAAAAACAAGTGGAGAACTTGAAGATTTAGCTTTTCCCTACATTAATCCAGAGGCTCATGAGTGGCTTTATAAAAATGTCCGTGTGAAATATGAAGACCGAGAAAAATATTTAACCCGCATTAAACCAATAGTCTTAAAAGCGTTAATAGACGCAGATATCAAGCCCTTAAGAGTAGATTTTCGGGCTAAAAGATATTCTAGTCTTTATAAAAAATTACTCCGCTATGATATGGATATAGAAAAAATTTATGATCTTGTGGCTTTTCGTATTATCGTTAAAACAGTCGCAGACTGTTATGCTACCCTAGGAATTGTCCATAAACTTTGGCCTCCACTGCCTGGTAGAATAAAGGACTATATTGCTATTCCCAAACCTAATGGATATCAAAGCCTGCACACAGTTGTTATAGCAACCGGAAATAAAGTAGTTGAATTTCAAATAAGAACAATGGAGATGCACGAAGAGGCCGAAAATGGCATTGCTGCCCATTGGGCATACGCAGAAACAAAAGGCACTGAAAACTATGCTAAAAGACAGGCCTCCGTTGCTAAAAGCGCTGATATAGAATGGATTAAAAAACTTCGCGCTTGGCAAGAGGAAGGAAGCGATGGAAATACAAGTTTTATTGATGCGATGAAAATTGACTTTTTTAAAGACAGGATATTCGCCTTAACCCCAAAAGGAGAAGTTATTGATTTACCTGCTGGAGCAACGCCAGTAGATTTTGCCTATCAAATTCATTCTGTAATTGGCGACCAATGCGTTAGAGCAAAAGTAAATGGGCAGATAGTTCCTTTACATCATGAGCTACGATCTCATGATATTGTTGAGATAATTACACAAAAAGGGAAGAAGCCTTCTGCGTCCTGGCTTGAGTTTGTTCGCACAAGCGAAGCAAAAAACCGTATTAGAAAAATTGTTAGTAAAAAAACCGGAGCAGCGTTTACAGTTTCGTCAAAGCAAGTTAAATTTCGTATTTCAGCAGAAGATAAAATAAATCTTTTAGAGAATATTTCTGGTATTATTTCTCGTTCTCATATTCACATTGCAAGCATTGACTCTACCACAGAAGAGCGCGGAGGATATTGTTCTATTAAAGTTATTTGCGATACTGACGACCATGGTAAAGTACAAAAGCTTATGTTAAAGCTAAAAAGCTTAAAAGAGGTCAAAGAAATAGAATATAAATTTGTTTAAATATCTGCCCCGGACAATCTATGAATTAAAGCATTTAATTCTTCGGGGGAATAATAGTTAATCGTTATTTTGCCCCTCCCTCCATCATCATCAATTTGTGTTTTAGTGCCCAAGAATTCTTCTAATCTGGATTGTAAAGATATAAGTTCTGGGCTTAAGTGATGTGTCTCAAGGCCTGTTTTTGCTTTTTTTATTATTGCCTTTAAGTCTCTCACTGACGGCT
>JACCDV010817892.1_pt1 | contig 11193 bp, 11 predicted proteins | sample 7446131 | NCBI WGS metagenome assembly JACCDV01 (sample SAMN15323448, study PRJNA562643) | freshwater metagenome | isolation source: river surface water | place: USA:Blue River Watershed | collected 2017-08-17
GGGCATCGTGGAATGGTGGGTTCAGCCATTGTTCGAGAATTGCAGGCTCAAGGGTTTGCAAATATTGTGACTCGAACGCATTCAGAGTTGGATTTGTGTAATCAGCAAGCTGTGTCTTATTTTTTTCAACAAGAAAAGCCTGAGCAAGTATATTTGGCTGCTGCTAAAGTTGGAGGTATTCATGCAAATAATACTTACCCAGCGGAGTTCATTTATGACAATCTGATGATTGAGGCCAATGTTATACATCAGGCTTTTAAGGCGGGTGTTAAAAAGCTTTTATTTCTAGGCTCTAGTTGCATATATCCAAAATTGGCAAAACAGCCTATGTCTGAAGAAACCCTTTTGACTGGTAAATTAGAGACTACTAACGAACCTTATGCCATTGCTAAGATTGCGGGTATAAAATTGTGTGAAAGTTATAACCGTCAATATGGTGAGTCGTACAAAATAGATTATAGATCTGTGATGCCTACTAATTTATATGGGCCTGGAGATAATTATCATCCTGAAAATAGTCATGTCATTCCTGCATTAATTAGGCGTTTTCATGTGGCGAAAGAAAAAAAATCTCCTGAAGTTGTAATTTGGGGTTCTGGTACACCCATGCGTGAATTTCTTTATGTCGATGATATGGCAACCGCCTCGATTTTTGTAATGAACCTAGATAAGAGAGTCTATGATCAACATACTGAACCGATGCAGAGTCATATTAACGTTGGTTTTGGTTCGGACTTATCAATCAAAGAACTAGCTGAAAATATTGGACATGTTGTTGGCTACCAAGGAAAAATAACTTTTGATTTAACGAAACCTGATGGAACACCTAAAAAATTAATGAGTAGTCATCGAATAGAAAAAATGGGATGGAAGCCAAAGGTGAGTTTGATTGATGGACTAAACATTACATATCAAGATTTTTTGAAATAACTAAATATCATTTTTTAACCTTGCTTTTAATACATTTATTTGTTTAATGTTTGATATATTTCTGCTAACAGAATTCTTTTCAGTTTCAATATCAAGTGACTGCAGTAATGAATAATCACTGCTTGAAATATTAAAAGCCAATCTCGCGCACTGCTGTATAACTCTATGTCTCAACATGCGCCTTGGCATCTGTTGCCACGATGCTTGATCAGTTCTTACTTCCTCAAAATATTCTTTAATAATTATTGGTAAGATTCTATCGTTTCGATAGATCGCACACTCCATCCATCTTGGGATGCCATCAATGAGTTCCGATGAGTCTTTTAAACTCATTCCTGTAAACTGTGGATGTTCATTAATGAGCTTTGACCAGCCATTAATAGTGATAAATGGTTGGTAAGTGTCATCAATACTTTTAATCAGTACAATCTCATCAGATAGAGGGTCTAATCGATACTTATTAGCCATTCTGAGTAACTGTACTTGAGGATAGGGTGGTACACCTAGATGTTGATCTAGCCAAAGCTGAATCTCTTCTGGATCAAGGTCCAAAGTTTGGCAAAGATTATTGATGGCTGTTTGTAGCACTTTCATGAGAGCTCCTTGATGACTAAGCGACGGCTGTTCTGGATAGGCACTTGATACTGCTCAACTAAATCAGGATATTCTTCCGTCAGTTTCTTGGCGTCTAGCCTCAAAGAGGGTTTTGGTGCTTTCCAAGTAGCTAAAGTCTGTCCATGAAAGGTTAATACTTCAGCATCTTGCATCTGCCCCATGATGCTTTGCTTGATCTGACTGATCTCTGCTTCATACTGCTCAACTTGTTCATTAAGAGATTTGAGTTTCTTAATCAGCTCGTACGTCTGAGCAGGGGCCTCGATTGATTTACAAACTGTTGATTTACCAAAAAGTGTCTTGTAATCAGATTCTGATGTGGCTGGAGGTGGGATGTCTTTCAGTACATGATCTTCCCAGAAATATATAGCGCGCTCTATCACCATCTGCTCTAACTCAAGATCACGAGTGATCTCATAGATCCTAAAGTCGGTATTACCAAATAGGACTGCTAGATCAGTTCGATCAATATTGGTCAGCATCATGTACCAAACACATTGAACCAAATATGACAGTGGTACCTGATCACTTCCAGCCTCTCCCCATTCAGATTGAGCAAAGGGATTAGCTGTTTTACATTCCAAGATCCGTGAGGCACTAATTCGACCATCTTTATCAATCAATGGTGTATCGCCATCCAAGACAAATCGATCGATGTGCCCATGCATATACTGATAATCAGGATGAACCACTGCCGCGCCATGGCTTGCTAAACATAAGCCCGTGGCCAGAGCGTATTCAGATGCGACAAACTCTTCGGCAAATTGACCAAAGCGCAAGGGTAGTGAATCTTTAACAGTTATTTCCTTCCCAGTCTTCTCCATCCAGACATCCACAGCGCTTCGATACTTAGAAAGCCCCAATAAAGCGCCAACATCTGAACCACCTAGACTTTTGGCACGTAACAGTGCAAAATCTTGATTATTAAGCATATTTTTTCTCCGTAATATATAAATAATTACCATTAAAGTAGTAATTATTATCATAATAAGGTAAAAATTAGTTGATTACAAGTGATCAGATTAGGGCAGCGCGAGCATTATTGAGGTGGTCTGGTAAAGATTTGGCTGAAAAATCCGGGATTGGATTTTCAACGCTAATGAAAATGGAGTCAGATCCTGGTGTTCCAAACAGTAACTTCAAAACATTTGATGCGTTGAAAAAAGCATTCGAGGATGCTGGCGTTGAATTTACTGGCTCACCCGATTCACAGGCAGGGGTGCGCTGGAAAAAATGATTGATGATCTTCGCCGTACAAATGTGCGACGAGAAATGAAAGATTTGGTCAAGCGTACTGGATTTAAAAATCAGCAGTATGCCAAGCAGATTGAAGATATTTTAGTCAGAGCAATCAGGGTGTCTCGGCTTTATCGAGGACCATTGCCCAAAGATATTTTTGTACCTGAATTGAATCGCTGGATTCCCTATGGGAGGGCAAAACGAGGTCGTCAAGATCAAAAAAGACAGAGATATATTTTGTTGAGCGCTATCTGTCGCTCGTGGTTATTGGGTTTTAATGAGCAGCCCATAGTGAATAAGAGAGGTAATGACTCAAGACCATTTGTTGCCTTTGTGGAAGACATTTTTATGGGTGAAGGTATTGCTAACACCATTGACAATATTGATGATTACAGAACACATAAGAAGAAGTTATATCGAGAGTTTGAGAAATAACTATTCGATCTAGCCACACTTATTTAATCAGGGACTTTCTTGATGGACCAGACCTAAATTGAGGTTTTTCAACCTCAAAGGAGCCAATCATGGCAAGTAAGAAAAGTCAGTCCACAGGACCTAAAACAGTGGCCGGTAAAGTAAAGTCATCACAAAATGCACGCAAAGCTGCAATATTCACAGCGGGCTATTTGTCTTGGGAGGATAAGGATGCCAAGCAAGCCGAAATGGATGCCATAGCCCAGCAATGGGGAGCAAGTGACCCAAGTCGACAGATGATTCTTCGAACGATCGAGCAGAGTCATCAGGGTCTTGAACGTATGATGTACGCTGAATGTCGAAGAATTGAAGGCGCCATGCAGTCTGCAACTGTTGCGCATCAATTCTGTAAACAATCAGGAATTAGTTTGGTGGCTGATCAAATACCGTATTGGTTTTTCTTAGCGTCAGGCGATACGGAGAAGCAACATGCCTTGTATCTTGGGAAGGTTTACGACGAAGCTGATGATTTAAAAAGGCGTTATTCGGATCAATTGGTAGCTCAAGCTCAAGAGCATTTCCCAAATTTGTATGAATATGTTTTAACTGGTTATAAATCAAGCAATTCTTTTCTAAACGTATTGGGTCACCAATACAAACAATCGATGCCATCCTTAAATTTAGTGGCTCTGATGAATGAGTTAAATGAACAATATAAGTTTCATTTGATTTGGGCAGAAGCACCAGAGCGATATCAAATCATCATTGATGGTATTCGAGCCACGCAAATGTTAGAAATCATGGATTTAGAAAAAAACAGTCGCTATGCTGCTAGTTTTCAAAATCGTTTGATCAAAGGATTCACAGCCTTAGCTGCTTTAGATCAACATGAACAGCATCAATCAAGAGATAGCTTAGAAGTAATCAAAGAAATCAATGCTTCTGATATGAAAAAGTTGGAAGAGCCATCTGCAACGGTAATGGTCTCAGAAAGTTAATTTTTTAGGTTCATGGGATGATGTGAGTTAGTCGTTCACTTCATCCCATTTTTGCAAAACGAACTACCTAAGTTACTGATTTCATTTAGATGAGTGATGCTTTAAATAGTTATTTGAGGCAATTTAAGTGTGAGAAAATTGGGTTAATACGAAAAATAGTGAATTGAAATGATTCTAGTCACAGGTGGCGCAGGTTTTATTGGTAGTAACTTTATATTGGATTGGTTGGCCAATCCAGCGGCGGAAGGTATTGTTAATTTAGATAAGCTGACTTACGCGGGCAATTTGAGAACTTTGCAATCACTGTCTACTGATCCTCGTCACGTCTTTATTCAAGGCGATATTGGCGACTATGATTTGGTATTAGCCTTATTAAAAAAATATGCTGTTCGTGCGGTTGTAAACTTTGCTGCTGAATCTCATGTCGATCGTTCAATTCATGGGCCTAGCGACTTTATTCAAACCAATGTTTTGGGAACCTTTAATCTGCTTGAAGCGGTGCGTGCTTACTGGGTTGAATTAACAGAGGATAAGAAGGAGGCATTTCGTTTCTTACATGTATCCACGGATGAAGTGTATGGCACATTGTCACCTGAAGCCCCTGCTTTTTCTGAGATGCATCCGTATGAACCTAATAGTCCTTACTCAGCATCTAAAGCAGCTTCAGATCATTTGGTTCGAGCTTGGTACCACACTTATGGTTTGCCGGTTTTAACAACCAATTGCTCCAATAACTATGGCCCATATCATTTCCCTGAGAAGTTAATTCCCTTGGTCATTCTTAATGCCTTGGCGGGTAAGCCTTTGCCGATTTACGGTGATGGACAACAAATCCGTGATTGGTTGTATGTCAAAGATCATTGTTCAGCGATACGTTATGTTTTAAAGTCTGGCAAATTAGGTGAAACCTACAATATTGGCGGTTGGAATGAAAAGCCTAACTTAGAGGTTGTTCACACAATTTGCTCTATCCTAGATGAATTGAGACCTAAATCTGATGGTGCTCACTATGCAGATCAAATCACGTTTGTGAAGGACCGACCTGGCCATGACCGTCGTTATGCGATTGATGCCAGAAAAATAGAGCGAGATTTAGGCTGGAAGCCTCTTGAGACATTTGAATCAGGTATTCACAAAACAGTGCAGTGGTATTTGGAGAACTCAGATTGGACTGACAATGTTCTGAGTGGCTCTTATCGCGACTGGGTGAAGAAACAATACAGTTAAATCCAGCCATGTCTTATTCCTCATTTGAACTTTTAGACCACAGTCGGCCGATTTTAATTTTTGGACGTGATGGGCAAGTAGGAAAAGCACTGCAGCAAACTTTGAGTGATTTTCAGGTTCCTGTGATTTATTTGAGCCGTAAAGATTGTGACCTTGCTGACCAGTCATCATTGCAGGCGGTTTTGAATCGCTATCAACCACAAGTCATTATCAACGCGGCAGCTTACACAGCAGTTGATAGGGCCGAGTCCGAGCGAGATCTTGCTATTGCAATTAACGCCAAAGCACCGGAAATCATGGCGAATTATATGGCTCATGTGGCACATGGTATTTTGGTGCACTACTCAACAGATTATGTGTTTGCTGATACCAAAACAACTGCTTATCAAGAGGTTGACTCACCTGGTCCGATGAAGCAATTGTGCGGCTATGGCCAAAGTAAATGGTTGGGGGAGCAAGCCATAGAGAAACAATTTAATCTTGATAAGTATCTAAAAAGCACTGAAGATCAAACTCAATTGAGTCGCTATTTTATTTTGCGTACTTCTTGGGTGTATGGTGATGGAGATAATTTTATTCGGACCATGTTGCGTTTAGCTGCTGAGCGAGACAATTTGAGGGTGGTTGCTGATCAAATCGGTGTGCCGACGTCGGCGCAGTGGTTGGCTGAAATTGGAATTCAAATGGCAGGCTCTCGGTTAGATTCAGGAATTTATCATGCCGTTCCAGACGGTGAAACATCTTGGCATGGCTTGGCTGTGTTCGCGATCGAAACAGCAGCGATGACAGGGGAAGGGATTGATGTAAAAGTTGAAAATATCTTGCCGATTACCAGTGAAGGGTACCCCGTTGCTGCAAAGCGACCAATGAACTCTCGTTTATCCAATCAAAAGTTAAAAAAAGCACTTTCCGAAATGGCTTACACATCAGCTTATCCAAATTGGCAAGAGCAGGTTGAGGCTTATGTCAAAGATTATGTTGCCACATCCCTTAAAAGCTAGATAAATTCGAGTATGCTCTTATGAAATTTAACAATAATCATTGATATGACTAATCAAATAAATCCTCTTCATCGCAAGGGCATCATATTGGCTGGCGGATCGGGTTCGCGTTTATATCCGGTGACTCAGGCTGTGTCCAAACAACTCATGCCGGTATACGATAAACCGATGGTTTATTACCCACTAAGTACTTTGATGCTGGCTGGAATTAAAGATATTTTATTAATTTCCACACCGCAAGATACACCCCGTTTCATTGAACTTTTGGGGGATGGATCTCAATGGGGAATGAATATTGAGTATGCTGTTCAACCCACACCAGATGGCTTGGCGCAAGCCTTCATCATTGGTAAAGAGTTTCTTGGGAGCCATCCTTCTGCTTTGGTTTTGGGTGACAATATTTTTTATGGCCATGAGTTAGTTCATCAACTATATGCTGCAAACAATCGTACTTCTGGCGCCACGGTCTTTGCATATCACGTCAATGATCCTGAGCGTTATGGAGTGGTGGAATTCAATGATTCTTTGAAGGCATTATCGATTGAAGAAAAGCCCGTAAGACCAAAAAGCAATTATGCGGTCACGGGCTTGTATTTTTATGATCAGCAAGTTTGTGATATTGCTGCAGAAATTAAGCCAAGTGCGCGCGGCGAATTAGAAATTACCGACATCAATCGGCATTATCTTGAATCAGGTCAGTTGCAAGTTGAAATCATGGGCCGTGGCTTTGCTTGGCTAGATACTGGTACTTATGATTCATTACTTGATGCCGCGGGATTTATCGCAACACTTCAAAAGCGTCAGGGCTTGATGGTGGCCTGTCCAGAAGAAATTGCTTATCGCCAGAGCTGGATTTCTGCTGATGATGTTCTGAGATTAGCGGCACCTTTGAAGAAAAATGCTTATGGGCAGTATTTGGAAAAAATGCTGAAAGAAAGAATTTAATGCCCATCACTGCGACTCCTACAGTTATTCCAGATGTGTTGGTGATTGAGCCACGTTTGTTTAGTGATGATCGCGGTTGGTTCTTTGAGTCTTTCAATGAAAAAGACTTTTCTGCGGCAGTAAATCAAAAAGTTAAATTTGTTCAGGATAATCACTCTAGTTCTAAATTAGGTGTACTAAGAGGACTTCATTATCAAACTGAGTATACGCAAGGTAAGTTGGTGCGGGTATGCCAGGGGGCTGTATTTGATGTGGCAGTTGATCTGCGAGAGTCTTCTCCAACATTTGGTCAATGGTTTGGCATTGAGTTGTCGGCTGCCAATAAAAAGCAACTATGGATACCAGCTGGTTTTGCCCATGGTTTCTTAACACTTTCCGATCATGCTGAATTTTTGTATAAAACAACGGAGTATTGGCATGCTGCCAGTGAGCAATGCATCGCTTGGAATGACCCTGTTTTAAACATTGAATGGCCTAAAATAGATGGCAATGTGATTGTTAATCAAAAAGATGAGGCGGGTTGTTCTTGGCAAGCGGCACCAAAGTTTAAATAGAAAGACTGTAAATGAAAGTAACGGTGGTTGGTTCAGGTTATGTGGGTCTTGTGACAGGTGCTTGCCTGGCCGAATTAGGTAATCAAGTATTTTGTTTGGATCTCGATCAAAAAAAGATCGATCTCTTGAACAGTGGTGGTGTTCCTATCTATGAACCTGGTCTAGAAGAAATGATTGCTCGCAATCGTTCAGCTGGCCGCCTGCAATTTTCTACAGATATTGAGGCAGCGGTTGCCCATGGAGATATTCAGTACATTGCTGTTGGTACTCCGCCTGATGAAGATGGCTCAGCTGATTTGCAGTATGTACTTTCTGCTGCTCGTAATATTGGTCGTTATATGACTAATTTTAAAGTGGTGATTGATAAATCAACAGTTCCTGTGGGAACTGCGGATAAGGTTAAAGCCGCCATTGCTGATGAGCTCACAAAAGCCCAGCGACAAGTAGATTATTCCGTAGTCTCTAATCCAGAATTCTTAAAGGAAGGTGCTGCAGTTGAGGATTTTATGAGGCCTGACCGAATTGTGGTGGGAACCTATGATGATCAATTAGGTCAGCGAGCCAAGGAATTGATGCGCAAACTGTATGCGCCATTTAATCGCCATCATGAACGTACTTTTTATATGGATGTGGGCAGTGCTGAGTTAACAAAATATGCTGCAAATGCCATGTTGGCCACTCGCATTTCATTTATGAATGAATTGGCGAATTTGGCTGAACGAGTTGGGGCAGATATTGAACATGTTCGCCAAGGCATTGGATCTGATAGTCGAATTGGTTATGGCTTTTTATATGCAGGCACTGGTTATGGCGGATCTTGCTTTCCAAAAGACGTTCAAGCATTGATCAAGACTGGACAAGAGTATGAGCAAGATCTAAAAATTCTGCAGTCTGTTGAAGCTGCTAATGAAATACAAAAAAGTACCTTGGTCAATAAGATTATTGGCCGATATGGTTCTGACCTTAGTGGTAAAACATTTGCAATGTGGGGTTTGGCATTTAAGCCTAATACCGATGATATGCGTGAAGCTCCCAGTCGCGTGATTATTCAACAATTGGTTAAGCGTGGCGCGCGCATTCAGGCCTATGATCCAGTTGCTAGTAAAGAAGCCCAACATTGTTTTGAATTAGATTTCCAAGATATCCCACAAGGTTTAAAGCAAGTGACTTGTGGTGAAACCATGCAGTCGGTATTAAAAAAGGCTGATGCTCTTGTGATTGTCACTGAGTGGAAAGCGTTCAGATCCCCCGATTTTGAATTATTAAAACAAGAATTAAAAGACCCCATCATTTTTGATGGACGAAATCTTTATGAGCCTGAAGAAATGAAACTTGCTGGTTTTGAATACTATGGCATTGGTAGAACAACTCATTCATTAAGAAAAAGATAATCATGAAGAAAATATTGGTCACTGGTGGTGCGGGTTTTTTGGGATCTCATTTATGTGAACGTTTACTAGGTGAGGGTAATGATGTTTTGTGTGTTGATAATTTCTACACAGGTAGTAAAGATAATGTGAAGCATCTCCTGGCAAACCCTCATTTTGAATTAATGCGCCACGATGTGACTTTCCCCTTGTACGTGGAAGTTGATGAGATATACAACTTGGCCTGCCCAGCCTCGCCACCTCATTACCAATTCGATCCTGTCCAAACCACTAAAACCAGTGTGCATGGCGCTATTAATATGTTAGGTTTGGCTAAGCGTTTGAGGGCAAAAATTCTTCAGGCTTCAACCAGTGAAGTGTATGGTGACCCGGAAATTCATCCTCAAACTGAAGATTACTGGGGTCGTGTTAATCCGGTCGGTATCCGAAGTTGTTATGATGAGGGTAAACGCTGTGCGGAAACTCTGTTCTTTGATTACTGGCGTCAGCATCAAGTGGATATCAAAGTGGTGCGTATATTTAATACTTACGGCCCAAGAATGGATCCCAATGATGGTCGCGTAGTCTCTAACTTCATCATGCAAGCGCTGCAGGGTAAAGATATCACGATTTATGGTGATGGCCATCAAACCAGAAGTTTTTGTTATGTAGATGATTTGATTGATGGCATGGTACGCATGATGAATGGCCCTGCTGGCTTTACGGGTCCAGTCAATATTGGCAATCCTGGAGAGTTCACCATGCTTGAATTGGCTCAACAAGTGATTGCATTAACTCAATCAAAGAGCAAATTAGTTTTTATGCCTTTGCCGCAGGATGATCCTAAGCAACGTCAGCCAAATATTGATTTAGCAAAAACCCAATTAGCTTGGCAACCCAAAATTGCATTGAAGGACGGGTTGTTGAAAACCATTGAGTATTTCCAGCAAGTTGTTCATCAAACTAAGTGAGTGTGAACATGAATAAATATCAACGCGTTCTCGTGGTCAGCCCCGGTAATGTTGTTACCGGCGGGCCTGAGTGTATGCATCACTTAGTGCAACTCTTGCGAGAGATTGGTCAAGATGCTTATATTGTGTATACCCCTTTTGCCCAGACATTTGATGTGCCCGAAGCTTATAAGCATTATCAAACGCCAATTGCTCGTTTTGCTGATATTGCTGGTGAGTTGATCATTTTTCCAGAAATTAATACCACCATGGCGATGTCTGTGAAAAATGCTCAAGCATCTATTTGGTGGTTATCTCTGGATAATTTCTTAGAGCGCCGTCATATCAGTCCATTAAGAGACAAAATTAGATACTTTAAGAAAGTATTGAAAGGTCAACGACCCATGAATGGAGTTGCAAGCTTTGGTAAGCTCATTCATTTTGCACAGAGTTTTTATGCCAAAGATTATTTGGAATCTAAAGGTTTATCTGTAATTCCTTTTTATGAGCCTATTGCGGATCAATTTTTACAGGATGGCTTGGATCCTGGTATTCAAGGGAGAGAAGATGAAATTCTTTACAACCCTGTAAAAGGTAAAAAAATCACAGAGTTATTGATCAAAAATTTTCCTCAATATACTTTTACCCCATTGAGAGGTTTTGATCGTGCTGGCTTAACAAAGAAATTTCAAACTGCTAAGTTATATATCGATTTTGGCCATTTCCCAGGTCGAGAAAGATTGCCACGTGAATCTGCCATGCATGGTTGCTGCCTGATTACAGGTCGTTTAGGTTCGGCAGGCAATCAAGTCGATTTACCGATCGACTTGAAATATAAATTAGATATTCATGATCCGAAATTTATGGAGCAGTTCGGTGAATTATCTCAAGATATATTGAATAATTTTGAGTATCACCATCAAGAGTTTGCGGCTTACAGAGACCATGTGAAA
>JACCDV010611556.1_pt1 | contig 11188 bp, 10 predicted proteins | sample 7446131 | NCBI WGS metagenome assembly JACCDV01 (sample SAMN15323448, study PRJNA562643) | freshwater metagenome | isolation source: river surface water | place: USA:Blue River Watershed | collected 2017-08-17
GAAAGTATTGCCGAAATTGAAAAAATGTTGGACAGCAACACCAAAATGGTTTTCATCACCGCAGGTATGGGTGGAGGAACAGGTACGGGTGCAGCTCCAGTAATTGCGCAATTAGCAAAAGAGCGCGATATTTTAACAGTTGGTATTGTTACGATTCCTTTTCAATTTGAAGGGAAAGTTCGCTCTGAGCAAGCGTTAGCTGGAGTAGAACGTTTACGTAAACAAGTAGATTCTTTAGTTGTTATCAATAATAATAAATTACGTGAAGTGTATGGAAACTTAGGTTTCAAAGCAGGTTTCTCTAAAGCTGACGAAGTGTTATCTACTGCTTCAAGAGGAATTGCTGAAGTAATTACACATCACTATACTCAAAATATCGACCTTAAAGATGCTAAGACAGTATTATCAAACAGTGGTACTGCTATCATGGGTTCTGCTACTGCGTCTGGACCTGAAAGAGCAAAACAGGCGATTATGAGTGCTTTAGATTCTCCTTTATTAAATGATAATAAAATCACAGGTGCTAAAAACGTATTGTTATTAATCGTTTCTGGAACTGACGAGGCTAACGAAATCACAATCGATGAAATTGGAGAAATCAATGACTTCATTCAGTCTGAAGCAGGTTACAATGCAAATATCATCATGGGAGTTGGTGAAGAAGAAGCTTTAGGTGAAGCTATTTCGGTAACGGTTATTGCTACAGGTTTTAATGTAGAACAACAAGCTGAAATCGTTAATACAGAACCAAAGAAAATTATTCATTCGTTAGAAGATGAACAAAAAATTGTTCACGAATTAATGAATAAAGCAGCTTCAAATATTACGGTTAATAACCCAATTTTCGAAACTGCAAAAGTAGAAGAAGTTAAAGCCGATATCATCAATCCTATTTGTGACGAAGTGGTAGAGCAAAAAATAGTTTTTACTTTAGAGGAAGAAGTTGAGGAACCAAAATTTGAAATTCATACACCAGTTGCTCCTGCAATGGATTTAGTTCCAACTTCTGAATTAATTAAAAATATTGATGTTCAATTTGAGGTAATTACAGCTAATGTAGCGCCTACATTCGAAATTATCACACCACAAATTAGAGAAATCGAAGTAAAAGATCCTGAATTTGTAGTGGCAAAAGAAGAAATTAGTTTTTCATTCGATTTATTTGCTGCAAAAGAAGAGGTAAAAGAAGTAACTCAAGAAACTACTATTGTTTTTGAATTGACACCAGAAACACGCCAAATGGAAGTAAAAGATCCAATCAACGTGGTTCCAGTTACAGAAGTAAATCAAAACGGAATTATTAAATATTCGTTAGAAGATTACTTAGAAAAAGAAGAAGAATTAGTAGCTTCAAAACCTATCGAAGTGGTTAATGAGCCATTAGATGAGGAGTTAAACTTCACGATGAAAACCAATGTTCAAAAGTTTGAAGATGCAGCTCAATTGGATAACGTTTCGCCATTAGAAATGTCAATCGAAGAAACATTGAAATTCAGAGCCGAAGAACGTAAAAGAAAAATGAAAGAATTCAATCATAAATTCAACAATAATGCACAAATTGATGAATTTGAAAGAGTTCCAGCATATAAAAGAATGGGGTTAGATGTTGCATCACAGTCTAACAACAACAGCAATCAGTCTAGAATGTCATTAGGAATCGATAGTAACGATGATATCCAACTTCGTTCAAACAATTCGTTCCTTCACGATAATGTAGATTAATCTATTACAAACTAACCTACCCATTAAAACCCGAAGAGCAATTTTCGGGTTTTTTTATTACCTTTGCATTTGATTTTTTGAACCTATTTCCAGCTGTTCATTGTAAGTTTTTTGGTTATCATGTTATTTTTCTAATTTTTTAAAAGAGCTTCTTAAGTCGCTTTTTAAAAAAAGAAAAATTCGCACAATAACTCAAAAAAGCTTTCCATTGCCATCTGGGTTAACGAAGAAAAAAAGAGGATAGATTTAAGAAGTTAGACTAACTTGAAACCTGAAACAAAATAACAATTAAACAAAAAAATAAATATATGAGTTTAGAAGCAAAAATCATGGACCAAATGAAGGAAGCCATGAAAGCAAAAGATAGTGTAGCTTTAGAAGCGTTAAGAGCAATTAAATCGGCAATTATTTTAGCTAAAACAGAAGCTGGAGCAGGAGATGGTTTGTCAGAAGATCAAGAAATCAAAATGTTACAACGTTTAGTTAAAATGCGTAAGGATAGTGCTGAAATCTTCACAACGCAAAACCGTCCTGATTTAGCCGAACCAGAATTAGCGCAAATTGCTGTAATTGAGAAGTTTTTACCAGCTCAGTTATCAGAAGCAGAAGTAGAAGCAATCATTTCTAAAATCATTGCTGAAACTGGTGCTTCAGGAATTGCTTCTATGGGTAAAGTTATGGGCTTAGCCACTGCTCAAATTGGAGGACAAGCAGAAGGAAAAGTAATTTCTGGAATTGTAAAGAAACTTTTAGTTTAAAAAATACTTTCTCGCTCCCTCTCCTTTGGAGATGGTTGGGGTGAGGCTCGGCTTCGTAGCTCAACTGGATAGAGCACTGGATTTCGGCTCCAGCGGTTGGGGGTTCGACTCCCTTCGAGGTCACATAATTAAAACACCAGCATAGCTTGGTGTTTTTTTATTTCATATAAACATTATTTTTTACGTTATTTGTGAGATAGTCCCAATCTTATGCAAACCCCACCCGTTGAACACGAATTATTTTTAGCCGATTATATTGCCATGTTTGTGGTAGTGGCTCCTTTTGCATCAATTTTTTTAGCATTTGCTTTTTATGTTTCTGAGATAGTTTATTTACGAAATTACCAAAAACCATTGATTGTATTTGCGAACGTTAATTTTTTAAAGTTAAGCGATTCTCGTAAGCATATTTTAGCTTCTAATTTTCAATTTTACAACCGATTAAAACCAAAATACAAGCGTTATTTTGAGCACCGAGTAGCAAAGTTAATTTTTCATTACAATTTTGAAGGAAGAGATATAGAAGTTACTGAAGAAATGAAAGTTACTATATCTGCCACTTATGTAATGTTAACCTTTGGAATGCGGGAATATTTGAATCCGCTTTTTAAAAGAATCGTTATTTATCCTGATATCTATTATTCGTCTCAAAATGATAATTATCACAAAGGAGAATTTAATCCGAGAATGGAATCTGTAGTTTTTTCATGGAAACATTTCAAAGAAGGAATTGATATTACAAACGATAATTTAAACTTAGGTTTGCATGAATTTACACATGCATTTCATATTTATGCCTTAAAAAGTGATAAAGCAACTTTTGTATTATTTAATGAATCACTTCAAAATTTATTCCGAGTAGTTTCAAAACCAGAAGTTAAACAACGTTTAGTTGAATCTGGATTTTTACGTGATTATGCCTACGAAAATCAGTTTGAATTTGTGGCTGTTTTATTGGAATATTTCTTCGAATCTCCTGAAGAATTTAAGTTAAAATTTCCTTCAATCTTTTTGAAAGTCAAGCAAATGATTAATTTTAACGAAAAGTATTTTTTGCCAGAATAGGCTTTAGTTTTCTGATATTTGTCATGTTTTGCTGTTAAATTATTGACTAACTTTAGGTCAATAAATACTCAAGGTTATGAAATTACCATTGATGATTAGTTATTTTTGATATCACTATTATTATAAGGTAATAACATAAGTGAATACTTAACAATTAAAACTTACACTTATGAAACAGAAGGTTCCCGTGTCAACAATAATGACAAAAAATGTAGTAAAGTTAAATTTATCGGATGATTTAACTAAAGCTGAAATGCTTTTTAAAAAGCATCATATACGACACATTCCTGTTGTTTATAGTAATAAAATTGTAGGGATGTTAAGTTATACTGATTTATTACGAATTTCTTTTACAGATGCAATAGACGATGGAGACGATGTAGATACAACGGTTTATAACATGTTTACTGTAGAACAAGTTATGGCAAAAAAATTAGTTTCAATTGCTCCAGATGCAACCATAAAAGAAGCAGCACAAATATTATCAACGAAAGAGTTTCATGCGCTTCCAGTTTGCGAAGGTGATTTATTAGTAGGAATTGTAACTACTACTGATTTAATAAAATATTTGATTGATCAATATTAAATAAAAAAAGCCTAACGTTTTGATGTGTTAGGCTTTTTATATATTACTTCGTAATCTGTTTCAAATCGGCAATAGTTGCAATCGGATCTTGAGCACCAAAAACGTAACTTCCTGCGACTAAAACATCAGCTCCAGCTTCAGCTAATTGTTTAGCGTTTTTGTTGGTAACACCACCGTCAATTTCAATTAGTGTAGTAGCGTTTTTTTTGTTGATTAACGCTTTTAGTTTCTCTACTTTTGAATACGTGTTTTCGATAAAAGATTGTCCTCCAAAACCTGGATTTACGCTCATAATACAAACCAAATCAATATCCTGAATCACATCTTCTAATAAATCAATATTTGTGTGTGGATTCAAAGCAACTCCAGCTTTCATGCCTTTTGCTTTAATAGCTTGAAGAGTTCTGTGTAAATGCGTACAAGCTTCATAATGAACTGTCAAAACATCAGCACCTAATTTTTTGAATGTTGAAATATATCGGTCAGGGTCAACAATCATTAAGTGAACATCAATTGTTTTTTTTGCGTGTTTGTTAATAGCGTCTAAAACTGGCATTCCAAAAGAAATATTCGGAACAAAGACGCCATCCATAATATCAATGTGAAACCAATCTGCCTCACTAGCATTAATCATTTCGATGTCGCGTTGTAAATTAGCAAAATCAGCAGCAAGTACTGAAGGAGCAATAAGTGTGTTTTTCATGTTGTAGTTAGTGTTGTTTGTTGGAGATTTCAAAATTCGTTGTTCAACATTGAATATTCAATCTTATTGCAAATGTACAAATATAAACTTTCATTTTTTGAATTTTGAATATTCAACTTGGAATGTTGAATCTTGAAGTTTTTTAAAAATAAAACTCCGGTAATCAGCCGGAGTTTCAATCATCAATCAAAAAACGAACAGTCTTAGACTGTTGTTATCTTTATAGTGTCACACTGAGCGCAGTCGAAGTGTTATCCTAAATATGTTTTTAAAATTTTACTTCTAGAAGTATGTTTTAATCTTCTAATTGCCTTTTCTTTAATCTGACGAACGCGTTCACGAGTTAAATCAAAAGTTTCTCCAATTTCTTCTAAAGTCATTGGATGTTGGTCACCTAAACCGAAGTATAAACGAACAACATCAGCTTCTCTTGGAGTTAATGTTTCTAAAGCTCTTTCGATTTCAGTTTGTAACGATTCGTGGATTAATTCTCTATCTGGATTTGGAGATTCACCTGAACGTAAAACGTCGTATAAGTTAGAATCTTCTCCTTCAACAAGAGGAGCATCCATTGATAAATGACGGCCAGAGTTTTTCATTGACTCTTTTACATCATTAACAGTCATATCTAACTCTTTTGCAATTTCTTCAGCTGAAGGAGCACGCTCATTAGATTGCTCTAACAAGGCATACATTTTATTGATTTTGTTGATAGAACCAATTTTATTCAATGGTAAACGTACAATACGAGATTGTTCTGCTAAAGCTTGTAAAATTGATTGACGAATCCACCAAACAGCATATGAAATAAATTTAAAACCACGTGTTTCATCAAAACGTTGTGCGGCTTTAATTAATCCTAAATTTCCTTCGTTAATTAAATCAGGAAGTGTAAGTCCTTGATTTTGGTATTGTTTTGCTACCGAAACCACAAAACGTAAATTAGCTTTTGTAAGTTTTTCTAAAGCTCTTTGGTCTCCAGCTTTAATTCTTTGTGCTAATTCTACTTCTTCATCTGCAGTAATAAGGTCAACTTTTCCAATTTCTTGTAGGTACTTGTCTAAGGAAGCAGTTTCACGATTGGTAACCTGCTTGGTAATTTTAAGTTGTCTCATCTAAATTTCTCCTTACTCTATTAAAAGTTCTTTTGTTATACGTAAGAGTTTGAAAAAAGTTACAAAACTTTAAAAAAAAATTATTCTAATATGTATTTCTCGATTTTGATTCTATGAAATTCAATTTTTTGATACATCCGATTAAAGAATATTTTACGATCTTTTTTTCCTGATAAATTAAGAAATTTTGAGTTTTTTAGCTGATTCGAAATGTAGTCTTCTTGTTCTAAACATGTTTTTTTGTTAGATGTTGCAAAATAGCCGAGCGCATTATAAGGTAGAAAAAATACCGATTTGTTTTTTGAAGTAAAAAGAGCGGTGTTGTTTAAAATTAATAATTCGTTGTAAAATAATTGATAGTTCTCGGAATTAGATTCGCATTTTTTTTCAATTACTCTTATTATAGTTTGTAAATCTTCTAAGATTTGGATTGCATTCTCGAAATTTAATAAGCCAGCTTCAAAAAAATAGGTTATTTGTTGAAGCGAACTATTTATAGTGGTATCATTCCATATTTCAATTCTTTTTGAGTTGTCAAAAAACAGTTTTAAGTTGTCATTACCATTTAATACACTTTCTTTAAAATGGAATTCTTCAAAGCGTGTTATTTCTTCTTTATTTAAAAGATGGTACCAAATATAAAATTTGAATTTAGAATATAAAGTTCCCGATACGGCATAATTCATTGGAATATCTTTTGCAGCATAGTAAATGGTGGTTTCTTCTGGGTTAAATGCTGATACTACCTGATTTGTAGTTTCAAAATATTCTTTAAAATCAGATAATGTTTCGATTTTCTTTGTTTTTTCTACAATTATTTGTTTACCATCATTAAATAACGAATCCATTGATATTTTATAAAACTTACAAAGTTGAATGGTTTCTTCAATAGAAAATTTACTTTTTAATGATATTCGTCTATGAGCAGCATCATAACTGATATCTAACACTTTTGCAATTTCATCATTTAATGAAATATTTTTTGGAAGTGTTTTTCTTATGGTTGACAGTAATATTTCTTGATAAGTCATTTTTTTGTGATTTTCACAAAAATACAAATTATTATAATTGTAAATCACATTTTTATTTGTGAAATACGAATTAGTTTTGGTATGTAATTTAAGCTTATGAAAAAAATAATCAGTGAAAATTTAGCTTCTTTTCGGGAGAAAGATCTAAAGCAATATTCAAGAATTATTAATCAATATTTTAAGAGGAAATGGCGATTTGTTTTTGTCTTTGCATTGGTTTCTTGTAGTGTTCAAAACCAAATTGAAAAAGGTGATTTTAAAAAAATACCAAAAACGATGACGGTTCGATTTTATGATAAATTGGATACCATTCAACATCAATATGGAAATCAGTCTTTTACAAGAAGTTTTATAAATGAATTTACCGATAAAAAAAATATCGATTTTAGTGTGCCAATAGAGCTACAACTTCAGAAAAATGATTTGTATATTAAATTTCAGGATGATTTCAAAAAGCAATTTGTAATTAAAGTGAGTGGAAAAAGAAAAAGAAAACGATTTGTTTTTTATCTTAATTATGAAACGGTTTCTTTTCCGATAATTTTTATTTCGAAACAGATGATTCGTTATACTATTGAATTCCCAACAAACGATAGCATTTTGATCAGTAGAAGTTATACAAATGAAGGTATGTTACTGTTTTTAGGTGGAGGAAGTTCTTATAAAAATGAGTATATATTTAAAATTATTAAAGATGAATAAGTTATTGTTGATTATTGTAACACTATGGAGTTTCAATGGTTTTTCTCAAAAAGAAACAAAATTTTTACTCAATCCATGGGAAAATGTAAATGGATATAGATTTGGAATTGGTGCTTATGAGAATTTTGAAATAGAAGCTTCATATTTAATTACTTCATATCCACAAAATGACCCCGGCTTTGGTGGGATGATTATGAGAGTTCAGTACATTGGAGCTGGTTTGGAATATTTAAGGATAGATAATATAAATGTGATTGGAACTAAACTATCATATGAAAATAGTTTTGCAATTTTTTCTGGACAAATTGCTGCTGATTTTCTTTTTAATGATGTTTCTACTCAAGTAAGAATAATGCCTAAGATTGGTTTGTCAGTATTTGGATACATAACATTGTATTACGGTTGGAATTTCAATTTGATAAAAGAAAGTGAATTACAACCGCATCAACATATTATTTCATTACAAATCAATTTATTAAATTAAAAATATAAAAATGAAAAATTTAATTGTTTTACTTTTGATTAGTTATTCTCTTAATGCTCAAGACACCATCGTTTTTCCAAAAGTAGATGTTTTTAAACGCAATATTTTAGAAGTAAGTTATGGCCAACCGCTTGGGGAATTATCAGATAAATACGAGAGTTCCTTAACCACGGCTTTTTATATGCGAACAAAAATTGCAAAGCGCCAGTTTATTGATTTTGGTTTGGAATTGAGTGGAATTGTCAACGGGAAAAATGTTGAATATAAAGTAGGTGATGAGATTATTCAATTGGATGGAAGCAAATCTGCTTTTTTCTTAGGATTTCGTTACACTAGATTTTTAATTCAATCAAAAAATGAAAATTTTCATATCGAATCTAATTCAGGAATAGGTTGGAAGTATCTCTATTATGCAAAGCCAGAAGAGGAAATATATCAAGATTTAGATATTCGACCAACGCTCAATACCATTGGAGTTAGTCAAGGAATTAAAGTTGTGTTTTATGGTTTTGGATTGCATTGTACCTATCAATATGCGCCATATGATTTGTTTACTAATAAGGTGGAGAAAAATTTTGGAGGTTCCTCTCTACAATATGGAGTTTCGGGAAGTTGGAATTTTTAGTTATAAATCAAAAGCACCGATTTTAAAAACTAAAATCGGTGCTTTTTATGAATTAACTTAACTTAATTAACCTTGAGGTTTATCTTTTTTCTCGATAGGTTTCTCTTCTCTTGGAGGTCTTGGTAAAAGTGCTTTTCTAGAAACTTTTTCTTTTCTAGTTTTAGGATCAATACCTAAATATTTTACCATGAAAACGTCTCCCATGTTTACAACATCAGTAACATTTTCAGTTCTTTCCCAAGCCAATTCTGATACGTGTAATAAAACTTCGTTTCCTGGTGCTTTAGTATATTCTACTACTGCTCCAAAATCTAACATTTTAATTACTTTCACTTCATAAGCTTCACCAACTTCAGGTTTGAAAATGATAGAGTCAATTTTAGCTAAAACAGTAGCAATTCCTTCTGGACTTGTTCCTAAGATTTCAACTACACCTTGCTCATCAACTTCATTAATTACAATAGTAGTTCCAGTTGCTTTTTGTAATTCTTGAATTACTTTTCCACCAGGACCAATTAAAGCTCCAATAAAGTTTCCAGGAATTGTTCTAGTAATGATTTTTGGTGCTTTTGGTTTTACTTCAGCTCTAGGAGTTGCAATAGTTTCAGTGATTTTTCCTAAAATATGCATACGACCTTCTCTTGCTTGACCTAAAGCTTGTTCCATGATGTCATAACGTAAACCATCAATTTTGATATCCATCTGACAAGCAGTAATACCATCCGCAGTTCCAGTTACTTTGAAGTCCATATCTCCTAAGTGATCTTCATCTCCTAAGATATCTGATAATACTGCGAATTTCTCTCCATCTGTGATTAATCCCATTGCAATACCAGAAACAGGTTTTACCATTTGAACTCCAGCGTCCATTAATGCCATTGTACCAGCACAAACCGTTGCCATTGAAGAAGAACCATTTGATTCTAATACTTCAGAAACTACACGAATTGTATAAGGACAATCTGCAGGAATCATATTTTTTAAAGCACGTTGTGCTAAATTTCCGTGACCAACTTCTCTTCTTGAAGTTCCTCTTAAAGGTTTTGCTTCACCTGTTGAGAATGGAGGGAAGTTATAATGTAAGTAGAATTTTTCTTCACCTTGTTCAGATGGCGAATCAATTACATTAGCTTCTCTTGAAGTTCCTAAAGTTACTGTAGCTAAAGCTTGTGTTTCTCCACGTGTAAATAAAGAAGAACCATGTACAGAAGGTAAGTAATCTGTTTCGCACCAAATTGGTCTGATTTCAGTTGTTTTTCTTCCGTCTAAACGTAAACCTTTTTCTAAGATTACATTACGAACCGCTTCTTTATTCGTTTTGTAGAAATATTTCCCTACTAAATCTCCGTTTTCAGCTAATTCTTCTTCTGTAAATAAAGCTTTCACTTCTTCTTTTACAGCAGCAAATTTTTCGCCTCTTTCACTTTTTCCTGAAGCTTCTTGAGCAATTGCATAACATTTGTCATAAGCTGCAGCTTTTACTTTAGCGTAAATAGCTTCATCTTCTTTTTCACCTTCATATTCTCTGTAAGCAGGAGAACCAATAGCGGCTCTTAAGCGCTCTTGTGCTTGAATTTGAATTTTGATAGCTTCGTGAGCAAATTTGATAGCTTCTACCATTTCTGCTTCTGAAATTTCTTTCATTTCTCCTTCTACCATCGCAACAGAATCCATAGAAGCTCCAATCATCATGTCGATGTCTGATTGTTCTAATTCTTCTCTACTTGGGTTGATAACGAATTTTCCGTCGATACGTGCTACACGAACCTCAGAAATTAAGTTATAAAAAGGAATGTCTGAAACTGCTAATGCTGCAGAAGCTGCTAATCCAGCTAAAGCATCCGGCATAACATTTTCATCATGACTCATTAATTGAATCATAACTTGTGTTTCAGCATGATAATCGTCTGGGAAAAGTGGACGCAATACACGGTCAACTAATCTCATTGTTAAAACTTCGCTATCACTTGGACGCGCTTCTCTTTTGAAGAAACCACCAGGAAAACGACCTGCTGCTGCGAATTTCTCACGATAATCAACCGTTAAAGGTAAAAAATCAACACCAGGATTTGATGTTCTTGCAGATACTGCTGTTGCTAATAACATGGCATCGCCCATATGAACAACAACAGATCCATCTGCTTGTTTGGCTAATTTTCCAGTTTCGATAGTGATGCTTCTTCCGTCACCTAAATCGATAACTTCTTGGAATACTTTTGGAATCATAATTTTTTTAATTCTAAATTAAACAAAGGGTCAGTTGTGTTGTTGTGTGTAGTTGTTTGTAACCCAATGAAAAACCAAACTTTTTTTAATGTAAATATTAATTTTTTAAATTAATATAGAATTTAAGAATTTAAAATATAACTTCTGAACTCTAAAATAAAAAAGAGGCAC
>JACCDV010669982.1_pt1 | contig 11188 bp, 15 predicted proteins | sample 7446131 | NCBI WGS metagenome assembly JACCDV01 (sample SAMN15323448, study PRJNA562643) | freshwater metagenome | isolation source: river surface water | place: USA:Blue River Watershed | collected 2017-08-17
AGACGTGTATTACTTTTGGGTCGATCAGGCGGCCATTTTCTTGTACGTCGTCGCAGCCGTCTACGAGGCATTTTTCAAGCGAAAGATGTTCCATCAAATCTTGGTGGGAGTGCTGACTGTGTATTCGCCGTGTCTGTATCACTATGGCTACATGAACACATGCTACATCTGGGACGAAGACTGCGGTCTGTCCTCGGCCCATCATGCTGGTCTTCACTTTGTGTCAGCACTTGCAGGCGCGATTGCGTTTCTCCCACTTTCACTTGACTGACCGCCTTGAAGCAATGTATCTCTCGAATCTCCCGTTGATTTTGAGCAGTCTTACGTTTGCGATGCCATACTACGCTGCATTTGAAACCGGTAACATCGTGACTGCGGCCTGTTGGTGTTTGTTGACAACGACATCAACGCTCGTTCATGTGACGAAACGCCCATTTCACATCTATGGGCATGGCAACTGCATTCCAAGTTTGTATACCGCAGATGTCGTCGCACTGAACATCTGCGCACTTCGAGCAATCATGGACGGATGGGCGGGAGGTTCCGTTGGTCTTCTGATGACTGCAATTGTTCTCTCGTACGCTGCGATCGTATTTCATGGAGGTCGATACTTTGACGCATTCGTCTACGATCGAACACAGCCCGTTCATGCAACATTGGGACACGTGTCGGTTCATCTGTTGTCTGCGATCGGGTGTACAGGAGTCATCTATTTGCGAGCGTTTAAAAATGGACCCGGATTCTCCTGAGAAAGAACACCATGGATTGCGGTCATGAATCAATTGAGATTGATGAAGGCGAACGTGTGTGCACTTGTTGTGGAACTATCTTTGGAAGCTACATTGACGAAGGCGCCGAATGGCGCACGTATGGAAATACCGACGACGATCCCTCCCGAACTGGCACGATTACAAACGCACTTCTTCCTAACTCCTCGTATGGATCAATGATGATGCGAAAACGCGTTCCGAACCAATCGGACGAATCCAAATCGATTGCGAAACTCTCTGCGTGGTCGTTCTCGTCGCACGGCGAACGATCGTGGATGGGAATCTTTGACGCAATCCAAGCCACCGCTGTTCGTGCGGGACTCACCAAGGCCATCATTCTTGACGCGTGTGGACTCTTCAAGAATGTGGACGATTCGCAAAAGACACGAGGAGAGACCCGACGCGCCCTGATGGCCGGTGCGGTCTTTACCGCGTGTCGCGAGAACAACTCAACCCGAAGCCACGAAGAGATTGCGGATCTGTTCCAAGTCAGTATCCGATCCCTCTGCAAAGCTCTGATGAAGTTCGATTCGGGAGCGTCGTCGGTCTTGAACACACAACTTGGAATCGCCGAACGAATCTGCGCGGAATTGGAGTTGCCAGACAAAGATCGCGACGCAATTGTGCTTGCGCTCCAACAACTGCCCGAACTGGAACATACGCCAAAGACAGTTGTCGCAGGAGTTGTCTGTATCGCGATTGGAGGGCAGATTCCCCGCGTCTCCGAAGTGTCTGGTGTATCTGTTGTTTCCATCCGCAAGATTGTCGAAAAGCTCAAGGCAATGGGAAGTATGTAACAGAATAGTCATACGTCTTGGTTGATGTGGCATTGGAAATCTGAATGTTGCTCGTCGAAATTGCAATGTTGGTGTCTCCGTTGCTTGTGGAAGCAAGTGTGGTCGTGTTGGACGTCGTATACGCAAAGTAGATGTACGCGGCACGATTCGCACTATTTGCTTGATCGACGGCAGAGACATGGACAATCCCCTTGCGCAACTGAGCGATGGTCGTCGATCCAACTGCGACGGAAGCGTTGCTCTGGACAGACACATACCCCCGAGTTGAAGTCGTCAGACCATTGCTAAAATCCAACACGTTCAAAGACGCATCGCGAGCTCGGAAGTTTCCGTTCACATCCAGTGTGCGAGTTCCCGGCTCAATGTTGACACCGACATTTCCTTGAATCCAGGTCGATCCGGAAATATCAACGGTTGACCGAGCCAAATTCCTTGGTGCTGTGATGTTCCCAAGACCAACCCAGTTGACACACAAGTCTGCGGCAATCGGGATCTGATTCGAATATCCAATGCGAATCTGGTTCGAGACGTTGGACGGCGCAATGAAATGACCGATGAGGATATTGCTCTGCCCAGAGGTCCCCGTGCTCGTGCCCAAAAAGATGTTGTTCGTTCCGTTTCCCCCCGAGCTTTTTCCGATGGAAATCACGTTGGACGAGTTGGACCCACTCGCGCCGGCATACCACCCGATATACACCGAGTTCGAATCGTTGGAGATGCTGTTCGCTGCTCCATATCCAAGCGCAGTCACGTTCACACAGGCACGGGTCGTTGTGTACGAGTTACCCGCATTGGATCCGACGTACACATTGCTCGCCGAGTCGCCGACAGCGGCATTGAAGACCTGAATCACATTGCCGGAATATGTGTCAATGTTCGACAACTCCAGTTTCGGAGTAAAGTTCGACGCAATCGTGTCCCAGCTGTAGATCGGTCGGAACACATTGGACAAATAGTTCTGGACTCCAGTTGTATTCATTGTATATCATTTAGGTCTTTTCTGTGTATACTATACAGCGCGCCATGTCGTACACCCTGTTCCCCATCAAGCCCAGTGAAGAGCACCTGTACAAGATGTACAAGCAAGCGGTGGCATCGTTTTGGACTCCCGAGGAGATTACGTTCACCAAGGACAGCAACGACTGGGCTTCGTTGAATTCGGACGAGCAGTTCTTTATCAAACAGATCTTGGCCTTCTTTGCCGGATCGGACGGAATCGTCCAGGAGAACCTCGCCTCTCGCTTCCAGCGTGAAGTCGACTCGCAAGTTGTCAAGCTCTTTTACAGCTTCCAGAATGCGATGGAGGGCATTCACTCGGAGACCTATAGTTTGCTGATTGACACCTACGTCAAAGACAAGGCCGAGCAGGAGCATCTGTTTCAGGCCATCGATACCATTCCTTGCATTCGCAAGAAGGCCGATTGGGCATTGAAGTGGATCGACTCGGAGGCCGAGTTCGCCAAGCGCTTGGTTGCGTTTGCGTCCGTTGAGGGCATCTTCTTTAGCGGAGCGTTCTGCGCGATCTACTGGCTCAAGAAGCGCGGACTCATGCCGGGACTTACCTTCAGCAACGAGCTCATCTCTCGCGATGAGGGGCTTCACACGCTCTTTGCGGTTGCGCTGTATCACACGCTTCCCAATGCGCTCCCCGAGCAGACAATCCGCGACATTATCACGGAGGCAGTGTCCATCGAGCAGGAGTTCATCACGGAGGCGCTTCCTTGCTCGCTGATCGGAATGAATGCGAAGTTGATGAAGCAGTACATTGAGTTTGTTGCCGATAGGCTTCTTGTTCAGCTTGGATGTAGAAAGGTATACAACGCAAGCAACCCCTTTGATTTCATGGAGTTGATCTCGTTGGAAGGCAAGACCAACTTCTTCGAGAAGAAGGTCTCAGAGTATTCTCGTCCGACGGACAGCGTGGACAACATTCGGTTCGATGAGGACTTTTAACGACCGAGGAGGATAAGGATGGACTGGCCAGTGATCCTCCTTCAAATTGTTGGAATTGCTCTGTGGTTACGATTCATTTTTCTGATGGAAGAAGAAAGCTGATGAAGTGGAAGATGCCCCGCAAATACAGCCGGGCCTACTGCAAAAAGACACCCTGCGCAAAAATGGGATTCACGCAGAGGTCAAGTTGTCGTCCGTACAAGAACTGCTTTACTGCCCGAGCGAAGCCTCGCAGTTCCCGCTCGGGTGGAGGCACCCGGGGGTCGAGGTCCCGGGGCACTTCTCGACGGCGCTAGAGCCAGGCGGGCACTTGATCTCCGCAACACTGAACATCTCGCGACCCGTGACAGCGCGAAGAACCCACGCGACAGCCATCAGGCCAACAATGAGAACAATCGCATACACAACAAACGACCACACGAACTCCGCAAACGTGCGCGACTTGGTTGCGGCGAACACTGCCGTTCCCGCCCAGAGACCTTCGACGATGGAACCTCCCTTCTTGCCTGCCATTTATTCCACCGCACGAAAAGAGTCGGCGTTTAAAGGGGGGACAACTCCTCTGAACAAAGAATAAATGGATTTTGAGCACGCGTCCATTGCACTTCTTGGAGCTATGGTTTTGGTCTTGGCAGGGATGGTGGGGTGGCTGTACTGGCAGCAGTCGCGCATCATCCAGAACATGAACAACGTTGTCATGGTGGTTGGGGAGCTCGCATCCTCCCAGGCTCCTCCTCCCCCCGTAGCTGCGGTTGAAGATGAGGAGGAAGAGGCACCCGCGGAGGCACCGGTTGAGGCCCCCGCACCCGCCGACGAGGAGGACGACAGGGCGTCAATCGACAAGGCAGAGCCTGTTGTCGTGGACGGGCCTCCTCCCGAGGACACGGATGGTCTTGAGAGCAAGACGAAGAAGGAGCTCCAGGACATTCTCACCAAGCGCGGAATCCCCTATGGAAAGGGTGACAACAAGGGTGCTCTGATCTCGCTTCTGAAGGCAACCGCGTAAGCATTTCTCACCTGAAAAGCAATGGACAACGCATTTGATGCGTTTTGCAAGGGGATTGGCCCGAAACACGTTGCGCACAAACAGTTGTGTCAACAGAACACGAACTTTACGTCAGTCATGAAGACAATCACTTCCAAGAGTGGAAAGACGTATACGGTTCCAGTGATTCGAATGCCCGCAGGAACAATTCTCTACAGTGGGAACACCTGGGAAACAGGATTCAAGGCAGAAGGGAATTCTCTCGCAGATTCGGGTATGTGGTTCTCTTGGACCGAGTCGATTGCAAGGGGGTATCAAAAGTGGGAGCCTACGACAAATCTGATTAGCCCACGTCGTTACAAAGCATTGCGCGATCTGGATCTTCTTGATTTGTGGACGCCTGCTGCATGGGAGAGCGTGTTTGCAGAAATCGGAATCGATGACAATGATCTCGGAGAGTTTTCTGGAATTGGTCGAACAACCGACGACAAACGCCGAACGTTTGTTCCGGCGTCCAAGGCGACGGGGCTCTTTCCAGGATCAGAGTGCAAAGATTCGGAGTGTAGCACGATGGAATGGCGAGGTCTGCTCTGGGGTCCGAACAAGAACAACTACAAGCGAAACAGCCGGGATGCGTACGACAATGGGACAGTCGTCAAGATTTACGCAGCATTCCCAGGCGGAATCGATGGAATCTTTGCGCTTCCAACTCCAAGCGATGCTCATAACCATCCGTCGTTCACCAATCCGATTCTGTATCGTGTGTTTCACGAAGAAATCAACATTCGCCCACCTTTCACTGAGAAACTCGCACTCGTGCCAAAGGCTGTCCCTGCACCCCCTCCCGAACCCGAACCAGTCCCTGACTCAAAGACCAAGTCGGTATGGGATGGATACATTTATGGTGGCAAACGCACTCGTCGCAGACACAAGAAATCTACACGAACCCGTCTATCAAAGAAGAAATGAAAGTAGTCTCGTTTGATGTTGGACTACGAAACCTTGCGTATTGCGTGTTGGAAGGAACCAACCGCACTGACGTGAAGATTGTGGATTGGAATATCATTGACGTGCTTGGAGAGGGAGCGGGCGTTGGAGCCGTTCGCTGTTTCAAATGTGGAGGGGCTGCGCGATATGAACATGCCAGCAATGGAGCCTTTGCGTGCAGTCGCCACACTCCCAAGACCGGAAAGCCAGAAACCAAGACGGCATTGTCCAAGAAACCAGTTGAGGAGATCCGCGCAGCCATTGTTGCTGCGGGACTTCAGACAACCGCAACCAAGAAGGCTGACCTTGTTGCGTTGCTCGCCAATCATCAGCGCCAAGGATCCTGGAAGAAGTGTGTTTCCTCTGTTCGATCGGGTTCTGTTCTCGACCAAGCTCCTGCGCTCATTCAGTGCCTCGACAAACGTGCGTCCTCGTGGAAGAACGCAACCGTCGTCGCAGTGGAGAACCAGCCCGAACGTCGCATGTATGCCGTCCAGGCAATGCTTCAGATGTATTTTTCGATGAAGGGACTGAAGTGCGAAGGTGTCTCCGCAACCCACAAACTCACAAACATCGTGACGGTCGACGACAATGCCAAGTCCTATCGCGGACGCAAGAAGACAGGGATCCTTCATGCGTCAACATTGGTGCCTGCGGAAAACCAAGAGCATTTCCTGAAACACCCGAAGAAAGATGATCTCGCCGACGCCTTCCTTCAAGGGCTGTGGGTGATGGAGCACACGCGTTAAGACTTTCAGAAGAACAACCAGGGACCAAACAAGAAGAATGGACGTGGATCTGCTCGTCAATCCAAAAATCGCCGGAATGGCGGATTTAGACACTGTTGACATTCCGACACTAACGTTTGAGGACGCCCCCTCAGTTGCGATCAGCTCGGAGCCTCCGGCACCGAAGCTCGTTCCGTCGCTCGACGAGACGGGACCCATCCGCCTGGACGGACTTGACAACTTCAACGCCGAGCCCTACATTCCTGCTGCGCCCAAGCGTATGTCCGAGGAGGCGGTTCAGCGCGAGAAGTACGAGATCCTGCGCAAGTTTGAGCGTCTCTCCAAGCTTGGCGTGCCGATGCGCAAGCGCTTCACCATTGACTCTCCTTTGGAGGAGATGAAGATGGAGCTCGAGTTCATCAAGCGCGAGAAGTCGATGGATGCGACCATCAAGCAGTTCTCCGAGTGGTTCGTCACGGGCATGTCGGCAATGGAATACGGAAGCAAGAACGTTGGAATGCTCAAGGCGTTTGGGCTTCAACTCGATGGTCTTTCGGAGGCGGCACAGATGAACGTTGCGGATCTTGAGGATGATTTCGAGGAGCTCTACGACCTCTATGGCGAGAACATGAAGATGCACCCTCTCGTCCGTATTCCCCTCCGCACGTGTATGATGATCTACATGGTTCACCTCACGAATCAGATGACCCGCAAGGCACCCATCCCGAATATTGATGAGATCATGCGCCAGAATCCCGATATCGCAAGGTCGCTTGCTGCCGCTGCGATGCAGAATCAGACTCAGCAGATGCGCGGGTCTGCGTCGATTCCTCCCCCGACGTCTCAGCCATCCTCCAACAATCCGCTGAGTGGTCTTATGAGTTTCATGCAGGGAGCCACCGTTCAGGCACCTCCTCCCTCGGTTCCCAACGTGATCCCCAAGCCTCCCCCTGAATCCAAGCCGATTCAGATTGGAGCCCAGGCTCCCAAGAAGAAGCAGGTGAGCGTTGCGCCCCCTGCCGTGAACACCAATATTCAGATGAGACCACCTGCGAGTATTGATGATCTGTTGAAGGATATCAAGCAGTCTGTGATTGTGCCGCAGGGCAATGGTCCTCCCCCTCCTGAGAAGATCAAGAAGGGATCAGGCAAGGCCGGGTCGACTGGAAAGAACTCGGTTGTAATTAAGCTGTAAACATCGGAGGGATGGATGGATCAAACGCCGGCTGTTCGACCTTTGGTTCCGAGTCTTCGATGTCTTTCTTGTTCGCCATCCCCTCGCGACTCTTTGAAGACACACCCTGCGCCAAGATAACGAACCCTGCGGTCAAAAGCAGAGAAATCACCAAATCACGTGTTCCAACGAAACACACCGCAAAAATGGCAAGACGCCGCAGCACAAGGTTCCGCGAGTATTCCTCCGGGTTTGTGCTGAACTCATCCACCAAGTGACGAGAACCCACGTTCAACAAAAGGAGCATAACTCCCAAGAAGAACTTGTTGTTGTTGAGGAGGTCAATCATTGTTTAAGCAGGGGCATATTTTTCGCCCTTTTGGTCCTGGTATCCAACGAATCCCTCCACGCCCGGAGTCATTCCCATCTCCGCATTCGCATTGGCAAGCTCATTCATTGCCGCCGCAGCACCGGGGCTCGTGCCACCGGGGGGACCTCCAGCTCCCTCCTTGCTCGGAGCAGCAGGGGGAGGAGTTGCGGGAGCCTTCGGGATGCACTCTCCCTTCGCGGAGTCCCACATCATCGAGGCATCATTGCACGTGGGCGCCTTCATCTCATTTCCCTTCGCACACATCTTCTTGTCGGCCACGTAGATGAACGAATCGTCACACTTGAAGTTGGTGGGAGAGACACCCGTCTCATCCAAGAACTCACGCATTCCTCCGCCGCGAAAGAGAACCATCACGACAAGCAGGACAGCAACAAGCTGGCTCACGTACTTCCACGTGTAGACAACGACTCCCACCGCAACCGCCTTTCCGAGAGGAGTTCCGTAAAACTCCTTCACTGCCATGGGGCACGGAACAAAGGCGATCAGGACAAGGAGAATAGCAATCGCAATCCATTCGTTGCGAGACGACAGCATTTATACAAATCCGTCATATTTTTCTGCCTTGTTGAAAGTAATGAACTACTCCACGTTGGAGGAGGCCTACGGGAGTTCCTTCAAACAGAGGGCTCCGATCACGGACAAGGGAGCGAAGAACCTCTACGAAGAACCGATCGCCAAGCCCGAATTCACGAGTCTCGAGAAGAAGTCCGCCGAGTCGATTCGCAAGAACCAGTCGCTCGTGGATTCCCTTCAGGGATCGCTTCCACTGGATCAGAATCCGATGACCGAGAACTTTGTCGCTCCTCCTCCGCCTCAGATTCGTCGTCGGGAACATTTCACCCAGTCCCAGCCTGCCGGGTTCTACGAGAGTCAGGAGCAGGCTGACAAGTTATCGCGTATCCTCCGCTTGATTGAGCAGAATCGTACGGGATATGAGCGCCCTGCTGTGCAGGACATGGCGTTATACGTCTTTACAGGTGTGTTCTTCTTGTTTACGTTTGATACGTTCGTCGAGCTTGGCAAGTCGCTTCGTTAGCGAACATAGTTGACCTGAGGCAGACGGGTCTCGAACGACGAGAAATCCGTGAAACCATTGTCCAGCATCTCGATCTCAAACGTGAAGCTGTTCTCCGAGGTTCCGAACGTGATGGGTGCAAAGTTCGGGTTGGTCTGCGGAGCATTCGTAAGGGCAGTCGGAACGACAGTCGACGGGTGGTACCGGAGCTGAATGTGGAACCGATCCAGACGACCAATCGGGGGAGTGTATCGCGTGATGTTCTCCTCGTCCTGCTTGTCGTTGTAGAAAATCGTCAAGTCGCTGCCGGTTGAGGCCTTTGTAAAGTTGGGATTGTTGATCTTCGCAAACGCGTTATCAACAAGACCCGAGCGCTGAGCTCCCGTTGCTGTCTCATCAATCTTGTTCAATCCTTCGATCGAAAGAAGAACGTAATTGTCCGTGAAATTACCCGACTCCGGAGCCCGAATGGTTGCGGATCGGAGACGAACCGATACAACATTCTCGTAAACACGAGGAAGATACACGACATAGTCTCCGGGATCCGACGTAGCTGCTCCTCCATTGACCTTGACGTACTTGGTGGGGTCGCGATCGCGAGAATCGATAGTCAGAACTTTCTTAATTGTGCGAAGCTCCTTCACAGGCTGGGAGGTTCGCACCAGCACACCATTCCGTTCAAACTGCATATTGTTCTTTACTTAGAGGGGATTTTCCCCGCCAAGTCCGCATCAGCCGTTCTGTACGTCTTTCCCTTCATGACAAAGGAGTGAACCCGCGCCATTCCCCACGCATGTTGTGATGCGCCAGGACGATGACCCGTCCTCCATGCTGCCATCCCACGATTGTAGACCGTTCGCAGAGTTCGAGTTGGAACCCTCGTGCACTTGGAAATCTCAGGCAGGGTCTTTGCGGTAGGGCATCGCTTGCGGAACTTCTCGGTGTAGGATGATTTGCGCGTCTTCACGCCCATGTCGGTTTTCCAGGGGACATAGGCTTTGGGATCCTTCCAGGACATGCGCTTGCGACGGGTAGCCGACCGCTTGCGTTGAAGAACTTGTTTGCGCGTCAATCCCCGAGAATACTTGGCAGGCCAATACATTGTCTAGAGAGGAGATAAATGGATCCGGTACAGTTGAAATCAAATGAGGCATATGGGCTCGGCTATGCTGGTGAACCGTCTCCTTACGCCGACGCAACAATCGGAGTTGGTCCAAAGCTTCATCAGATGTGGCTGAAAGGAAAGAACGACAAGTCGGCTGGAAAGCCGTCCTCTCCTCCCTTTGAACTTGCCAAACTTGTTCCAGTTGAACCGCAGGGCAGTCTTGAGTCGAAGACGGTTCCGCTTGAACCGATCGGCGCCCGTCGCCGCAAGACGAAAGGCAAGACGAAGGGTAAGGGCAAGAAAAACGGAAAGAAGAGCCGCAAGGTGAAGCGCTTCACGCGCCGTCGGTAAATGGCTACACTCGTTCGTATTCCACCGGAACATTCAATCTATGACGCAATCATGGTTGCGTTAAATGAAAATCGCATTTGGGATGTGATCCAAATTGCTTCCCAATTGACGCTCGAACAACACAATTACTTCCAGATGACCTATCCAGAGATTTATGCGACCTATTGTGTAAAAATCAATCGATACCTGAGCAGTGTGCGTTAAAATATTCAGAAAACATAAATATGGGCGACTCGACAAACGGGGATGCGAAATCAATTCACTGGACGGAGATGCTCGAAGAGTACTTCGCGTCTACCGGAGAAAAGGCTCACTGCTTGTCTTGGTGTCACAAGCAGTCCGAGGCGATGTACAGCAATCGCAAGACGTGGATTGACCTTCCGGTTATTGTGATCAGTGGCGTCACCGGATTTCTCTCTGCCGGTTCCACCACGATGTTTTCTGACCCCGCGACATCATCTGTTGCATTGGGTGTCGCGTCTCTGTTCGTGTCTGTTCTGAATACGGCCGGTTCGTATTATGGATGGGCCAAGCGGGCAGAAGGTCACCGTATTTCAGCGATTCATTATGCGCGGTTGTATCGCTTCATTTCGGTTGAATTGTCTCTGCCCCGCGATGAACGCCTTGAACCCGCTCAATTTCTGAAGTATGTAAAAGACCAATATGATCGTCTACAGGAGATCAGTCCAATGTTGCCCCCCGAAGTGATTGATCAGTTTCAAAAGAGGTTTGGCAATGAAAAGGAGATCTCCAAACCTGAGGAGGCCAACGGACTTGAGAAGATCACCGTTTTCCGCAACGACGTTGATCTCAATGTGTCAGATCCCGGAGAGGCTCGTTCGGTTCATTCGTTCGATCGCACTCCCAAACTCGCACTTCCTCGTACCAAGACGGATGCGAACTTGACAATTACCAACCCCATGCTCAAAGCA
>JACCDV011118373.1_pt1 | contig 11187 bp, 4 predicted proteins | sample 7446131 | NCBI WGS metagenome assembly JACCDV01 (sample SAMN15323448, study PRJNA562643) | freshwater metagenome | isolation source: river surface water | place: USA:Blue River Watershed | collected 2017-08-17
ATGAAGCTAATCAGATCCAAATGAAAGAAACACTTATAGCTAATTTGTAAGAAGAGGCGGAAGATTAGTACAATCTCAGCAATGACCAAGAAGACAGATAATTTGAGCAATAAAAATAAGTTATTTATGATAATAAAAATAAAAATCTTGGAGAGTCGATCAGTTAAGCAGATGATTTAGTCTCAAGAAGCTTGCCAATCAAAGGAGGATCAACTTCATCGAATAATCAGCAATTATCTTCTATGGGTCAAGGAATTTATTCGCACATTCATCCAAAGGATTTAAATAAAAATAACAAAGATGGATTTGGACTGACCAAAAACTCTCAACTAAAACTCAAAGAAAGTATAAAAGAAAGTAGCACTTTTAATAAAGTTGTCAGCAATAGTCTAAAAAAACCTGTAAACCCAATAAAATATTTTAACTCACTACACGAATAGTTATAAATTGATCCTGATATTGCTGCTGACTTAGAGCGATATTTATCATGATCTTTGTAATCATCTATTGTTCACTTCTGTCTAAAAAGTCATTTTTCTTGTCTATATGATGCAATAAATGAATTGATTTATAAAGCAATCAAAGTATATTTAAATAATCTTCCTAATAAATAATATCCTCTTATCTCTTTCGGCCTGTATTCTGATTGTATTAATTGGAGACGGAGCTTAGCCTGAAGAGGTTTGAGTTATTAATCCCTACTGTTTTGTTTTATACGCAAATCGATGTCTTTACGGATTAGATAGATGAATATCCCAGGTTCAATCCTAGTCCAAGCTATTTCTTTGCTAAAATCTAGTTTTCAAACATCTACAGTCGCTTATATAGGGCCTACAGATTTATTTGCTTTTATTTGGACTTCTCAGTGAGTTCAGTAAGAGTTTGAACTAATAAAGAACTATAACGTTTCTAACAATTTTTTAGTCCTTATCTTCTTTCGCCGTTGCCGATTAATTTCCAACTTTATTGACTGTAATCATAAGCCCTTGAGGGATGGATAAGGTCAGCCATAGATAAGCAGATCAGTCCAATCACATAAACTTCTGAAAAATGGTGTTTAACTTTAGACTGAAAGCAATTACTGTTATCTGTGCTATTTTAGTGTTGATCGTCTGAATAATCATAGAGTTACCAAGCTCAGCATACAGTGTACTAACTAAATCATGGTTGGGTAATATGTTTTCAGGTACAATTTTCACACTGCCGTCGTGGAAAACAAGGAGATTGTCCAGTGTAAGATTTTTAACCCCCTCTTCCCTGTTTTAGAAGTATCTCATATATCGGACGAGGACATAGAGGAGATACCAAATGTAGGATTAGTGAAAATATCGATGGCAGTTAATATTTTTAATCAGCGTTTATTTGAGAGTTTCATTGTAAGGAAGAAATATGAGTTAAAGAAGATTGCTATTTTAACACATTCCTGATGATTAGTTGAATTTCTATCGAATTGGAAGGTACATATATTCTTTGACCCATGAATTATATCGAAGTTTATTAATGTTCTTTGACCAAGATATGTACTACTCCTCGTTGAGGAGAGGGAGGCTTAGCTTTAGATATTTAGCTTTGGATTATTAAAACTCAATTAAACATCCTAGATAAGGATGCAGTTTGGTGCTGGTTATGGTTATCTGCATACATTGCCCCATATAATCTAAATTTCGTTATAAATGTCAGCTTTTTATAATTAATTAGTAGTCTATCATTACTAAATTGTCAATCATTTCTCATTAGAATATTTCTCAGGCATTACATAAGTTGTCTCGAAGAGTCGGCACTAATTCAACCCACTTTTACCTTGAAGAAGATGCCAACAATAGGCATATATTCAGCATTGAGTGATATCTTGATTGTGTTGCCTCTCAATCCATGATGAACATCCCTCAAAAGATAGTCCATCTTAGTATTCTGTTGTTCATTGAGAGTCCAAGCCTACTTTAATTTTTGCTTATCTTCTGGGAGTTCAAGAATCCAATCAGTTACGATAGTGCGGCTAGCTAGCTTGATAAGATTATGGTTTACATTTGTTTTTTTATCAACCCATTCGAACTATATCCAGACATAGAGCTGTTTAAGATTCCACGTGTATAAAGGCGACAAATCTTAAATAGAAAATGTTGTACCTGCAAGCAAAGAATATCTCAAAGAGGCCTGCTCCCACTGTCTGGAATCTACAAAATTGGTCACTGAGTTGATTTATAATTTGGCATCGATCTTCGGGTTAAAGATTAAATATCCATGAGCAAAGTTGATTAAACACATGACGCCCAACACAACAGCAGTATAGAGAGTGATGCTATTGAACCTCGATGATGCGGAGTGCATCTTGATATTGATATGTGTAATTATTATAGCAAATCATAATGTTTACACGCATAAGGCTATATAGGCTTATAAAATCATGCGAATTATTTTTAATATTGTTTTTAGTTTATTAAATACTCATGAGGATTGTGGTACAGAGGGTGTTTGAGGGTTGGGTCAAAGTAGAGGGAATCTAAATATCGCATATCAAAAATGGAATATTGGTACTCGTTGGAATTACTCCAGGTGACAACAAAGATGTAGTTGATCATATGGTAAGCAAAACATTGAATATGAGACTATGGTAAAATAATGAAGGAAAGGCTTGGTCATCTTCAGTAATGGACATCGCAGGCTAAGTATTAGCAGTATCTCAATTTACATTATATGGAATTTTGAAGGGAAATAAGCCTGATTTTCATGGGGCAATGCCTGCATAACAGGCCAAAGAATTATTTGATCTATACGTAGATTCATTAAAAAAGAAATATAGCCCTGAAAAGGTACAGACAGGAAAATTCCAAGCTCTCATGGAAGTAGGGTCCATTATTAATGGACCAGTAACTATCCAATATGAAAAAATGGCTGAAGAAAAAGGATAGAAGAAGGAAAAGCCAAAAGGTGGGAAAAAATAGGAGGTTGTAAATAGTGAAATAAAGAAATAGCAATAGTCTGAACAAAAATGATTTGTTTTAAACTATCTATATCTTTAAGAAATAAATCATCATTTATTTTCTTTAATTTTCTTCTTTTACATTTAGTTTTGTTAGTGCTATTTGGTAAGATTTCCTATTTCACCTTTTAATTTCTCTTCTTCAAGCTTGTAGAAGCGTATGAGATTTTTGTACATAGCATACTTATCAATTTTATTCTTTTTATCCTGATTAGTGGTCTATGGAGGCAAAGTACTGTCATTCTGCTTGATGATCTAGGACGTACTTCTTGCACTCTTTCTTGGTGGGGACTTATAGTTGAAGTTTTTCTCAATATTGTCAAGCTTTTTAAGCTTTTTGGCAAGGATTTTCATCTCATATTAACGCTATTTAAACATTATTTGCATTTACTTATTTTTCTACTTGCTCATGTTTTTAAACGCCAGTCCATTCACTTCATCTTCAACGCTTTTTAGTTCTTTTTTGACATCATTCAGTGTTTTCCATTGCTTATTTATTTACTATTTAAGGTTATTGACTCTAAATGTGAGAAAGTTAATACTCTAAAACGACTTTAGATGTATTGAGATCCTTTAGTTTCTCAAGCTAGTGCTTGTATATTTCGATTTTTTTGTCTAAATTCCTCATTTGGGCCAGTTATACTTCTGCACGATTTTCAATCACTCCCTCCTTTTCATTGCTTCCCTGAGCTTTCGCCAGTTTTTCCTAAATGCCCTTCAATAACTAAGACAGATAAATGTTGCGCTGCTACTATTTCGATATTTGCTAGTTGATTGTATTTTACTAATTCATTATTTATTATTATACTTATGAATTAGAATTATAAATAAATGGTAAAATGGATCAATCGCTTTAATACTCATCCCAATCTTATTCAATCTCATATCTGTGCTCTTCTTTTGCCATTTTTTGCTATTAGCGTCGACTACGCTTTGCCTTCCAATTTTATGGTGTTTCATTCATATCCTTTACTCTAAGTTACACCTAAAGGTTGTCCATTTCGATTGGAATACTCATAATTTAGCGCATCTTTTACTATGTTAGCTATTCCTATTTGACCTAGAACTCATTTAAGCGATCGTAATAGGGAGAAAAATGCATTAGTTTGTCATTGATAGCATGAGTTGGATCTTGGGCTTGGCTTAATGCATTCATCATTTCTTTTTACCTCTTCTTATATCCCTCGATATCATCTATTTGCCTAATGCTATTCTTAAAGATATTATATCCGCTTCCTTAAGTTTTTAATGTTTCTTGGATTGGAGCTTAATCTATTTTATGTTTTTCTGTCTTTTGTAGCTTATCTAGCATTTCTTAAAGATTATATAGACAAAAGGGATCAGAAAAGGTTGAAACCGACGATGCTCTCTTATCCTACATTCTTTTGACCCTCACTTATTAGTGGTTGTTCCTCAGCAAGTATAGTTATTACCATCTTTACCGACAAGACGTTTCAGTAAACTTAATTCGTTATTCGCGGAAGATATAATCTTAATAAGAACTATTGTACTTAAGGTTGAAGCTATTTTACTGAAATCGAATTCCTACGCAACCACCAAGTGATAAAGTTGCTTATCTGCGTAATGGTTGAACCTGTGCTTGTTTGGGTCAGAGAAAGTAATATTTTAATTTTTAGATGAATGATGCTCACTCCAAATACTTGGAGTTGATGTCATATTAGACCATTTCTTTTACACCTCTTGTGGCTTATTGAGATTTTTTAGTTCTTCTTGGATCAAGAAATTTTCATAAGAATCGTCTTATTGCATGCGCCTACAATTAATTTAAAATAATCAAAAACAAAACATTATATCCCTTGATAGATCTTTATGTTAATACCAATGATAATATAAGTAATTAGAGTAATTAGAATAATTGTTCAAAGAAAGATGGCTCAACAAATCAGTTTATGCAAAAAATCTATTATCTTTGTTAGTCTTTCTTCACCTCTCCCTTCTAGCTACATTGTGAAAGCTTCTCTTTCTTCAATAAGCCTCAGTCTAAATTAGTTTTCGCTAATATTAAAGTGAGTTTAGAACTAGGATTATCCTTTGAAATGCTTTTTATTCCAAGATTTAAATATTTGGCTAAGAATCCTCAACTTTTTAGAATTGATTGGTAAATTTTCAAGGCATAGTTTAGTTTTAATCCTACTTTTTTTTGAAAGAAATTGTTCTTTTTAATCTGCAAAATTCAGAAAAATGTAAGGAATTGTTAAGTATTTATATATTTTTTCATCCTTACTATCCACAATATATTCAACGCATAGCTACGGGTAATTATAAGGATCAAGGATATTGATATCTCTAACTGAGGAGAAAAGAGCAAGGATTGTATTTGCGCTGAGGGTTTTATATGTCTATTGAATGTTTTGACATTAGAGATTTCCTTTTTATAGATTAATACTGAGCTCATGTAATCCTTTACTGGTGAAGATTTAGATTTCGATAAGTTTTCTTTTAAGAATCCTATAACTTATCGTGAGAACTTAGTTTTTAATCAGCTTTATAAATTTTTAAGGATCGGTGAAGCTTTTACTCATCTTTTTACGATTTTCTTCAGAAATAGGCTATTTTCGTTCTTTCTTTGCTGTTTTATCTTGTGAATTAGGGCATCCTATCAAAATTTGCTTATCCTGTTGAGGAGTAATTAGTTTTTCCTCAGAGCTGGACTGTTAAATGATTGATTAAAGATTAATCTTACAGCTCAGTTTTGATTTGCTTTTAGAAAGCATATTATTTTATTATTTACATTTATTTTTATTGTCACTTTGATGGCTCGACAAAAATGTATTGGAAGAATGCTTTTTTGACAATTTTTTCTTTTCCTTTGATGGTTTTTGTGAATTATTAAGCATATAATTTTTGGTTTTCTATTTAGATTAAGTTTAGGACAATGCTTTTAATCGTCTAACTGACCGTTAAACATTATTAACCTTGTCTATGCTAACTTCTTTACTGCCTTTTTTATTAGAAAGGGAAGATTCATTGCCTGAAGAATTCAATTTTTTTATTGAACGGTTGGACTTCAAATTATATTTCATTATATCCGATGCTGACTCGGTTCCTTCAGATGTAAATTATACATATTTCACTCCTTTCTTTGCGCTGTTTTTCAATAAATGACCAATGCTACCAAATTTGCTACCGCTGATTGTTTTGTAGATTTGGCTGCGAAGAGTGGCTCCCTTCAGTAATTATGTCAAATCTGATTTCATTGAATAATAAACATTATTTTAACAATAATACTAAAAATAATAAGCACAATCTTTTTTATTATCAATCCAATCTCTGCACAAGCTTGTTCTCGTGCCATATACCTCGAATCTTCTCACCTGTAATCTTTGTATAAGTTCCTTACCCCTCAACAAAGTCTTCATGAAAGTTCCCCTCGAAATGCTCCCCGTTTGTAAACCATAGCTATCCCTTTCCTTACTTCTTGTCATTTTAGAAGAACCCTAAGTATATGAATATTTACCCTCATAGCTACTCCAGTACTCCTAGACATCTTCGAAATTATTGAAATTGAAAGTGGCGTCTAATTGCAATGGATGTTCATTGTAAAGTTTACCTTCTCCATGGAATTTATCTTTTGAAAAATTTCCTTTATAAGCTATAGTCCCTGATTGATAATATAGCTTTCCATAACCTTACATTAAATCATCTTTCCAATTTCCAAAAAAGCAAAGTTTATTATCCAAATAGAACTTTCCTTCACCTTACTTTTTCCCATTAACTTTGTAGCCTTCATATCTTTTTCCTTAAGAGTATTCGTCAATGGTGAATATTGGCTCGTTAATGTGGAGGGAAAAGTTTTGGACATCTGGAGAATGAAAGGTCAAATCTTCTTTAATCTTGGGCTAATTAGGAATATTAGTGGATGCTGGGTTTTTTTCATTTATTTTTATATTGGTTAAGTCTATTGGTGTAAATTTGCTTGACATGCTTACTTATAAAGTATTTGATTGTGCATTTATTCCTTCCTTGCTCATTAAATATTTTACTTTGTCGTAATTAAAGACAATATTTTGAGGGCGATAGTTTTGAATACCCTGTTGCTATAAATGGCGGGAAGGAATTAATAGCATAGGAACTTGCTCTACCCTTACAATGGATTGTTGGATCAAAGGTGCTCTTTCGATTTTATTAGAAGTATATGTAAATTTAAAGCTATTTCTGAGATTAGATTGGATTGGAGTCGAAGACTAAACTCTTTAAGAAAATCTTTAAACATATGTCTTTGCAATCGGCTGTAATATATTAATTATTGGGATTTACCCCTATCTTTTCTAACCAAACTTATAAGCCCTTAGTGAACTAGTTAATTCTCTCCAGTCAGCTCTTTTCCCTAACTATTCTTTAAGCATGGATTATAGAACTGACCTAAGTTGTACTCCATATTTAGATTAGACCAAGTTTAGTTTGTGAGTGATTTTACCCCAGTTTACTCTTTCGAAAGAATTATCATAGCAATCATCTTGTCTTTAAAGTAGAGCACATTAGATTATTATCATAGCTACCACAAAAACATCCTCTTTAAAAGGATTTTATGTATAGTCTGTAAATTATTGGCTTTCAATTATCTTGCATTGACTAGGAGAAACATAGGCTCTCTTTACACTCCTCCTATTGAATACTAACTATAAATTAGGACGCATTGGAATGCATAATACGTCGACAACTTTCGCAGATCCATCCTATGCTAATAAAATAGTTTAAGTTGTTAGGCATTCGTGGGATTTTTTATTTTATTGGTAAAGTGCCAGACCTTAAGCAATCTAGCACAATAAATTATTGATTTGGATTAAACTAAATGGTTTTTTTTAGAGTGCCCTATTCATGATTTATTGTTTGAGATTTTTCCGAGGATAGTGCCAAAGTGAGTACACTCGAAAGTCATTAGAGCAAACATGCTACTACTTAAAATGCTAAAACTCTAGAATTATTGACAGATTACTTTAAAGTTGAGTAATATTCTAGCTCTTGATCTTAGTCCTATCCTCGAGCTTTTTTATCAACTCTTGATAAGGTGATTAATCGTTAAAAATAGACTCTCTGAGAAGGTATTGATCATGGTTGTATTTGTGAGTTAGATAGGTCAAACTTTATTATTTATTTTAGCTGTCGATTATAAAGTTTTTAGATAATTCGGCTTCTGAAGTTAAAGTTTTAGAGCTACTTGCACCCATATCTTTACTATTTTATTTATTAAAGATTAGAATTAATAAAATTTATTCTCTGAAAAAATCAATAAAGTACAAATGATAAAAACAGTATTTATATCACTAATATAGTTTCATCAATTAATTCTTAACCTTCTATATATTTTAAAGGTTAGCTTTAAAAGAATAATGGTCTAAGAGCTTCGATCAAATATTACCCTAAATTGTTAGTAATAACGTGAATATAAATCTTTCGGCCTGCAAACAAATCCCTTTAAATAATTATTTGCGTATTTCTGTATAAAAAATTTCTTTTAATTTCTTTTTCTATCGAAGCAACATACTTAAGCAGCAATTTTCTTTATAAATTTTAGTTAATCGATCAATTAATAATAAGGTAAAGGGAAGGTTGGAAGGCTATAATCACTGATAAAATATACTTCATTTATTGATCAATTATATTAGCTTTTATTGGCTTCTATTTCTTTCATGTATGTATGTCTATTGACCATATAAACTAAATATAAGATTCTTACTTCATTCTATGTAAGCCGATAATTCAGACCTTCCTTCAATCATCTCTTTAAGTGAGTAGAAACAAAGTTAGCGACTAATCCAACTGTTCAAGAATAAAATATTGGATGTTTTCGTAGCATAATGTGAATTTTTAATCAATAAAGGTGCGAATCTTAGATCTTTAAGTTAGAAGTATAACTTGAAATACAATCTTTTAGATGAATACCACTCTATGAAAAGAGTTTTGGACATGTCCAATACTTATTTAGCTATTGCCAACTCCCCCAATTAGGGATGGAAAGCCATTGATATTGACTAAAGATGCACTCTATCTATCAAAACCAACCATACCCTTCTGTAGCTCAAGTCAAAAGGAACAGTTTAGTGCAATATGAAGTATTTCCTTTATCTTGCGTACTTAATTAAACTCTATTCTCATTGTCTACCCTTCTGCAAAGAAGCCCATGATTTAATGCAACCCACACCTCTTGAGAAAGTAGGGTTCATAAGGCTTAGTATTCCTATCCCGTTTATTAAGGATCGCTGCACATACTTGCGAGGGGTTGGGATAGATAGACTTTAAAAAAATGGCACAGTTTGCATTTTCGCTGAAGGAATCAATGCAAGTAATGACTATTTAGCTAAGCACAAGATTAATATCGAATAGAGAATGAAGGGAAAATAGTTATTAGATATTAAGCATTTTGTAGCATAGCTCAAATATATAAATCCTAATTAATCAACATATAATGGTTATGCGTTGGTCGACCATCATATACCTTTATTACCCGAAAGATTCATTGGGTTTGTAGCTAAGGAAATTGCAAAATATCTCTTCAATCATCTAATTGGACAACTTAAAAAATTCGATGGTTCAGTTTGGGCAAAATAAAAAAAGTAAAACTATCAATAGAATAAAGAATTTTATGATTGGATTGACTAAAAATAAGCTGATATCATAAAATATTCGACGAATGGGCAAAAATGATATTAATGATCAAATTATATTAATTATAAAATCCGGCAACTTTCTTCACTCCTTAATACAAAATATTTCTTATCTTTTTTCTCCAAAATCATTTCTCACTTATCAAAATATCTCCTCCTCAAAAGCTTTATAGGTAAACCTTTTCAAGGGACTTATATTTTGAAGTCCATGATATCTCAATGTATTGATGTAGTGATCAAAAGCAGATAGAAGGCGGATTTTTCTTTAACTATGTTAAATATGATAAGCTGTGTGGTGAAATATCATATTTTATTGGCTATCCTTTGAATGATTGGCAAATTTAAAGCAACTACAAATCAAATAAGATGATTTTTATTTTAACGTTTCTACAGATTAATAATTCCTCCCGCATTTTTATTACTAACAAACAAAAGATGGCCTCTTTCTTATCAATATGAAGAGTTTTATTTTAATTCATTGATATTTTTGCTTTTACTGAACGAAGTGCCCAACTACCTTCTTTCCACCCTCAAATACATACAAATAATAATGTTTTCAACATTATTAGCCAGTATCGATAAAAAATGGTGGACAATAGCTGCTTTTGGAGGCTTCTAGTAGTTTAAACTTTTGACACTATTCTTCTATTTCCTATAGATTTGAAAAACTCGATAAATTTTATCTAAAATGAATGTTGTTCCTCATAATTATTATTTACTTATTTAATAATCCTCAATAATACTCGTCTTTATTATTTTTGTTTACTCAAGTATCACTGAGCATTTGCTCGAATATTATCATCCTGCTTATTTATTTTAACGAACTGCTTATTAGTTCGCTCTTAAGCAGCGTTTCAGTTCATGCAGGTGAGAAGATATGTGATACACTTCATCTAACATAGTGTTCAACATTAAGAAAATCGACAATTTTAAATAATAATCTTTTTCTCCTATCTGATTATCATCAAAGCAAGTTATATTCGACCATTATTGCGATGGGAGTGCTCGAAGAGAAAACTATATGATATTAGATTAATATGCGAATGTTAAACTTCTTACTAAAGTTTATCGGAAACATGTGAGTTAAAGAAGGTAAAAAGCCTCCAAGTGAGAACTGTATGATAACGAATTGAATTTTTAGCATAATTAACGCTTCAATGGTCATCTATAAACAATATTCAGTAGATGTTTTATCGAAGTCATCTCTTTCTTTTTTTATAAAGAGAAGCTCATCATATAATCCTCATATTTAATGGTAGCAAATATGATAAGGCGAAAGTTTTGCTGATCCATACTGAGCTCGGATTACGGCCAGAGCTATGCTATTATTGAAATGGCAGTATTCCATTTATAATTAATATATTGATTTGTGAATAACAATACCCATAGAAGCATAAATGGCATAAAGAAAGATATGGAAAGTATAAGTAAAACTTATTTGATGATAGGAAGACCAAATTTTAAAATAACTCTTTGAAGTTCGAAAGGTAAAAAAATGGAGTGAGATATCAAGAATAATGGAAAAAACTTATAGAATAGAGGGTAGGAACGGCAAACAATGCCGCTAGAGATACCACAACC
>JACCDV010689800.1_pt1 | contig 11184 bp, 8 predicted proteins | sample 7446131 | NCBI WGS metagenome assembly JACCDV01 (sample SAMN15323448, study PRJNA562643) | freshwater metagenome | isolation source: river surface water | place: USA:Blue River Watershed | collected 2017-08-17
ATCGCCTACGAGCTTTTGTGCGCTGTGGCACCCCGGGTGCCATTTGCGGTGACCGACACGGCATGACTTGATACCCCTAGGGGTATATGCTACACTGGCAACTTCTGGGAGAAATTGCCATGTTTGCTGTGTCTGTCGAAAGCCGTGCGGAGCTCAATCCATCGTTCAAGCGTCGCCTGGGCCGCTGGGTCGCCCATGGGGCTTGGGTGTCCGTGGCGCTCACCTTGGTTGCGTGTGCCGATGCGCCCGAGCCGACAGCCGCCCCCGCAGGTCCGCAAGTGCCGGTGCTGACCGTGGGGCACAGCCAGTCGGTGGCCGGTTGGGTGCTCGACGGCAGCTTGCAGGCCGTGCAGCAAAGCGTTTTGTCGGCCCAAGTCAGCGGTCGCGTGGCCCAGCTCTTGGTGCAGCCGGGCGATGTGGTGCGCAAAGGCCAGGCACTCGCCGTGATCGACGACCGCGCCACCCAAGCCGGTGTGGCGCAAGCCCAAGCCAGCGTGCTCCAAGCCGAAACCGAAGTGGCCAACGCCCAAACCCAGGAAGCGCGTGTGCGCGACTTGCACGCCCAAGGCTTTGTCGCCAAGGCCGCGCTCGAAAACGCCCAAGCCCAACTCAAAGCGGCACAAGCTGCCCTGGCCGCGGCCCGAGCGGGTCAAACCCAATCGTCCTTGGCCCAAGGCTTCACCCGCGTGAGTGCGCCCTATGACGGTCGCGTGCTCGCCACCCACGTCGAAGCCGGCGTCTTGGCCATGCCCGGCTCGCCGATCGTGACGGTGTACGCGCCACAACCCTTGCGCGCCGAAGTCCACGTGCCCGCCAGCTTCCAAGCCCAAGCGTTGGGCGCACAGCGCATGGAAGTCCAACTGCCCGGCACCGACACCTGGGTCAGCCCCAGCCAGGTCAGCAACGCACAAGCGGCCGATCCCGTGTCCCAAACCGTGCTCTGGCGCTTGGACCTCCAGCCCAGCGACACCAAAGGGCAAGTGCCCGGCCGCAACTTGCAGGTGCGCTTTGTCGGCGCCAAAACCGATGCAACGGCGAATCAGCGATTGGTGGTGCCCAGTGCCGCCGTCTTGCGTCGCGGTGAGTTGACCGCGGTCTACGTGGTCAGCGAACCCGTACCCGGCCGTGCGCAGTTTGTTTTGCGTGCGGTGCGCGTGGGGCCTGCTTTGCCCCAAGGCCAGATCGAAGTCGTCACTGGCCTGAAGTCCGGTGAGCGCGTGGCCTTGGACCCGGTGCGTGCTGGCTTGGCTGGTGCACAACCCGTGGCCAGCGCCCCTTGAGGACCCGAGTATGAGCACCCCAAAAGACGACACGCCCCAGTCCACCCCCGCGCTGGAGACTTTGGGTTTTTCCGGTTCGGTGGCGCGCCAATTCCAAGCCAACGCCATCACGCCCTTGTTGGCGATCGTGGCCTTGTTGCTGGGTTTCTTCGCCGTCTTGGTGACCCCGCGCGAAGAAGAGCCCCAGATCAACGTGACCATGGCCAACGTCATGATTCCCTTCCCCGGTGCGTCCAGCGCCGATGTGGAAAAAATGGTCGCGGGCCCGGCCGAGCAGGTGCTCTCGCAAATCCAGGGCATTGAGCACACCTACGCCGTCTCGCGCCCCGGCGTGGCCGTGCTGACCGTGCAGTTTCAGGTGGGCGTGCCGCGCACAGAGGCCTTGGTCCGCGTGTACGACGTGCTCAACGCCAACCAAGACTGGTTACCCAGCGGCCTCGGCGCGATGGCTCCCATCGTCAAGCCCAAAGGCATCGACGACGTGCCCGTCTTGGCCGCCACCCTGTGGGGCAGCGACGGCACCAGCGCCCAAGAGCTCGAACGCGTGGCGCACACCGTCGAGGCCGAACTCAAGCGCGTGCCCGGCACCCGCGAAGTCAAAACCATCGGTGGGCCTGGCCAAGCGGTGCACGTGTGGATAGAGCCTGGCCGCTTGCGCGAACGCGGCGTGAGCGTGCAGCAACTGCACCAAGCCATCGGCTCGGCCAACCAAGCCATGCCCTCGGGCACGGTCGTGAACACAAGCAGCGCTGCTGGTGAGCCAGGCATGCTGAGCGTGCAAACCGGCGAGTTCTTGCGCGACGCGCAAGACGTCGGCGACATCGTGGTCGGTGTGCACCAAGGCCGACCCATTTATTTGCGAGAAGTCGCCCGCGTGGAAGGCGGCGCGCAACTCGCGCAGCGCTACGTCTGGTTCACGCCCGGCGCGGCCGGCGAACACAGCGCCGACTTGACCGGCAAAAACCTGCCCGCCGTCACCATCACCGTGACCAAAAAGCCGGGAGAAAACGCGGTCGATGTGGCCACGGGGGCTGCGGAGCGTTTGGCGGCGTTGCAAAACACCGTGATCCCTGGCGACGTGCGCATGGACATCACGCGCAACTACGGCCAAACCGCCGCCGACAAAGCCAACAAGCTGATCCAAAAGCTCATTTTTGCCACGGGCAGCGTGATCATTTTGGTGGGCTTTGCTTTGGGTCGACGCGAGGCCGTCATCGTCGGCGCGGCCGTGATCTTGACGCTCACCGCCACCTTGTTCGCCAGCTGGGCTTGGGGCTTCACGCTCAACCGCGTGTCGCTCTTCGCCTTGATCTTCTCCATCGGCATCTTGGTGGACGACGCGATTGTGGTGGTGGAGAACATCCACCGTCACCGACAGCTCACACCGGGTGAGTCGCTGAGCGTGATCATCCCGCGCGCGGTGGACGAGGTTGGAGGCCCCACCATCTTGGCCACCTTCACCGTGATCGCCGCGCTCTTGCCCATGGCCTTTGTGTCGGGCCTGATGGGCCCTTACATGAGCCCGATCCCGATCAACGCCAGCATGGGCATGGCCTTGTCTTTGGCGATTGCGTTCACCATCACGCCGTGGTTGGCCTTGAAGCTGACCAAGACCGATGGTCATGCCCACGCTGCGCCGAGCAAGATCACCGAGGTCTTGCAGAACACCTTCACCAAAACCCTCACGCCTTTGTTGGCCAGTGAGCGCAAGCGCTGGCAGTTGCTCTACGGCATCTTGGGCGCTTTGCTCGTGTCGGTGGCCTTGACCTTGGTGCCTTCGAGCTGGGTCGGTGTGGTGCTCAAGATGCTGCCCTTTGACAACAAGAGCGAATACCAAGTGGTGCTGGACATGCCCGCCGGCACGCCACTCGAAGACACGGCCGCTGCGCTGCAAGACATGAGCGCTTGGCTGGCCCAACAACCCGAAGTGGCCAACGTGCAGGGTTACGCCGGCACGGCCAGCCCCATCACCTTCAACGGCTTGGTTCGCCAGTACTACCTGCGCAGCGATGCCGAGAGCGGCGACTTGCAAATCAACCTGACCGACGCCGCCCACCGCAGCGAAAAAAGCCACGCCATCGCCCAGCGTCACCGCCCCGAACTGGAGCGCATCGCTTTGGTTCACGGTGCGCGCATCAAGGTGGTGGAAGTGCCGCCGGGCCCGCCCGTGCTTTCGCCCATCGTGGCCGAGGTCTATGGTCCTGATGAAGAAGGCCGACGTGCCTTGGCGTCTCGCGTGGCCAAGGCCTTCGCGGACACGCCCGACATCGTGGGTGTGGACACGACCATGAAGGAACAAGCGCCAAGGGCCTTCTTGCGCATCCAACGCCAGCGCGCCGAGAGCCTGGGCATTCCTGCCCAAGCAATCGCACAAACCGTCTACACCGCACTCAGCGGCACCGACGCGGCTTACCTCCACGATGGCAACACGAAATACGCGGTGCCGGTGCGTTTGCAGTTGCCGCGTGAGCAGCAAGTGGGCCTGAATGCCTTGTTGGCTTTGCCGCTGCGCGCGGCCAACGGCACCATGGTGCCCTTGTCGGAGCTGGTCACGGTGGAGCGTGGTGTGATCGACCAGCCGCGTTTCAGCAAAGACCTCTTGCCGGTGACCTACGTCATGGGTGACATGGCCGGTGAACTTGACTCACCGCTGTACGGCTTGTTCGACATCCGAAGCCGCATGGACACGGCGACCTTGCCCAACACGGGCGAGGTGGCCGAGTACTGGATCCGTCAGCCCAAAGACCCTTACCGCCAGTACGCGGTTAAGTGGGATGGCGAGTGGCAAATCACCTTTGAGACCTTCCGCGACATGGGTGCTGCCTATGGCGTGGGTTTGATCTTGATCTACCTATTGGTTGTCGCACAGTTCAAGAGCTACGTCACACCGCTGATCATCATGGCGCCGATCCCCTTGACCATCATCGGTGTCATGCCTGGCCATGCTTTGCTGCAATCGCAGTTCACCGCGACCTCCATGATCGGCATGATCGCGCTGGCCGGCATCATTGTGCGCAACTCGATTTTGTTGGTGGACTTCATCGAACTGGAAACCCAACGCGGCATGCCGTTTGCGAAGGCCGTGGTGCAGTCGGCGGCGGTGCGTGCACAGCCGATTGCCTTGACCGGCTTGGCCGCGATGATGGGCGCCTTCTTTATTTTGGACGACCCGATTTTCAATGGTCTGGCGATATCGCTGATCTTTGGTATCGCGGTGTCCACCCTGCTCACCTTGGCGGTGATTCCGGTGTTGTATTACGCGGTGTACCGTCACCGCTACGTCAGCACCTCTCTTTGATGGTTTGTTGAATTAGGAGTTTGAAATGACCGTAGAACGATATATCCGTGTGGTGGCTGGTTTGTTCATCATGACCTCCTTGGCGCTGGGCGTGGAAGCCAGCCCCTTGTTCGTCAACAGCTGGTTCTTGGCCTTCACCGCCTTCGTGGGCCTGAATCTGTTCCAATTCGGTCTGACCAATTTCTGCCCCATGGCCATCGTCTTGCGCAAGCTCGGTGTGCCCGACAGCAAGATCGCCTGCAGCACCGAAGGTAAGTGCTGCTGAAAGACAACGCATGACACACCCGACCCCGTTGAAGTTTTTGATGCCCGGCTGGTTCGCCCTGGTCATGGGCTACAGCGGCTGGTCGTTGGCTTGGCACCGCGCCGCCCCCTTGTTCGGTGAGGCAGCTGACACGGTGTCGGCGGTGTTGGGCGTGATGGCCGCCGCGTTGTTGGTGGTCTTGTTGTTCGCTTCGGTGTTGCGCGCTTGGCGTTACCCCGAAGCCTTGATCGAAGACCTCAAGCACCCGGTGCGTCATGCCTTTGTGGCCGCCGCGCCTGTGGGCACCATGTTGGTGGCCACCGTCGGCATTGCTTTGATGGGCGTTTCCCCGCTGTGGGAAACCTTGTGGTGGGTCGGTTCGGTGGCGCAATTGGTGGCGACGTGGTGGGTCTTGGGCCGTTGGTTGGCGCCCGTGGCCGCGCCCGCGCCGGGCACACCGCCCGCGCTCATGTGGCCTTCCATCACCCCCGTGTTGTTCATCCCTGTGGTGGGTAACGTGGTGGCGCCCTTGGCGGGCGTGGGTTTGGGGCATGAGGTCTGGTCGGTCATGCAGTTGGCCGTGGGTGTGTTTTTCTGGCCAGTGGTGATGGCGCTGTTGGTGGCGCGTCGGGTGGGTCATAGCCCTCTGCCCGACCGCATCTTGCCCTCGTGGTTCATCAGCTTGGCACCGCCCTCGGTCATCGGCTTGTCGCTGATGCAATACGAAGCGCCCTTGTTGTGGGTGCAAGCGGTTTGGGGTGTGGGCGCGTTTGTGTTGATGTGGCTTTTGCCTTTGTTCAAACGCATCGTGGCCCAGCCTTTTGCCGTGCCGTTTTGGGCCTTGTCTTTCCCGATCGCCGCGTTCACATCGCTGACCTTGCGTTTGGCGCAGGTCATGGCTGGTCAGCCCGGTGGCGCGGTGATGCAAGGCTTGGCGGTGGCCTTGCTCGCGGTCACTTCGGTGTTGCTGTTGTGGCTGAGCCTTTCCACCGTGCGCGGCCTGCGCAACGGCAGCCTGCTCGCTCCCGAAATCCACCCCACGCCGTAAACCGCCATGGACGCGTCGCTGCTCGGGATCGATCTGGCCCATTGGCTGCTCTTGGTCGTGGCGGCGTTTGCCGCGGGTGTGCTCAATGCGGTGGCCGGTGGCGGCAGCTTCCTGACCTTTCCTGCACTGGTGTTCACCGGCGTGCCGCCCATCGTGGCCAACGCCACCAGCGCGTTGGCGGTGAGCCCTGGTTACGCGGGCAGCACCTTGGGTTTCAAAACCGAGCTGCAGGCCTTGCCCCGTCGGCGCTTGCAGCGCGAAATGGCCATCAGCGCTTTGGGCGGTGTGTTGGGGGCTTTGCTGTTGCTCGTCACCCCGGCTTCGGTGTTCGTGGGCTTGGTGCCAGCGCTGTTGCTCTTTGCGACATTGTTGTTTGCCATCGGGCCGCGCTTGGCCGCCCGATCGGCGCAGGGCACTGAGACCCGCGACAGCCCTTGGCGCGAACCGGGCCTGCTGGCGGTGGCCGTTTACGGCGGTTACTTCAACGGTGGCTTGGGCATTTTGCTGATGGCGCTTTACACGCTCACCGGTGAAGGTCGCATCCACACCGTCAATGCTTTGAAGAACCTCAACTCGCTGGTGCTGTCGCTCTTGTCGGTGGTGGCGTTTGTGGTGGCCGGGGCCATTGCTTGGCCGCAAGGTTTGGCCATGATGGTGGCCGCGACCGCGGGGGGCTTTTGGGGTGCCCGGTGGTCCAAGCGTTTGCCGGTGCTGTGGGTGCGCCGTGGCGTGATCGCCACGGGCTTGGTGATGAGCGCGGTATTTCTCGTCCGCGCCATCGGCTAAAAGCCGCAGGGCTTTTAGCGAGCGTTCATCACGCTGCCCATCTTGCGCTGGTCACGTGCCAGCGATTCGCGGATGGACAAGCGGCGGAAGAACACGGTGACCACGCTGCTGCTGATCACGATGAACAGCGAATACAGCACGGGGATCAAAAGCACGTCTTGCTGCATGGCACCGGTGATGCTGAGGGTCACGATCAACACCGCCATGGGACCGTTTTGAATGCCGGTCTCCAAAGCGATGGTGCGGCTGCGGTTGGGGTCTTGTTTGAAACCCCGAGCCAGCAAATAGCCCAAGGCCATGCCGAACAAGCCCAAGCCGATGGCGCTGAAATACACCTGCCAAGGTGTCGAGGCCAAGAGCATGTGGTTGCGTGGGATCCACGTGACGACCAGGAACAAAATCACCGCGACGCCCATGAGGCCACCCAGCAGTTCCAGCGTGGCACCGATGTTGGGGTTGAGTTTGCGCGTGACCATGCCAATGAGTGTGGGCACCAGCAAGACCACCAAGACCTGCGCCACGTTGGTCGCTGGGATTTTGAACTCGCTGCCCAAACCGGCGGCGCTAGAATAAAACTCCAACAAGGCCGGCACCATCACCAAAGCCACCAAGGTGGACACACTGGTCATCATGATCGACAAGGCCAACACGGCTTTGCTGAAGTAGGTGAAGATGTTCGAGGTGGTGCCGCCGGGCATACAGGCCATCAAGATCAGGCCCAAGGTCCAGCCAGGCGATAAGCCCAACGCCATGGCCAAGGCAAAGCCCAGGAAAGGCATGATCAGGTATTGACTCAGCAAGCCCACGAGCACGCCTTTGGGTTTGCGAAAAGCAATCAAAAAGTCACGCCAGGTGAGCGAGGCGCCCATGCCGAGCATGATGATCATCATCATGGCGCCCAAGAGTTTGGTTTCGAATTCGGTGACCATGGATCAGCTCCGTGTGTTCAGGGCGGCCGCAGCTTCGGCCTTGAGGTCTTTGCGCAGCACTTTGCCCACAGGGCTCTTGGGCAGCTCGTCGCGCACCTCGACCTGTTTGGGGACTTTGTAGCTGGTGAGTTGTTGTTTGCAGTGGGCAATCACGGTGGCCACATCGATGCTGTCACCGTGCTCGGGGTTGGGCACCACGTAGGCACGCACCGCTTCACCGGTGGTGGCGTCCGGCACACCAATCACCGCCACTTCCAGCACCGAGTCCATTTGGGCGATGACTTCTTCGACCTCATTGGGGTAGACGTTGAAGCCCGAGACCAAGACCATGTCTTTTTTGCGGTCGACGATTTTGAAGAAACCGTCGTCGGACATCACGCCAATGTCGCCCGTGGCGAACCAGCCGTCTTTCATGACGTTGGCGGTTTCGGCAGGGTTGTTCCAATAGCCCGACATGACCTGTGGGCCACGCACCCAGATTTCGCCGGGTTGACCCACAGGCGCGTCTTGACCGTCGTCTTGCACCAAGCGCACGTCGGTGCCGGGCGAAGGCACGCCGATGCTGCCCAAGCGCACATCGCCGCTCAAGGGGTTGAAGCTCACCACGGGCGAGGTTTCGGTCAAGCCGTAACCTTCGGCGATGGGGGTTTGTGTGACTTCGCGCCAGCGCTCAGCGACGGCGTCGTGCAAGGCGGTCCCGCCCGCGATCGACGCTTTGAGGTGTTTGGGCGGGTAAGCCACAAACCACTCTTCGTTGAGCAAGCCGTTGTAGAGCGTGTTGACGCCGGTGATCCAGGTGATGGGGTAGTTCTCCACGGCGCGCTGCAGGTTTTGCACCGGGCGTGGGCTGGGCACCAAGATGTTGCGCCCGCCGAGTGTCAGGAAGCCCAAGAGGTTGGCCGTGAACGCGAAGATGTGGTACAGCGGCAAGGCCGTGAGCACGCATTCTTCGTCTTCTTTCATGAAGGACCCGCCCATGGCCAGCATTTGTTGCACGTTGTTGAGCAAATTGCTGTTGGTGAGCATGGCGCCTTTGCTAACGCCGGTGGTGCCACCGGTGTATTGCAGCACCGCCAAGGCGTCTGGGCCGATGCGTTGCCACAGCGTGGCCGCGGGCGTTTGCGCCAAGGTGTCTCGACCCAAGGCCAAGGCGGTTTTGAATCGGGTGTGTGGGACCGTCACCGGTGGCAACACACGGCTCCAAACCTTTTGGACGGCGCGGATGATGCCCCGCGGCACCACCGGGAAAAACTCAGCGATGCTCGTCACCACCACATGTTGCACTTGCGTTTTGGCCAAAACCTCGGGCAGCTTGTCGGCAAACATGTCGATGATGACCAAGGCTTTGACACCGGCGTCGTTGAACTGGTGCACCATTTCGCTGGCGGTGTAGAGCGGGTTGGTGTTGACCAACACACAACCGGCTTTGAACACACCAAACGCCGCGACGGGGTAACCCAAGCTGTTGGGCATTTGCACCGCGACGCGATCGCCGGCTTGCAAACCCAAGACGCTGCGCAGGTACCCAGCGAACGCATCCGAGAGCGCATCCACCTGACCGTAGGTCAAGCTGCCGTTCATGCCGTTGGGCATCACGCAGGTGAAGGCCTTGTGCTTGGGGCGCTGTTGCGCGAAGTGCGCACATCGCTCGTGCACCAAGGCGGCGATGGAGCTGTGTTGGGGACTGGGCAATTCGGCGGGGATGCCGGCGGCCACGGAAGCCGCGTGCCATGGGCGGGGGTGGGATGAAGGGGTGTTCATGGCTGAATTGTGTCGCAAGCCAACATAAACTGACGCACGAGCGTGCTTTTTTTCGCTAGGACAAACCCTAGGGGAGTGCAACCGTATCATGCGAGCCATGAGCAGCTCGACCACGTTTGACACCATCATCATCGGCGCCGGCACCGCCGGTTGCCTTTTGGCCAACCGTTTGAGCGCGGACCCGAAGCACCGAGTCTTGCTCATTGAGGCCGGGCGCAAAGACGACTACCACTGGATCCATATCCCCGTCGGTTACTTGTATTGCATCGGCAACCCGCGCACCGACTGGCTGTACCAAACCGAGGCCGATCCGGGTTTGAACGGTCGGCGCTTGCGTTACCCGCGCGGTAAAACCTTGGGCGGTTGCTCGAGCATCAACGGCATGATTTACATGCGTGGCCAAGCCCGCGACTACGACCAGTGGGCCGCTCTCACCGGCGACGACGCTTGGCGCTGGGAGCACTGCCTGCCCGACTTCAAGGCCCACGAACACCACCACCGCTTGGACGCTGAGGCGCCGAGCGACGCTTTTGCCGCCTTGCACGGCAACGCCCGCACCGGCAGCAGCGGCGAGTGGCGCGTGGAAAAGCAGCGCTTGCGCTGGGACATCTTGGACGCTTTCGCGCAAGCCGCGCAACAAGCGGGCCTGCCCGCTACCGATGACTTCAACCGCGGCGACAACGATGGCGTGGGTTACTTTGAGGTGAACCAAAAAGCCGGCTGGCGCTGGAACGCGAGCAAAGCGTTTTTGCGCCCGGTGCAGCACCGGCCCAACCTGACGGTGTGGACCGAGTCGCAGGTGCAGCGTCTGTTGCTGGAGCGTGGTGCTGACGGCGCGCTGCGCTGCACCGGCGCCGAGGCGCGGCGCGGCGCGGAGACCGTGACGGTCACGGCCACCCGCGAGGTGGTGCTGAGTGCCGGCAGCATCGGTTCGGTGCAGATCCTGCAGCTCTCCGGCATTGGCCCGGCCGCGGTGTTGCAGGCCGCGGGCGTGGCGGTGCAACACAAGCTGCCCGGTGTGGGCGAGAACCTGCAAGACCATTTGCAAATCCGCTCGGTCTACAAAATCCAAGGGGCCGAGACGCTCAACGTGTTGGCCAGCAGCTGGTGGGGCAAGGCACGCATTGGCTTGCAATACCTGCTCACGCGCAGCGGGCCCATGAGCATGTCGCCCAGCCAGTTGGGCGCTTTCACCAAAAGCGACCCGTCGCAGCCACACGCCAACCTGGAATACCACGTGCAGCCGCTCAGCTTGGATGCGTTTGGCGAACCGCTGCACCCTTTTCCGGCTTTCACCGCCAGCGTGTGCAACCTCAACCCGACCAGCCGTGGTCATGTGCGCATCAAAACCCCGCGCGCTGAAGACGCGCCCGCGATTGCGCCGTGTTACCTCAGCACGCCCGAAGACCGTCAAGTGGCGGCCGACAGCCTGCGCGTGACGCGGCGCATCGTCTCGCAACCGGCGCTCGCGCCTTACCAGCCGGTGGAGTTCAAACCCGGTGTGCAGTACCAAACCGACGACGAGCTGGCGCGTTTGGCTGGCGACATCGCCAGCACCATCTTTCACCCCGTGGGCACCACCAAAATGGGGCGCCATGACGACCCGATGGCGGTGCTCGACAGCCATTGCCGCGTGCGCGGCGTGGCGGGCCTGCGGGTGGTGGACGCCGGCGCCATGCCCACCATCACCAGCGGCAACACCAACAGCCCGACCTTGATGATGGCCGAGAAGGTGGCGGGCTGGATGCGCCAGTCTCGGTAAAGACCCGCAAGGGAAAGCGCCGATGGCGTGAAGGGGATTGCCCGGTTACATTGCTTGCACTCATGCAACGCCCTTG
>JACCDV010397781.1_pt1 | contig 11181 bp, 18 predicted proteins | sample 7446131 | NCBI WGS metagenome assembly JACCDV01 (sample SAMN15323448, study PRJNA562643) | freshwater metagenome | isolation source: river surface water | place: USA:Blue River Watershed | collected 2017-08-17
ATCCATAATGATATAAAGGTCTATAATATGTATAGGTACACCAAGTTCCTTTTTATTATTATCATAGTAAAATCCAACTAATCTACTATCAATATAGACGTTTATTACCGCATCAACGTTATACTCTGATAAGTCAATACGGTAAAAAGCTTCTTCTCTAGAAAAATCTTCTATGTTAAGTCTAACTCTAAGTGATTGCATCGTATCGTTTGTTTTCTATCTGGTCCAACTGAAACAAGTGTGATTTTTATCCCAGTTTCTTGTTCAATAAAATTAATATACCCTTTTAATTGATCTGGTAATTCATCATAGTTTGTAATACCAGTTAAATCTTCTGACCAACCATTAAACTCTGTATAAAGTGGTTCTAAGTTCTCTGGTTCAATGTTATATGGTAAATGATAAATTACATCACCTTTGTATTTATAAGCGGTACAAGCCAATATTTTGTCAAATCCTGAAAGGACATCTGCCTTCATCATCATTAATTCAGTAACACCATTAATTTGACAAGCATATTTAAGTGCAACTAAATCTAACCAACCACATCTTCTAGCTCTACCAGTAACTGAGCCAAACTCATTACCAATCTTTGCCATTTTCTCACCTACTTCATCAAATAGTTCAGTTGGAAAAGGACCACTACCAACTCTGGTCGTATAAGCCTTGAATATACCAAAGACATCTTTGATTTTATTAGGTGCAATTCCCAAACCAGTGCAAGCACCTGCTGCAGTTGTGTTAGAAGAAGTAACAAATGGATAAGTTCCAAAGTCAACATCTAATAAAGAACCTTGTGCGCCTTCACAAAGAATATATTTGCCTTGTTGTTGTGCTTGATATAAATACTCTTCACTATCAATAAAGGTAAATTGTTTTAGATATTCAAGTGCATCTAAAAATTCATCTTGCATATCATCATAATTGGTGTTAAATTGTTTAATAACACCCCAGTCAATTAGTTCATCGTGTTTATTTTCTAATTTAGTAAATCTTTTATGAAAGTCTGGTAATTCTAAATCACCGACTCTAAGACCATTTCTTCCAGTTTTATCCATATAAGTAGGACCAATACCTTTAAGAGTGGAACCGATTTTATCTTTACCTTTAGCAGCTTCTGAGGTAGCATCTAAAAGTTTATGTGTTGGGAAAATAAGGTGTGCCTTTCTAGAGATAAGTAATCTTTCCTTAATGGAAGAATCGAATTTAATTAATTCTTCAACCTCTTGCATAAAAACAACTGGGTCAAGTACAACACCATTACCAATTATATTAATCGTATTTTTATTAAATACTCCTGATGGAATAGTTCTTAAAATGTGTTTTCTACCATCAAAGTAAATCGTATGTCCTGCGTTCGGTCCTCCCTGAAATCTTGCAACTATATCATATTCAGATGTAATAACATCTACAATTTTACCTTTTCCTTCGTCACCCCATTGGAGTCCTAATAATAAATTAACTTTATTTTTCATTTTAATATTTGATTGATCTTTTTATTTCTCTCTTCTGATTTTTGCCATTGTTGAAAATCTGGACTATTTTTAACTCTCATATTTTCTAAATGGTTTCTTTCTGGATCAGGATTAGAGAATGCGTGTAGAATTAGAAAGATAAGTATAAATACAGGAAATATAATTTTCCCAGAAATAGTTAAATCTCCAAATAAACAAAAAAATTGAATAATCGCCCAATATTTTAACAATATTAACCAATTAATTCTTTTGATTTTATTAGAGAATTTATATTTTTCTATATTAGAGTATTTACATCTTAGATATAATATTATAGCTAAAATGCCTAAAACTATTCCCATAATTGAGAATGTAACACTTTCTAATTCGCTCATTATTGTAGTATTTTATCTATTGCAGAATCTCTTAATTGTGATTTGGAAAACCCATAAGCACTTGCACCAAATCTTGAGTCTTTGTCTAAAGGTTTACTTTCATCATATATTCTTTTATCACCACTTATAGAATATACTTCTGTTCCGTTAGGAATACAATCTAATGCCCAGACCGGCATTAAGATGATATCTTCATCCCAAAGTTGGAAGTCCAAGGTTTTTAATTCTTCAATTGTAAATTGTGTAAAGTCTATACCCTTAAACTCTTTGATAAGTTTAGCATAAAGACTTTTTATCTCTGATCTTGAAAATTCATCAGACCAACTATCGAAACTTGATATATCAGCAATTAGATTACTTGCTAATTTTTTGTAGTTCTTAAAAACTGTAAAGTAAATATTTTTATCCATAAATATTTTATGGAAAAATAAATGAAAAGTTCAGCTTAAAAAGATAATTCTTCTGAAAGAACACCTATAAAATTAAACTTTTTATATAACCCATAAGATTGTCCATCCAAGTTAAAAATTAAAGTTTCATCATTGACTTTAACTGGAATAACTTTTGGTACATTAAAAGAGTTTACTTTATCAAATTTTTTTCTTAAAGCTTCTGAGATTTCATCAATTAGAACATTTTTAACTTTATACTCTAAGTTTTTATTTCCTCTTTCAAGCTTATGAAATTTCTCACCAAGCTCAAAGGCGATATCATTACTTAAAAAGAAGTTAATTTTTTGTTCTCTCTTTGATTGTGTATCTCCCTCAAATTTTAATGAGTTCCAAGAGTAAGCCCAACTTTTATATTCACTTCTATAAGTAAATTCATATTTGTATATTTTGTCGTTCATATTGAAATAAACAACATGACGATCTTCACCTTGTTGCTTTATTAAAGGTGTTTCCGTAACAATTTGATCAATAAGATCACTAATTTGTTTTCTTTTGATAATACTTCTTTGTTGTGCTTTTTTATAAAGCGAATGTAGTTCGGAAATAGTTCTTTTTTTAGGACTACGACCAAACTTCCACTTAAATGAATCTTCTATTCTTGAATTAATTCTCATTTGGATAAACTCTGCTTTTAGATACTTTAACTTTAATAATCACTGATTCATCATCAAAACTTTCGATTTCACCTGTAAATCCGTTTGATGCTGTTGGAACATAAACTTTATCACCTGACTTCATTTCAGATTGATACTTTCCTCTTCGTTTCTCATTTACAATTACTCTATAAATCATGTAAATTGTGAAGCAAAGCATAGTTAATAATAATAATCCCCAGCCTAAATAGGTTAATTGATAAGCAAGTGTGTCTGTGTTTGTCATGATTTTTTATTTTAAGCAAAAATAAGAATAATATTTAATATATACAATATGAAGTATATAAAATATTTTGAGGGAGTTTCTTTATTAAGAGTTAATAGAAACTTAGAGTGTGAAGAACTAAAAGATTTTTGTGAAGAAGGTTTATGTTATTTAGTTGATGATGGTTTTGTAATAAATGTACAACCTAAAGATAGTGAGGATCAGTATGATATACTTATCAATAAAGGTAGATCATATTACGCTCATCCTCCTCATGATAAATGGACCTTTGATTATGAAGATGTTTGTGATCAATTAATTCCATTTCTAAAAAGGTTAAAAAAGGAATATTTATTTAGAGATCCTTATAAAAATAGATACCATCGTAATTCTTCAGAAAATTTTAATAACACAATATCAATTTCAATAGTAAGTAGAAATGGTACAAAAATTGGTTCAAGTTATGAGCTTCATGAAATATTGGATGATGATAAAAAGAATGGTGATATTAAACGTCTTTATGAATCAAAGTTAATAGATATAATGATATCAGTTATTCCTAGAAAATGGAATAGACATATCCATACTGGTAGCTTGATGGATATACAATACCCAAATAATTAATATGAAGTATATAAAATATTTTGAGTCTTTAACAATAAGTGAGTTAGATGATTTCTGTGAAGAAAATCTTGTTTGGTTATTAGACGATAGAACCTTCTCTTTTTCGATTAAAAGAGATTCATTTGCTATGGTTGAAAATCTTAAAAAAGCTATACCTCAAAATAAACAAGCACCTTCTGGTAAATGGAAGTATAATTATGTTCAAGATATAAAACAATCTGTTGTATTAAAACCTAATAATAGAACTCACACAATTGTAATACTAAGACAAAAGGTTAAAAAGGTTAGGACTATTTATCCATGGGATGAAAGTGAAAGAGTTATGCCATTTGCTTTTTCTTGGGATGATGTTAAAGATGATGTTATATCACTCATTAATAGATTAGAACGAAAGAAACATATGCTTAGAAATATATGCTTAGAAGATGATAAAGGTAATCCTAAATCATTTGGTAAGGAATTACTTGAAAAGTCATTACCTTATAAAATAACTAAGATCTACATAACAATAACTAAATAAAAAAGAGCGTAGTTTACAAACTACGCTCTTTCGTAACAAAACACTCACTACCACTTTAAGGATGTGGAACCTATATTAACAATATCCATTCTGGATCTATATTCTTTTATATTTACAAACTTAAACTTATCTTCTAAGCAATCTACACAGATTATAGCTTCTAAAAGTAAACCATTCTTATACCCACCGATAGTAGCATGATCTGGTAGTTGACCGATCATATTTAGTTTGATTTCTTTATTACAACAGTCACAAGTTGCAGATTCTATTTGATCAAATATCGATTCTTTCTTAACTATTCCCATTTTCGTTTGCCTTTTCTTGTAAATATTTTTGCATATCAAAGTCTTGTGGTAAATCTTCTAAGTCTATACCATATTCATTTTGTAATTCGATAAATAAGTTTTTAATTGCTCCCATATTTTATTATTTGATACAAATATACAACTTATTTTTTAATTATTTAATAAATCTTCAATTTTTTTATCTCGAGTAAATGATTTTATATCTTTTAACTTAGTAAACTTAGAAGCATGTTTTACTTTGCCACAAGAAGTATGATAGTAAACTTGTTTAGCTTTTCCTTTACCAGTTCTTTTTCGATTTTCATAACCTATTACTATAACAAGTTCATTATCTAAATAGTAGTAGTATGGTAAATTGTGTTCATCAAACAACTTATGATAGTCTGAGTTAAATTTTATTAATTGTGTTTCTGCGATATTAAATTTTTTACAAATATAGTAAAAATTTTTAATTGGTTACTTTTTATTTAGTATTCTAAATTGAAGTGTAGGGATTGTAGTGTCGTCATGTATATTATCATCTAATAAATCATCCTTATGAAATTTTTTATCACCCCATGTATATCCACGGTGATGGTCTATTATAATATGATATGGTTTATTTTCTCTTATAACATAATTTAGTTTATAGTTTTTATCTAAAAATATAAATAAAGGTATGATATAATCTTTTATTTCAATCCATTTTTTTTGCTTACCTGTTGTTATTAGAAAAACAGTATCATGATATTCAGACTTTGTAGAATCTACTTTCAGACCATCATCCATTAAATAGACTAGACGAGATTTAATTTCGTCCATTACATCTAACTCTTCTTTAGAAGAAAGCATTTCATTAAATTTAATTAATTTCATATTTTATTATTTTTTACATCAAAGTAAACTGAACAAAGCATCTGGTTTGTATTAAAGTCTCCTTTTAATATATCTTTTATTTTTAATGTTATTTCTTTATATGGATGATATAAAAGCTTTATAGTATTTGACTTTATACCATATTCTCTATCTAAGCTTGTTAAAAGTGGTGGTAAGTAATCTTCTATTCTTTCCCAGTTAAAATCTCCATTTTTATTCGTTATTATAATTCTAGTTAAACTGTCTAGGTATTTATATTCTGACTTAAAATAATTTACTTGAAACCCATCATCTATTAGGTAAGATAAAGCTTCTTCACAATAATCTTTTATTTCTTTATCTTTTTCTGTTGGTTCTAAACTTTCTTCTAATGGAAGTTCTAATTGGTTTGACTTAACTGATTTTATTATTATATCAATATAACCAATCTCTTTATCTTGTATTGTTCTATTTATATACCCTATCATATTATCATCAACAATTGTATCATCTATTCTTATGTCAAATCTATCCTTTCTTGTCAAAAAGGATATTTTTTCTATATCATAGGATTTACTTAGACCTATAAATAGTGGTATTAAATAATCACTAATATCTTCCCAGATAAAATCTATTCTTTTTGGTATTTTTCCTTTTGTGATTGTAACCTTGGTTTTTCCAAACTGATTACCAGATAAGTTATTATTTCTACCAATTGATAAATTAAATCCCTCATCTAACAAATAAGCTAAATAACCTTCACAAAAGTCTGTAAGGTTTGTTATTTCTTTATCTGATAGTTTATCTTTCCAAGGATTAAATTCAAGTAGGTATTTCATATTTTACTTCTTATTATAATAATCTTCGATCGCAGCACCAAATCTTTGCTTAATTTTCTCAGCTTTAGCCTCAATTTGTTCTGCTGGTGTATGAAATTGAAATAAAACTTCAACTATAACTTTATTCATATAGTCTTCTAGATTTAGATTACCGATTGGTGTTTTGGATAAAACTGATAAAATTTTTCTCCAAATTGATGTTGAAGCAATGTCAGTATCATCTTCTGTTAAAGTTGGGTTATACTTTAAGTAATTATTTTCATTAAATGTTTTTAAGTATTTCATGTCATTTTTAATTTTTTTATCTACTTATAGATGCTGATCCATCAGTATTATCTAATGCTAGATATGGTCTTGTGATGTCTTTTATTCTATTGGTTAAATAACTTTCATCAGGTTTGTAGTACATAAAGGTGTCCATATAAGGAAATTCTATTTCTTCGTCTATTATGAAATCAATATCCCATTTGATACTAAGTTTAACAAACATTTGTCCAGTTGAGTTGTAAATAACTTTATTCTCATCAGCCCATCTAACAAAAAGTATATCTAAATTATCTTTTATTGTATAGATACGATCCATATATCTTCTACCATCTGATAGGGTCCAAACTAAGGCTCTACCTAAAAGCTTATCATCTTTTTCATATATTAATAAGCTACAAACCTCTGGATTTCTAGTGTAAATATCAAAGTATGATTGACATTTTGAGTATCTCATACAAGAGTTACCTAATTGACCAGAATTGGCAGCATAGCTTGATGAAAGATACCATTTCTTTATTTCATTTCCTTTAACTATTCTAAAAAAGCTCATAGCATTATTTTCTAACTCAACTTCAGATTGAAATAAGTTAACAAATTTTTCAATAGTTGCACTGGTATATTTTGCGCCAATTGCTTCTAAAAAAGCATTTAGGAATCTTCCAAATCTTACTTTTGTTTTAGATTTAGATATAGTTTTGCTTGGTAGTAAAGGATCTACAGAATCTTTACTTTCTGAATAAAAAACTGATTTATTACCATTATCCAATTCAACTAAGTAAAAGTTAAATGATGGATAACTATCGTGACCAATTTTTCTAAGAACCTTGAAGTCGAACTCATAGAGTATATTAATATCAACCCAGTCTATATGTTCTGTTATTCCTAATCTATTTAATAATGTTGGATCTTCTGATGATAAAACACCACTATTAACATTTCTTTTAAGTCTATAAAGTATTTCGTCTTTATTTACTTTATCATCTGGTGTAAACCATACCATTTTAGGATCATCAGATATATCAATATAATTTGAGTTTATATTGACAAATCTATTTTCATTCTCAAATATATCCTGTGCTAGATTTCTAACACTTTGATCATCGGTTCTTGAGTAAATGTTATTAACAAGTTCTATAAACTTTTGACTGAAAACCATTTTACCCTCAAGTATAAGCTTATATATCTGCGACTCTATTATAAATTCATCATATTTTATCATGTTATTATATATAAAAAAATGGCATTATAAAATGCCATTTTTTAATTTTTCCTCTAAGATGTTAATCAAGTGTTCGTCTGAGTTTTCTATCTCACTTATTATTAGTTCTTTTTGTTTATCGTTTAATTTATTTGATTGTTTGGTTAGTTCTTTAAGTTCTGACTTTTTATTTCTTTCAGAAGTTATATTAAAAATATAGTCAAGAATCTCACAGTTTCTTCTAATAATAGTCATTGAGTCGTTAATTTTTTTATACTCAATTTCTATAACATGTGCTGGTGCTTTATCCATAAAAGACTTGTTTGAGATTTTCATTTTAATTTTTTCAACAAAGTTAAGATGATACTCAGTTTCTTTTATGATACTTTCGTAGTCAATATGACTTCCTGGATTGTCAAAGTCAAACCCCTCACGAATCATAAAAACTTCGTTTTGTCCAACAGTAAAGCTATAACCAGCCGCTCTTAATATGTTGATTTCTCTTTGTGTCATAATTTTTTTAATTTATGCAAATATAGTAAAATTTTTTAATATATACTTTATGTTATATATAAAAACACTTGAAGAGTTAACATTTGATCCAAAAGAGGTAGAGTGGCAAAAAGAAAAAACAAGTTGGGGTTATCAATACTCATTTGAGATTGATGAGAGACCTATGAATGTTATTTTTGATAAAGTTTTAGAAGAAAGATTCCCTGGTATGTATGAAAGGGAGTTTAAGTCGGGATATAATTTTGACTTACTTGCAATTGGTGCAAATAGAGTTTTATCTATTGTTACAGCAGCTACCTATGATTTCATAAAAGAGCATAATCCTGAATGTGTAATTATACATCATATTAATGTTGATAGAGAAAAAACAGCATTTGATAAACTTAACAAAAGAGCTAAAGGAAGTTTTAACTTCTTAAAAGATATTAAAAAATATTGTCCTGAGTATAATCTTAAATATTTTAGCCAAAAATATATTAACTCTTCTGGCTCAGTCGTAACTATTTGTTTTATTTATAAAAGTAGTTTTGATCCTTATAAAGTTATTGAACACTTTGATAGAGGACAAGGAAAATATACAGAAATTATTACATGAAAAGGTTAAACAACTTTACTAAATATGAATTAATAAAAGAGTCGCTGATTTATTTTAGCTCAGACTTTATGGATATACTATCAACTATTGTGGATAATGCTAATTATGATCGTGAATATAAAGTTTCAGAATTGGCTCTCTTTCTACAATATCTTTGTGGTAAGGATGTTGACTTATCACAAAACTATATTGATGTAGCGGATAACGGTTTAGTGAAGTATATTATGGATAATAGAATTAACTATGATGATGTTCAAGCTGATTATGATTATATAGTTGATATAAAATATATTCAAGATTATCTTTCTAGGTCTAAATATGATGATTTTGTAGACCTATATTTTATAAAAGATGAAGATCTTGATAAATATAAAAACTCATATAAGTTATTAAAAACATATGAAGGGTATGAATGTTATATTTTTTTGCTACAACTAAACGAGGAAGATAGTAAGAATGAAGCAAAAAATTATCCAATGAGAAGAGCAAGGGATATAAAAGATGAAGAAAAGAAAAAACACATACTTCTATATAAAAGAGTTAAAAGTATAGTTGAAAAGCCTTTTATTCCAAAGTTACCTAAAAATTTTAGTGAAGTTAGATTAGGAAGATTTATCAATAAGACTATTGAAGAGTTTAACTATAGTCGATTTAGTAGTTCAGATATTGAAAAGTTTGTTAATTATTATAAATCTATATTTGTATTTAATAGAGATGCTCATAATAATTTTCATATTATATCAGGTGATGATATTAAATATTATTATAATGAAGATGTATATGAATTTAAGAAAGGTCAATTAGGAGCTTCTTGTATGAGAACAAAAGAATGTCAAAATTATCTTAGTATTTATACTGATAATCCCGACGTATGTAAAATGTTAGTTTTAACTGGAGAAAAAGAAGATTCAGGTAAATTAGGTAAAAAAATAATTGGTAGAGCACTTTTATGGACCTTAACAGATGGTAGTTTATATATGGATAGGATTTACACTTGTACTGATCCTGGTATTAAAGTTTTTGAGAAGTGGGCTAAGCAAAATAACTATAAGACTTATGTTTATAATAGACAAGAACTTATATCTGTTAAGATAAAATCTAAAGACTATGGTAGATATCCTTATATGGATACATTTGAGTTTTATTTAATGCAAAAAGGAATTTTAGTAAATAATGATGACTTTACTACTTTTTTAGATCTTCCTAATGTTAAACCAGAATCTTCATTTGGTAGAAAAGCACTTACTTTTATCAAAGCATTTGGTTCTAAAAAACTATTTAGTATAGAAAATAATCCTGAGGTACTTAGATTAAAAAGCACCTCAGGAGAAGGAAGAAATACCGGATGGATTTTAGCTCCGAATGTTATAAGAGGTTATAAGTATAGAAGAGGAGGTTAAGTATAAATATAACAACTTCCATTCCAAACTCCACCTCTGTCATTTTTTGAGTATAAATCTTCAAGTGCCATCACAATTCTTTGTAAGTCACCTTTATAAAAACCCGCACAATTAATACAGTTTATTTCAACAATTTTCCAACCATCTGGAGTTAAACAGATATCCATTACAAAAGCAGGAGCTACTTGAAATATATCACTCATTTTTTGAGCAAACTCTAATCCTTCTGGATCAACATTTTCAGACCAAACAACATTTTCGTTAAACTTATACCAAGATGAGGTGATTACTTTACCACCAATAATCCAAACTCTTGCTTCTTTATAGATTTTTGTTGGTTCTGCAACTTGTATATTTACTGGTGGGATAACACCTAAATATTTTTCTTTTACTCTATCTAAAGTGTCTTGCCATTTAATCTGTGTATATAAACCACCATTAAAAACTTTTGAGTCTTTACTTGGTCTAATAAATTTTGTAGAACCTCCAAAGTCAATAGGATTAGCTATATCTTGTAACTTAGAATTATAGTTTAATAAGTTTTCCTTATAATGGTTTTTATAAATTGTGAAGTCATGATTACCACCATAAAAAGACCCTGGTCTCCAATCCTCATTAGTTGCTAATCTAGCGGCTCTAACCGATCCAAAAACAAATATATCTTTGCGTTTAACCATAAGATCACTTAGTTCACCTTTTTCATTAATTTTAACAATTTCATAAGGCAAACGCAGTTTGGTTAAAGTTTCAAATATTTTATTATAGTTTTCCTCTCGAAAAACATTTTCTTGTACTACGTAAAACATATTATTTATTTTGGAAGTAAGTTACTAATTTCTTAGCGGTTGAATAGTTTGTTGCTAATGGAGTGTCTGTTACATTACAAATACGCATTAACATCTGAACATCTACCTCATGCGGGTGTGA
>JACCDV010979294.1_pt1 | contig 11180 bp, 9 predicted proteins | sample 7446131 | NCBI WGS metagenome assembly JACCDV01 (sample SAMN15323448, study PRJNA562643) | freshwater metagenome | isolation source: river surface water | place: USA:Blue River Watershed | collected 2017-08-17
CCACCCTGGAGACACACATGAACACTTCAATCAACCGCCGCACACTTCTGGCTCAGGCCTTGGCCACCTCCTTGCTGGGCACTGGTGCTGCTGCATTTGCCCAAGGCGATCGCCCCGTCAAATTCATTCTGCCCAACGCCACAGGTTCGGGTGTGGACGCCATCACCCGTGCCGCAGCCCCTGCGCTCGGCAAGGCCCTGGGCACCAGCGTGGTGGTGGAAAACCAGGCGGGTGCCAGTGGTGTGATCGGCCTGCAGGCGTTGGGCAAGAGCGCGCCGGACGGCTTGACCTTGTCGGTGGTTTCGAACAATGTCGTGATCTTTCCCAGCGTCATGAAAAACCTGCCCTTCGAGATGCCAGGTGATTTCACGCCCATCGCAGTGGTGGGGGCCACCCCCTTGGTGTTGGTGGCCAATCCGCAAAAAGTACAGGCTGCCAATGGCCGTGAATTCATGGCAGCCCTCAAGTCCAAACCGGATGGCTACAACTTTGGCTCGGGTGGCACAGGCACCATCCTGCATCTTGCCGGTGAAATGTTCCTTGACACCGCAGGCGTCAAAGCCCGCCATATCCCTTACAAAGGTGTCGGTCCCATGGTCACTGATTTGCTGGGCGGGCAGATCGACTTTGCCGTGGCCGCCTTGCCCAGCGTGCACCAGCACATCAAGAGCGGCGCGCTCAAGGCGCTGGGCATGTGCGGCGACAAGCGCACACCGGCCGCCCCCGAGATTCCAACCTTCGTCGAGCAGGGCTTGCCAGCCTATGTGGTTGACGCCTGGTTTGGCGTGCTGGGCCCCAAAGGCATGAACGCTGGCGCCGTCAAGAAGGTGCATGAAGCGCTGGTGGCCGCCTTCAATGATCCAGCGGTCAAGGAAACGATGGCCAAACAGGGCAACACCATTGCCATCAGCACTCCCGAACAGGCTCAAAAAGCATTCCGTACAGAAATGGAACGCTTCGCGGCACTGGTCAAGAAGGTGGGCATCGAGCCGCAATAAGTTCCTTCGCTCGCTGCTTGACTTTTCGAGATCAAGCAGCGAGCATGGCCACCCATGTCCATCCAGGTCCTGATCGTCGGCATCCACCTCGCGCGCAGCACGCGGGGCAAGCCCTGCGCACCGCCAGCAGCCTGATCCGGCCATGCAGACCGCCCAGGCTCTGCATGCGCCACTTCTCTCCCCGTTCATTTGTTTGTTTGCGCGCACCACAGCCGTGGTGGCGTTGCCATTGCATGGAGAAAAGACATGGCAGATCTGTTTGAGAACCCGATGGGTTTGTGTGGTTTCGAGTTTGTGGAATTCGCTTCGCCGCAGGCGGGCGTGCTCGAACCCTTGTTCGAGAAAATGGGCTTTTCACTGGTCGCGAAGCACCGGTCCAAGGACGTGGTGCTTTACCGCCAGGGCGACATCAACTTCATCGTCAACCGCGAGCCACGCAGCCTGGCCGGTTACTTTGCCGCCGAGCACGGCCCCGGCCCCTGCGCCATGGCCTTTCGGGTGCGCGACGCGCACAAGGCCTATGCCCGCGCGCTGGAGCTTGGCGCCCAGCCGGTGGAAGTGCCCACGGGCCCGATGGAGCTGCGCCTGCCCGCGATCAAGGGCATTGGCGGCGCGCCGCTGTACCTGATCGACCGTTTTGATGACCCCCACGCGGCAGAGCCGCTGCCCCCCGAGGGGGCTGGTTCCGCTTCGGGCGGCCGGGCGCGGACCCGAGACGGCAAGAGCATCTACGACATCGACTTCGAGTGGTTGCCCGGCGCCGAGCGGCACCCGGTGGGGCATGGCTTCAGGATGATCGACCACCTGACCCACAACGTCTACAAGGGCCGCATGGCCTTCTGGGGTGACTTTTACGAGCGCATCTTCAACTTCCGCGAGATCCGCTACTTCGACATCAAGGGCGAGTACACCGGCCTGACCAGTCGCGCCATGACCGCACCCGATGGCCTGATCCGCATCCCGCTCAATGAGGAGTCGGGTCAGAACGGCGGCCAGATCGAGGAATACCTGATGCAGTTCAATGGCGAAGGCATTCAGCACATCGCCCTGCTGACCGATGACCTGCTCAAAAGTGTGGACGCCCTGCAGATGGCGGGCATCCCGCTCATGACGGCGCCCAACGACATTTATTACGAGATGCTCGAAGAGCGCCTGCCCGGCCATGGCGAGCCGGTCGCCGAGCTGCAGACGCGCGGCATCCTGCTCGACGGCTCCACCGCGAACGGCGACAAGCGCCTGCTGCTGCAGATCTTCAGCCAGACCCAGCTCGGCCCGGTGTTCTTCGAGTTCATTCAGCGCAAGGCCGACGAGGGCTTTGGCGAAGGCAACTTCAAGGCCCTGTTCGAGTCGATGGAGAGGGACCAGCTGCGCCGAGGCGCCATTGCGGGCGCCAAGGGCTGAGCAGCTTCAGTCCATGCGGATGTTGGCGGCCTTGATGGCCTTGGCCCAGTCCGCTGTTTCACGATCAAGCAAGCGTGTGGTGTCGGCAGGCGAGAGGTAACGCACCTCGATGCCTGCGGCATCCGCACGCTGCCTGGTTTCGGGCAGCTCCATCGCGCGCTTGAGGTCGGCCGACAGCTTTTGCAGCACGGCGGCAGGTGTGCCGGTCGGGGCATAGATGGCGACCCAGGATTCGAGCTCGAAATTGGACAGACCGGCTTCAGCCACAGTGGGCACCTGCGGCATGCCGGGGTGACGCGTTTTGCCGGTCACCGCCAGGGCCTTGAGCTTGCCCGCCTGCACATGCTGCATGACCGAGGGCGGCGTGGTGATGAACACCTGCACCTGACCGGCCAGCACATCGGCAATCGCCTGACCCGAACCCTTGTAGGGCACGTGCGTCATCTGCGCGCCGGTCTGCATCTTGAAGATTTCGGTGCCGATGTGCGAGACCGAGCCATTGCCTTGCGAGGCGTAGTTGAGCTTGTCCGGATTGGCCTTGGCGTAGGCGATGAATTCACGCAGGTTGCTGACCGGCACCGAGGGGTGCACCGCGACCACATTGGTGGCCACGGTCACCAGGCCCACGGGCGTGAGGTCCTTGAGTTCCCAGGGCATCTTGTCCATCAGGATCGGGTTGGCGATGTGGTAGCCCGAATACGACACCAGCAGCGAGTAGCCGTCCTTGGCGCCACGCGCAACTTGCTGGTAGGCCAGGTTGCCGCTGGCGCCGGGTTTGTTTTCAATCACCACCGACTGCCCCATGACCTTGGCCAGGCTGTCACCGACCAGGCGGGCCGAGGTGTCCACCAGACCACCTGGTGGGTTGGGCACGACCAGGCTGATGGGTCGGGCCGGGAAGGTCTGCGCCCACAGTGCCAAAGGCGCTGCAAGCAGGCTCGCGCAAAGCAGGCGACGGGGATTCGAAAGCTTCATGGTGTTGTCTCCGTGGGTGAATGGGTGTGCTGTCAGCGCATGCCAATGCGTGCGTCTGGTCCGAAGATGGTGGCGGCCTCCTTGGGCAGGCAGCGCCAGTATTGGGCAGAGGCCTGCACCTGGCCCTGCAGCGCCGCAGCCGCGTGCCAGCCCCAGCGCGGGTTGTAGAGGAAGGCGCGGGCCAGGGCCACCAGGTCGGCATTGCCGCGCTGCAACACGCCTTCGGCCTGGGCAGGCTCGGTGATGAGGCCGACCGCCATGGTGGGCAGGCCGGTGCGCGCTTTGACCGCCTTGGCCAGATGCACCTGGTATTCGGGGCCGACAGGAATTTTCTGCAATGGTGATACGCCGCCCGAGGAGATGTGCACGAACTGGGCGCCCGCTGCCTTGATGCGATCGCTCAGCTCGGCGGTTTCCTCGATGGTCCAGCCGCCTTCCACCCAGTCGGTGCCCGACAAGCGAATGCCCAGCGTGCCGTCAAACACCTCGCGCACACCTTTGAACACTTCCATCACGAAACGGATGCGGTTTTCGAAGCTGCCGCCGTAGGCGTCCTGGCGCTGGTTGGCAAGGGGTGAGAGGAATTCGTGCAGCAGGTAGCCGTGGGCGCCGTGCAGCTCAATGGCGTCGATGCCGATGGCCTGCGCACGGCGTGCTGTGGCGATGAAGTCGGCCCGGATTTTGGCGATGCCCTCTGCGCTCAGTTCGGCAGGGGCCGGTTCCTGCGGCAAGTGGGGCAGGGCGCTGGGGCCCAGCGGTTGCCAGCCTCCGTCTTGCGGGGTGATCAGCATGCCGCCGCGCCAGGGCACTTCGCTCGATGCCTTGCGGCCCGCGTGGCTGATCTGCATGCACACCGGCACCGGCGGGGCGTTGCGGCGGGCGCGGCTCAGCTTGTCGTGCAGCGCGGCTTCGGTGGCGTCGTCCCACAGGCCCAGGCAGCCGGGGCTGATGCGGCCTTCGGGTGAGACGGCGGTGGCTTCGAGCGTGAGCAGCCCTGCGCCGCTGTTGAGCAGGCTGCTCCAGTGGCTCAGGTGCCAGTCGTTGGCCTGGCCATCCACGGCCGAGTACTGGCACATGGGGGCGATGACGATGCGGTTGGGCAGGGTAAGGGGTCCGCGCGGGGCACTGAACGTGAAAGGGGTGAAAAGCAGGCTCATGCGGGCATGCTACCCAAAGGCCTATGCCCCCGCGATCCAGCGGGTGACAGCTTAAGTGATGGGGCTGCTGGCCCAGCAAGCCCACTCCGGCCCCAGGGGCGCCTGAATGGACAAGGCCTCGCCGGTGACCGGGTGGCGCAGGTCCAGTTGCAGCGCATGCAGCCATAGGCGGCCAATGCCCAGGTGCGCGGCCACGGCACGGTTCAGCGGCCCTTTGCCGTGGGTGGCGTCGCCAATGATCGGGTGGGCGATGTGTTTGGCGTGACGGCGCAGCTGGTGGCGGCGCCCGGTCAGGGGATGCAGTTCCACTTCCGCCCAGCGCAGGCTCGGGAACGTGCCTTGCGGGATGGGCAATTCACCCTGGCGCAAGGTGCGCAAGCGCGTCTGGGCGCTTTGCACTTCTTCGCGCTGGCTGCGCATGTCGTCTGGCATGCGCTTCAATGGGTGGTCAATGAACAGTTCATGCAGGGGCCAGCCGCGCACGATGGCGCGATACTGCTTGTGCAGGCCTTCACCGCTTTCAAAAGCCTGGCCCAGGGTGCTGGCGACAGCGCTGCTAAGCGCAAACACCAGCACGCCGCTGGTGCCCTTGTCCAGGCGGTGGGCGGGCCAGACCGGCTGCCCGATCTGGTCGCGCAGGGTCTGCAGCACGAAGCGCGATTCCCCCTTGTCCAGCGGGGTGCGATGCACCAGCCAGCCAGCGGGTTTATGGACGATGGCGAGATAATCGTCGAGGTAAAGGATATCGAGCATGCTGTTCCTATTGTCTCCCGCTAAATCCCTCGACTACGATACGCCCGCGGGCGATGTGCCGCACACCCTGCCTGCTTTTGTGCCCCAGGCGGCCGAGCTGATTGAAGTGTTGCGTCCGTATTCGCCCCAGCAGATCGCCGAGCTGATGGACCTGTCGGATGCGCTGTCGGTGCTCAACGTCGCCCGTTACGAAGCCTGGAGCCCGAAGTTCACCGCCAAAAACGCCAAGCAGGCGGTGCTGGCCTTCAACGGCGATGTGTACGAAGGCCTGGATGCCAAAACCCTGAACGCCAAACAGCTTGAATGGGCGCAGGACCATGTGTGCATTCTGAGTGGCCTGTACGGCGTGCTGCGCCCGCTGGATTGGATGCAGCCCTACCGCCTGGAAATGGGCACCAGCCTCAAGAACCCCAAGGGCGCCAACCTCTACAAGTTCTGGGGTTCGCAGATTTCGCAGTACCTCAACGAGCGGCTCGCCAAGGACAAGAGCCCGGTCATCATCAACCTGGCCTCGCAGGAATACTTCAAGTCGGTGGATCGAAAAACGCTGCAGGCCCGCGTGGTCGAGTGCGTGTTCGAAGACTACAAGGGCGGCAAATACAAGGTCATCAGCTTCAACGCCAAACGTGCGCGCGGCCTGATGGCGCGCTGGGCCATCCTGAACAAGGCGCAAAAGCCCGAAGACCTGCTGACCTTTGACAGCGAAGGCTATGCCTTTGACAAGGGCGTGTCCGAGCCGGACCGCCTGGTGTTCCGTCGCAAGTTGGAGTCCTGAACATGGCGAACACCCCCGAACAATCGCAACTGGGCAAGTCCAGCAGCTACGCCGACCAGTACGATCCCAGCCTGCTGTTTCCCATCCCGCGCCAGGCCAAACGCGACGAAATCGGTGTGACGGGCCGCCCCGTGTTCTTTGGCGCCGACCTCTGGACCGCTTTTGAAGTCTCGTGGCTCAACCTCAAAGGCAAGCCGCAGGTGGCGATTGCGCACTTCACAGTGCCCGCCGAGAGCACCCACATCGTCGAGAGCAAGTCCTTCAAGCTGTACCTGAACAGCTTCAACAACACCCGTTTTGAGTCTGCAGACGAGGTGAAGGCCCGTTTGCGTGCCGACATCAGCACCGCCATCTGGGGTGGTGGTCAGGTGATGGCCAGCGCGGGGGTGAAATTGCTCATGTCCGAGCAGTTCGACGCTGAGCCGGTGCACGAACTCGACGGCCTTAACCTGGACCGGCTGGACATTGAATGCACCCGCTACCAGCCCGCGCCCGAGCTGCTGAGCGTCAACACTTTTGACGCGCCGGTCACCGAAACCCTGGTCAGCCACCTGCTCAAGAGCAACTGCCTGGTGACCGGCCAGCCCGACTGGGGCAGCGTGCAGATCAGCTACAGCGGCCACCAGATCGATCAGGCGGGCCTGCTGCAGTACATCGTGAGCTTTCGCAACCACAACGAATTTCACGAGCAATGCGTCGAGCGCATCTTCATGGACATCTGGACGCGCTGCAAACCCACGCAGCTCACGGTGTACGCTCGCTACACCCGGCGCGGCGGCCTGGACATCAACCCCTGGCGTACCAGCGCCCCGGGGGCGCTGCCGCCCAATGTGCGCACGGCGCGGCAGTGATTTACCCCTGAGTCACGGGGCCAGTCATGTCATTGACAGGCTCAGCGTGATGTGATTTTTGGGCTAATCGCATCATGGATTGATGTGATTAAGTCAAGATTCTTCGCTCTTGCTTGGCTTTTTGCGGATACGTGTTTTTGGCTTCGCTGCTGGGGCTGGGCTTGTGTCGGCCGGCAAATCGGGCGTGGTGGGTGCGGTCAAGTAGTTGGTTTTACTCACGACTTTCTTACCCGTCTTCGCTTCCAGCGCTTTGCGCGCATTGCCCGCGATGGTGCCGCCTTCTTTGGCGGATTGGCGGTTCTCCACAAAACCCTGTGCGTCGGTGCGACGTGCGATCTCTGTGGTGCTGGCTTCGCCCAACATGGTGAAGATCAGCTCCAGATCGGTCATGTGGTCGCGCAGATTGTTTCCGGTTTTCACCTCATCCAGGCCCTTGAGCTGGCTGTGTTCGACGGGTGTCACGCCAAAAGTGGCACGGGCTATTTCTGCGGTCAGGATGGAGTACTCCTTGCCCTCTACCACGCCCCGTGCTTTCCATTCGTCGGTCAGTTCCCCGCGCACCGAGATGGAGCGCAGCCGCTTCTCGATCCATGCCTGCGGGTAGCCCTTGGCTTGGTACAGCTCGCGGGCGCGTGCGCTGGCCAGCTCCGGGTTTTCTATCTCTTTGACACGCTCGTAACCCACCTGTGCCAGCCAGCGTTTGAACGGCTCGGCCTTGGGCGAGGGGATGGACTGGATGATGCGGAACAGGCCTTCGGTGTTGGCGCAATTGGTCTCGCGTTGTTTGCCGTCAGGGGCTTGCAGCGCAAGGGGGGTACAAGTTGTACCCCAGTTGGCATCCAGCGCAGGGTCACGGCTGCGCATTTTCTTGATGTATTGCCGTGGGTCTGCCGAATCGGTCAGCACACCCACCACGTCAACAACGGAAAACCACCATTCCTCGTTGTGCCAGACACGGCGAATGGTGGTTTCCTGGAATACGGCGATGTGGTGCGCGGGGTCGTTGGGGGTGGTGATTTTCTTCATATGGCTCCCAGAGATACTGTAATCTTATACAGTTGTTCGCGATTACGGCAACCGCTATTTTTTCTCTTAGCTGTTTGCAGCTCGCTAGCACGCAAACGGGCCTGAACACGGCTGCGCGACCAGCTGCTGCAACGTAGGCATCAGGCGATGCAAACCAAGGACTTGGAAGATGGTTTGCCACATCCGCTTGCCAAATTGGCGCAATTTATTATAATTGCGCCAATCATGACAGATCTTGCCACCCAGGTACTCAACGCCATTCAGGCTTGTTCAGACGGAATTTCCCTGGCTGAAGCAATGAAGCAATGGCCTGCAGTGCCGCGCCGCACCATGCAACGGGTTTTGGCGCAATGGGTCAATGCTGGAAAAATCGCGCCAATCGGCAAGGCTCGCGCCACGCGTTATGTCGCCCATGCATCGACGGTCCCGGTCAATGTTTCCATGGTTCTGGATCTCTCGGCCACCGGCTGGCGAGCCGAAGAAGAGCTGGGCACCGGCCAGTGGCCTCTCTCGCCCGACAGCAAGGACATCCGCGCCCACCTCTCGCAGCCCTGGAGCCTGCGCAAGCCGGTGGGTTACCAGTCGGCGTTTTTGCAGGACTACCAGCCCAACCAGAGCTTTTATCTGCCACAGCCGGTGCGTGCGCAGTTGCACCGCATGGGGCGCACAGGCCCGGGGCCACAACCGGCAGGCACTTATGGCCGTGCCGTGCTCGACCGTTTGCTGATTGACCTGTCCTGGGCGTCCAGCCATCTGGAGGGCAACACCTACAGCCGTCTCGACACCCGCGCCCTGATCGCACACGGCCAGCAGGCCGATGGGCATGGCACGACCGAAACGCAGATGATCCTCAACCACAAGGCGGCCATTGAACTGCTGATTGACAACGTCGATACGCCGCAGTTTGGCCGCTACCTGCTGCTGAACCTGCACAGCGCCTTGTCTGAAAACCTGCTTGAAAGCCCCGAAGACGAAGGCCGCTTGCGCCTGCACCCCGTGCAGATCGGGCAAAGCCAGTACCAGCCCCCCACAGGGCAGTCCCTCATCGGCAGCTTGCTCGACGAGGTGCTGGCCAAGTTCAACGCGATTGAAGACCCATTTGAGCAGGCATTTTTTGCCATGGTGCATGTGCCTTATTTGCAGCCCTTTGCCGACTGCAACAAACGCTGCTCGCGGCTGCTGGCCAACTGGCCACTGCTGCGCGCCAACCTGTGCCCGCTCACGTTTTTGGGGGTGTCGCAGGACTGGTACACCGCTTCGGTGCTGGGCGTGTACGAGATGAACCGCGTCGAGCTGCTGCGCGACCTGTTCATGTGGGCCTATGAGCGGTCGACCAAGGAATACCTGAGCGCCAAGTCCCGCGTGGTCGAACCCGATCTGCTGCGTCTGACCTGGCGTGACGCCATTCGCCAGGCCGTCAAAGCCGTGGTCCAAAACCCCGAGCAAGACCCGCTGGCGCTGGTGGCAGGGCAAGTGGCCCAGGCCGTGCCCGGCCCGCAGCGCGAAGACGTGCAGGCTCTGGTCATGCAGGAGCTGCGCCGCCTGCACGAAGGCGTGCTGGCCCGCTATGGCCTGCGGCCAGCAGAGTTGGAACGCTGGAGGAGGATTCAGGGGTGATGTCCGCTGGGCAGGTGCCGATTGACCGTGTACTTGATGTGATTTTCTTGTTAATCGCATCATTTTTTGATGCGATTAAGCTACCTTCGACATCGAATCGCCGTTGACGCTGGAGCGGCAGTGTAATTGGCACGGGGCCGATCAGCCCTTTAAACCTTCCAGCACATTGACCGCATTGATGCCGACCTCGGCCACGGCATAGCCGCCTTCCATGGTGATGACCGTGGGCAGGCCCAGCGAGCCCAGTGCCCGGCCCACCTGCAGGTAATCGGCTGAGCGCAGTGTGAAGCCCGAGATCGGATCGCCCTCAAACGTATCCAGCCCCATGGGCACCACCAGCACCTGGGGTGCAAAGTCGCTTACCGCCTGCAGCGCACGCTGCAAGGTGCCAAACCAGGCCTCGAAACCCGTGCCGCGCGGCAGTGGCAGGTTGAGGTTGAAGCCTTCGCCCGTGCCCGCGCCGCGCTCGTCGGCGTGGCCCAGAAAGAAGGGGTATTCGGTGCGTGGGTCGCCGTGGATGGACACGGTGAACACATCGTCCCGTTCGTAAAAACAGGTTTGCGTGCCGTTGCCGTGGTGGTAGTCAATGTCGAGCACGGCCACGCGTGCCAGACCACCGTCGCGCAGGGCCTGCGCGGCCACGGCGGCGTTGTTGATGAAGCAGTAACCACCCATGAAATTGGGGCCTGCATGGTGGCCCGGTGGGCGCGTCAACGCAAAGGCGCAGCGTTCGCCACTCAGCACCGCCTGTGCAGCAGCCAGCGCGCAGGCCGCGCCTTCACGGGCGGCTGCCCAGCTGCCCGCCATGAGCGGGGTGCCCGAGTCAAAGGCGTATTGCCCAAGCCGCGCCGCAAAGTTGTGCGGCGGTGCGTCGGTGCGAAAGCCATGTCTGGATGCCAGTGGCCAGACCGAGGGCAGGGCGTCGCGCTGGGCATTGGCCGGGTCCATCGCCACCCACTCGTTCCAGGCATTGGTCAGAAAGTCCAGATAGTCCGCGCTGTGCACACGGCGCAATGCGGCGTCCAGAGGCAGATCGTGGGCAGGGGTATGCAGCGTGCCCACCGGTCGGCGCGCCAGTTCATCGAGCACATGTTGCAGCCGGGCAGGCACCTCGTGGCAGTCCACCATGCGGCCGCGAAACATTTCCTGGCGACCGGCGTGTTCGGCGTGACGGGTGTTGTGGAAGATTTTCATGAATCTGGTTCAGCCAAATTCGCGAAAGCCCTTGAGCGGCGCCAGCGGCGGGAACTGCGGCTCGCGCTTTTCCTTCATGGCGGTGATCGCCTCGCGCACATTGGCGTTGCTCCACACCGCACCTTGCATCCAGCCCATCTGTTTCAGGCCTTCATCGACACTGTGGTCCTGGGCGTAGTGCAGCACCTGCTTGGTGCCCCAGATGGCCACGGGAGGCTTGCTGGCGATCTCTTTCGCGGCCTGCAGCGCGGCGGCCACCGTGGCTTCGTGGGTGGGCAGCACCTCGTTGACCAGCCCCCAGGCCATGGCCTTGTCGGCCGGCAGGCGGCGGCCGGTGTAGGCCAGTTCCTTGACCAGGGCCATGGGCAGCAGCTTGGGCAGGCGCTGCAGCGTGCCCACGTCGGCCACCATGCCGATGTTGATTTCCTGCACG
>JACCDV010021847.1_pt1 | contig 11178 bp, 9 predicted proteins | sample 7446131 | NCBI WGS metagenome assembly JACCDV01 (sample SAMN15323448, study PRJNA562643) | freshwater metagenome | isolation source: river surface water | place: USA:Blue River Watershed | collected 2017-08-17
ACGAACAGGTTTGGGTGACGGATCCGAACCATTCCGATAGGAGAAGTACGTGGCCGCAGCAAAGAAAGCAGCACCAAAGAAGCGCAAGAAGGCAGCAGCACCAGCTGCACCAAAGAAGCGCAAGAAGAAGGCAGCTGCAGTAGTAGCAGCAGCACCAAAGAAGCGTCGCAAGAAGGCAGCAGCTAAGAAGGCTGCTCCAAAGCGCAAGAAGGCAGCAGCAAAGCCTGCAGCTAAGAAGGCAGCTCCAAAGCGTCGCAAGAAGGCAGCAGCAAAGAAGGCTGCTCCAAAGCGCAAGAAGGCAGCAGCTAAGAAGGCAGCTCCAAAGCGTCGCAAGAAGGCAGCAGCAAAGCCTGCAGCAAAGAAGGCAGCTCCAAAGCGCAAGAAGGCAGCAGCAAAGCCTGCAGCAAAGAAGGCAGCTCCAAAGCGTCGCAAGAAGGCAGCAAAGAAGGCTAAGTAAAGCCCTCAGCTTATTAAAAAAACCCGCCACTCTATGTGGCGGGTTTTTTTATGCACTTTTTAATTACTTATCATCAAGAGTTTCTTTGCGAAGTGATTCCTCAATACGTTCAAAGATTTCGGCTAGTGCAACTTGGTCATTCTTAGAGAGATGATCCATAAATCGATTGCGCACACTTTCAACATGATCAGGTGCTGCAGCAACAATCGCCTTCCAACCCTTAGGTGTCATCACCGCGAAATACCCTCTTTTGTCACCTGGGCATGGCTCTCGGCGAACCCAGCCCGCCTTCTCCATAACCTTCATACGATGAGATAAACGAGACCGTGAAAGTAGGGCCTTTTCCGCAAGGTCGCTCATTCGCATACTGCGATCTGGGGCATCGCTAAGTTGGACCAAGATTTCATAATCTGGCATTGATAAATCATGGCCATCTAAATCGGCATCTAAAACATCAAGCAAACGTCGACTAGCCAAGATGTAGCGACGCCAAGCCTTCATTTCAGTGGGGTTGAGCCACCTTGGTGCGGTAGCGTTTTCACGTGCCATGAGTGCAGTCTACGGCAAAGGTTGAAGATTCAACTACTTTAAATTCTTGGATTCAATAAGGGAGCACAGAGTGAGTTCACACGAAGAAGGTTTGCTGGCAGCAGGATTAGATTTTTCTCGCAAAGACGAATCGGTCCGAGCACAGGATGATCTGTACCGTCACTTCAACGGTAGTTGGCTGAAGACAGTTGAAATCCCTGCCGACCGTGCAACTGATGGCGCTTTTATGGAGCTACGTGTTCAATCCGAAGCACGCGTCCGCGAAATCATTGAAGGTGCAACTGGTTCAGATGAGGCGACCAAGATCAGCAATATCTACAAATCCTTTATGGATGCTGATGCGGTTAACGCCAAGGGCGGATCTCCTATCGCAGCTGAACTTGCCGAAGTCGATGCAATCTCATCGATCTCAGATTTCACATCAACTCTTTCCAAGCTAGAAGCTCGCGGTGTTTCAGGGATCTTCGGAACCTTTATCTATGCAGATATGAAGGATGCCTCGACAAACATTTTGTACCTGCAACAAGGTGGAATCTCATTGCCAGATGAGGCGTACTACCGTGAAGAAAAGTATGCCGATATCCGCACAGCCTATGTTTCACATGTTGAAGCAATGTTTACCTTGGCCAAGGTTGCCAACCCTGCAGAAAATGCTGCCAAGGTCATGGCCCTTGAAACCAGTATTGCGAGCCATCATTGGGACCAGGTCAAGGATCGCGATGCGACCCTGACATACAACAAGATGAATCGTGCTGAAGTAAAGGCGCTGATGCCTGCTTTTGATTGGGAGCTCTACTTAACAGATGGTGAGATCCCATCCATCGTCTTGGACTCCGTCATTGTTCAACAGCCATCCTTCTTTGAAGGCTTGGGCGGAATCCTGGCTGGCTTTGATGCCGATGCTTGGAAGGCCTGGTTGAAGTGGCACATCATCAGCGGCGCCGCTCCCTATCTTTCAGATGATTTCACCAATGAAAACTTTGCCTTCTTTGGCAAGACCCTTTCAGGAACTCCAGAACTTCGCGAGCGCTGGAAGCGTGCAGTGTCGATGATTGAAGGTTCTTTGGGTGAAGCTGTTGGCAAGGTCTATGTTCAAAAGTACTTTCCAGCCGAGGCCAAAGCTCGAATGGAAAAGTTGGTTGCCAACCTCATTGAGGCCTACCGCGTCAGCATCAATGAACTTGAATGGATGAGCCCAGAGACCAAGGTCAAGGCTTTGGAAAAGCTTGGGAAGTTCCGTCCCAAGATCGGCTACCCAGATAAGTGGCGTGATTACAGCGCGCTTCAAACAACCCCTGACGATCTCTACGGAAATGTTGGCCGTGTAGTGAAGTTCCAACGCGATCATGAACTTTCAAAGATTGGAAAGCCAGTCGATCGCGATGAGTGGCATATGGCTCCTCAGACCGTTAATGCGTATTACAACCCGGTCATGAATGAGATCGTCTTCCCAGCAGCAATCCTTCAGCCACCATTCTTTGGCTTAGACCACGATGATGCGGTTAATTACGGCGGAATTGGCGCGGTTATTGGCCATGAGATCGGCCACGGCTTTGATGATCAAGGTTCAAAGTACGACGGTGATGGTGCGCTGAATAACTGGTGGACCGATGCAGATCGCACCGCCTTTGAAGAGCGCACCAAAGCGCTCATCGCTCAATACGATGCCTTGATCCCCGAAGAAGCCCCAGATGTAAATGTCAATGGCGCGCTTACTATCGGTGAAAACATCGGAGATCTCGGCGGTCTAACTATTGCCTACAAGGCATACCAAATTTCATTGCAAGGAAAGCCATCGCCCGTTATTGATGGCATGAGCGGTGAAAAGCGACTGATGCTGTCATGGGCACAAATCTGGCGCAACAAGGTTCGCCCTGAAGAGATGCGTCGTCGCATTGCAACAGATCCGCACTCCCCTGCTGAATTCCGTTGTAACCAGATCCTCAAGAACTTCACTCCATTTTATGAAGAGTTCGGTGTCACAGAAAATGATGCTTTATGGTTAGAGGAACAATCACGAGTTCAGATTTGGTAATGCATTGAGCTTTTCATTTGATATCAAGAAATCTGAAAGCGGATCTCTTGCCCGTGTTGGAACAATCAATACGCCGCATGGTCCGATTCAGACTCCTGCATTTATTCCGGTAGGCACCAAGGCAACTGTTAAATCGGTGCTGCCAGAATCCATGAAGGATCTGGGTTCACAAGCCTTGCTATCAAATGCGTATCACCTGTACTTGCAGCCAGGTTCAGATATCTTGGATGAAGCTGGCGGCCTTGCACAGTTTATGAATTGGCCGGGGCCAACCTTTACCGATTCAGGTGGCTTTCAAGTCTTGTCCCTTGGTGTCGGTTTCAAAAAAGTTTTGGCGATGGATGCCCAAACTTTTCGTCGTGATGATGTGATTGCAGGAAACAAGGATCGGCTAGCCCATGTTGATGATGAAGGCGTGACCTTCAAATCACACTTAGATGGGTCGATGCATCGCTTTACTCCTGAGGTTTCGATGCAGGTTCAACACCAAATCGGCGCCGACATCATGTTCGCCTTTGATGAGTGCACGACCCTGCACAACACCCGTCCCTATCAAGAGCTAGCGATGGATCGGACCTATGCCTGGGCGATCCGTTGCCTTGATGAACACAAACGACTTACCGAAGAGCGGGTGGGCAAGCCCTACCAAGCCCTATTTGGTGTTATTCAAGGTGCTCAATATGAAGATCTTCGCAAAAAGGCTGCAACCGACCTGGGTTCATTGGAATCAAATGGCCAATCCTTTGATGGCTTTGGAATTGGCGGCGCATTAGACAAGGGACAGTTGGGAACCATCGTTTCCTGGGTCAATGAGATCCTGCCTGAAGATAAACCTCGCCACTTGCTGGGTATCGGCGCCCCAGAAGATTTATTTGTAGGCGTTGAAAACGGTTGTGACACCTTTGATTGCGTATTAGCGAGCAGAATTGCACGTACAAGCGCTGTTTACACGATGGAAGGCCGTTTTAACCTGTCTAACAGCCGTTTTAAGAGGGATTTCACGCCCATTGATAGCGAATGCGACTGTTACACCTGTACGCACTACACACGGGCTTATATGCACCATGTATTCCGTGGAAAAGAAATCATTAGTGCGACCTTGGCAACGATTCATAATGAAAGATTCATCGTTCGTTTAGTAGATCAGATGCGTCAGGCACTTTTGGATGGAAACTTTGCCGATATGAAGGCGGATTTCTTGGGCCGTTATCTGCACCGAAGCGGGCAGTCGCGGGATTAAGGGTTCTTTACGACCTTTGGAAGATTCAAGTTGTACTTAATGGATAGCTCTCGTACGAGAACAACCACAAGTCCGGCGATAGCAACTACCGCAGCTTCGTTGAGATTTACAGCATCCAGCGCCAGGTAAACAACAGCGCCTGATAGGCATGCGGTTCCAATAGTTTCGCGATGCAACAAGACTGGCTCGGTCTGGCACATGATGTCTCGGAACAATCCACCCGAGACCGCACCAATTAATCCCAGCACCGCTGCCGCTACCAGTGGAGCATCGTTGGAAAGAGCGAACTGAACACTTGAAACAGTTGCTACTGCCAGCCCCAGGGTGTCGAGGGATAGTGCAAAACGACCGACATCTTGAGTCTTGCCCATAGCAACCGTGATTAAGAATGCAGCGATGATCGGTGCAAACAACCATGGGTATTGAATCCATGGCGGCTGTTGCCCCATAAATAAGTTTCGTAAAGTTCCCCCAGAAATTGAGGCGATCGCTGCGATAAAAAGAATGCCGCCAAAATCTAGACCTTTACTGGCGGCCACCCTTGCTCCAACCAGTGCGAAGGCAAAGGTTGAAACAAGGTCAAGGCCAAAGACCAGCAGGTCTACATCCATCAATAACTACTTCTTGTCAGCTAAGCGAGCTTCGCGACGAGCCTGTTGTTCCTTTGGATCTGGAACTGGAACCGCAGAAATAAGTCGCTTGGTGTACTCATTCTTAGGGTTCTTCAGGATCTGATCACGATCGCCGACTTCTACAAGCAAACCATTTTGCATAACTGCAATTCGGTGAGACAGGATGTCAACGACCGCTAAGTCGTGAGAGATGAACAAACATGCAAAGTTCAACTTGCCCTGAAGTTCTTGCAAAAGCTCGAGGAAGCGAGCTTGAACAGAAACATCAAGTGCAGATGTTGGCTCATCAGCGATCAAGAGATCTGGTGTCAGTGCGAGCGCACGTGCGATACCTACACGTTGACGTTGTCCACCTGAAAGCTCATGCGGGTAACGGTTACGGTAGCTACGTGGTAGTTCTACCTGATCAAGTAGCTCTTCAACCTTGTGTGCAAGATCTGCGCCCTTTGCTAAACCTGCCAAGAACAAAGGCTCTCCGATTGATTCACCAATTGGAAGACGAGGGTTTAGTGATGAAGCTGGATCCTGGAAAACAATTCCGGTGTGGCGACGGATTGCAGAGAGCTGCTTTGGATCTGCCCCTGCGATCTCCTTGCCGACAATCTCAATGCTTCCGGCTTTAACTGGAAGCAAACCGATTGATGCGCGACCAACAGTTGTCTTACCTGAACCTGATTCTCCTACCAAGCCAACAATTTCACCTGGATAGATTTCGAGATTGAAGTTCTTAACCGCGGTAAACGCAGGTTGGCGACCACGCTTTGGATATTCAATGGTTACATCGCTCAGCTTCAGTACTGGTGCTGGCTTTGCATCCTCCTTGTATGGAAGCGCACGCTTCTTTGATGAACCAAGCTTTGGTACAGCACCCAACAACTGCTGTGTGTATGGATGTTGTGGCTTGTTGAAGATTTGATCCGCAGTGCCGTGCTCAACAGTGATTCCATCCTTCATAACAAGGATCTCATCAGCCATATCGGCTACAACACCCATATCGTGAGTAATCAAAAGAATCGCTGAGTTGAGCTTGTCCTTGAGATCACGCATAAGGTCAAGAATTTCAGCCTGAACAGTTACATCCAGCGCTGTTGTTGGCTCATCTGCCACGAGCAGAGCAGGATCGCATGCTAGAGCCTGAGCGATCATTGCACGTTGGCGTTGACCACCAGAAAGCTGGTGCGGATACTTCAAAATAGATTGCTCTGGATTTGGAATATCCACCATAGTGATGAGCTCTAGAGCACGAGCATGCGCTTCTTTAGGCCCCATCTCAAAGTGATTACGTAGGGTTTCTACAATTTGATATCCGATTGTGAACAACGGATTCAATGCAGTCATTGGCTCCTGGAAAATGTATGCAACTTCTTTTCCGCGGAATTGACGTAGAACAGAGGACTTAGCGTTGAGCATCTCCTCGCCCTTTACCTTGATGCTTCCCTGCATACGTGCATTGGACGCAAGCAAAGACATCAAGCCAAGTGCAGTTGTTGACTTTCCAGATCCAGATTCACCAACAATCGCGGTGACCTTTCCGGCAGCCAAACCTAGGTTCATGTCGATAACAGCTGGGTACCAAACTCCATCTACCCAAAAATCAACATTGAAATCAGAGATCTCAAGAACGTTTTCTTTACTCATAATTAAGCACCTGCCTTAGTCTGTACTTTTGCCTGAAGGCGATCCTTCTTAGTAATTCGACGACGTTGACGTGGATCAAATGCATCACGCAATCCATCGCCAATGAAGTTAACGCACAATGCGATTGAGATGATGAAGAATCCCGGCCACCAGAAGAGCCATGGACGGGTTGTAAATGATGATTCATATTGGCTAATCAACAAACCAAGCGATACATCAGGTGCAACCACACCAAAACCTAGGTACGAAAGTGCGGTCTCGGTAAGAATCGCACCAGCCATAATCAAAGTTACAGAAACAATGATCTGTCCAACTGCGTTAGGCAGGATGTGTTTGAAGGCGATTCGAAGATTTGAGGCACCAGCAACACGTGCAGCATCCACAAACTCCATTTCACGAAGCGATAGGAACTGAGCTCTCACTAAGCGTGCCAGACCCGTCCACCCTAAAATTCCAAGGAATAGCGCTAGGAATAGTGGGCCAACTCGACCGGCAGCCTTACCGATAACTGCTGCGATGATGATTGTTGGGACTGTCTGAATGAAGTCAACAAGGCGCATAAGAACTGCATCTACGCGCTTGCCGTAGAAGCCAGCGATTGAGCCGACTACAACACCGATAAATCCTGAAACCGCACCGATAACAAACATGATCATCAGCGAACGTCGTGCACCATTCATTACAAGAGCGAAGTAGTCACGACCGATGTCATCTTGGCCAAATGGGTGGTTACCCATTCCAAAATCACCCGCTGGATTCAATGAAAGTGTTGGGCAGCCTGTTGTTCCGCCAGGGCAATCCTCATATCGAAGCTCTGGGATATCTTCAACGGTCCACTTCCACCAGCCTGGAATACGTATTGGTCCAATTTTCGTGTCAAGCGCCGTAAGAACAAAAAGAATTATTGATGAAAGCATTACAAGTGCCAAAACGGCGGCACGGTGACGGAAGAAACGTCGACGAACAATCTGTCCCTGACTTAGACCTTCAACCTCTTTGTTTGCGATTGCATTTTCGCCACCGGCCAGGATCTCCCCTGTTGCCTTTTCTTTGCGTCCAAATAGTTTCATGGTTACTTACCCAATCTAATGCGAGGATCAAGAGCTGAATACACTAAATCTGCAATCAAGTTTCCTGAGATAACTAGGATCGAAAGCAACAAGTTAACGCCCATCAACAAGTTGAGGTCGTAACTATTGATCGCCTTAATACCTAGAGTTCCCATACCTTGCCAACCAAATACGCGCTCGGTGATAACTGCACCACCGACCAAGCCGACAAACTCACCAACGAACAAGCTCGACAGTGGCAACATCATGTTTCTGAAAGCATGACGAGTAATCACCACGCGCTCATTGAGACCCTTTGCACGAGCTGTTCGGATGTAATCCTGATTAAGAACTTCTAGTAGCGCTCCACGTGAATAACGGATCCATCCTGCAAGAGAAATCAAAATCAATGCAAGGGTCGGAAGTACCAAGTGCATGATGATGTCTAGGTTATTGATCCAGAAATCATCGGTGACTAACTGATCCTTGCGCTGACCATACGTTGGTACTGGGCGGCGATTTACCGCATCCGTGAGGCTGTATGCCTCCCAGCTCTGCATGATTCGATCTACAACAATCAAGAAACCAGTGATGATTCCGGTAATGATTGCGGTTCGAGCGATTGGACCACGATCGATCTTGCTATATAGCTGAGCGACTCCAAGCCCTGTCAAAACAATTAAAACAATTAAAACGAAGATTGTTAAATATGAACCCCAGTTATTGAAGATCCACTGAGCTGGGTAATACCAAACCACACCCAAGCCAGCCATCGTGAGCGCACCCTTTTTGGCCGCCTGATTGCTCAAACCAGTTGAAATTGCAGTAACACCAAATGCAACGCCCACAGATAGGAAGGCGATAAGGATTGGACCAAGTCCTGGGTGTAGGTACCAATCTGTTAGATCAATCGCCCACAAAATTACAAAGTTAGTTGCGAACGCGCCACCAAACACACTCCAGAAACGCTTTCGCTCTCCTCCGAAGAGTGAACTCCAGAAGATTCCGGTAAAGATGGAGAAGATAAACATCCACTTAACCGGAATATTAGGTTCACTCAAGAAGTTGTTAAATTGAATCGCCATGAACTCCTTAAGGAGTACAGCAACCCAGAAAATTGGAAGTGAATACAGAAGGAATGCAAGGAAGGTCATTCCGTAATCAAAACGGCTATATTGACGAAGAGCTGAGATGATTCCAAGTGCAAGTCCTAGAAGAAGCGCAGTAATTGTTGCTACCAAAACTAGGCGAAGAGTTACAGGGATTGCATAAGCCAACTCTTCTTGGACTGTCGAAGCTTCACGGGTCATTCCCAAATTCAATTTTCCAACGAATAATCCCAGCACGCCCTTAAGCCACAAGAAGTAGCGAACCGGAGGCGGCACATCAAGCTGTAAGTCTCGAGTCAAGGCGATTATTTGCTGCTTTGCACCATCATCATTGCTGAGTCTGAGCTCAGCTAGTGGATCACTTGCATAAGCTGCGAGGTTGTACACCAAGAAGCTTGATCCAAAAAGAATCATGATCGATACGCCGATTCGACGCAGGATGTAGTTCAGCATTAAATGCTCCTTGCCAGCATGGTTTGTAGTTCGTGCTTGTTAAAACAATTGCCAAATAGTAGCGCGAATGGCACCTGATTTTTCAATCAGGTGCCATTCGCTTACTGCTTATTCCGCCCTTTAGAGCGGCTCTAATAGCTTAGAAAAGCTATTAGTACGACCACTCCCACCAGTTCCAAACAACGTCATCAGAAAGTGGTGACGGCTTGATTCCCTTGAGGTTCTTGTTTACTGCAGTAACTGCTGGGTGCAGGAATACTCCAGAGGTAAGACCTTCAGCGTGAATGATTCGCTCTGCTTGGATAACTGTCGAAATGAATGTTCGGTTATCCATTGGCAACTGCAACTTGTTTAGAATTGCATCCAGAGCTGGCAAGTTAACACCATTACGGTTGTTTCCTCCACCAAGCTGGAAGTTTGCATTTGATCCAGCCTGTAGCACTGCAGATGGGCAGTATGCATAGAACTGGGCATCGTATGTTGATAGCTGAATCTTTGGAGACCATGAAGCTTGAACATCTCCAACAAGATCAAAACCTGCCTTGATTGCATTTGCCTTAGCAAGTGCAAACTGGGCTGCACGACGTGGATTGTTACCAGGAACAAGTACGTTGACCTTAACTGGGTTGCTTGGGCTTGCGCTTGGGAAGTGCTTCTTCACCAAACGAAGTGCCTTTGCGTTCAATGCATCCTGTGATCCGACGTAATAGCTTGAACCATTGTTTGCGATTAAGCGCTCGTAGCCTTCATAGCCAGGGGCAATAAATGTTGAACCCAAAATTGGTGCGTTTGGATTGATTGGCTTGATTAGCTTCTCGTTGATCTCTTCGCGTGGAATTGCTAGAAGGAATGCGCGACGTAGATCTGCACCCTTTCCGCCATGACCCTTGAAGATTCCGTTGTAATCAGGTTGTCCTGGTGCGGCGTTAACGCGGGTATCCCAGTGCTCATAGCATGCGTTGATTCCACCAATTAGATTTACATTTGAAAGCTTCTTCAACGCAGCGACTGCATCAGCTGTTGGCTGACCTGAATAAACATCTAGTTCGCCGTTTGCAAGTGCCTGTGCAGCAGCAGTTCCATCAGAGATGAACTTGAAGATAACTGTATCAACTGTTCCACTGAGCTTTGGTCCTGAGTTGTACTTAGGATTAGCCTTTAATGTCACTGATGACTTTGTCACTGCGCTGTCAACAAGGAATCCACCGTTACCTACGAATAGGAGTGGGTTTGTCTTGTCATTTACTTCAGTGATGTTGTAAGCCTCTGACCAGACCTTACCCATAGCCTTCAATACAGCAGTGTTCTTTGAGTTGTATGCAGCCAAGAAACGATCGCGTGCTGCTTCGTTTTCCTTGACAGACTGTAGACCCTTCTTACCTTCGGCAAGAAGTACGAGTGTGTGAACAGGAGATGGTCCTGGACCATATAGATCCCAGTTTGCAATCTTGTTCTTGAACTGAAGTGTTACTGACATCTTGTCTGCAGAAAGAACTGGCTGGCCAACAATTTGGTCGTTATAAGTTCCACCGTAACCATTTGAGTTAAACGCTGGAACGTTGTCGCTGTCAGGATCTCCAAGGCCAGCAGCCTTTGAGTAGGTGTTGCTTGATAGCACGTGTGTGAGTAGAAGATCTACTGCGTTAATTGGAGTTCCGTCAGACCACACGAGCCCTTTATTGACTGTGTACTGAATACGGAAATCAGTGAGATTGTTCTTTACAACCTTAAAGTCACCGAATGTTGTGTTTCGAACTACGTTCTTCTTGTCATTGATGTAGTAGAACCCAATGCCAGATAGATTTCCAACTTTGCTGTTGATAGTTAGGTTGGTATCAGGCGTGCTTGAGTTGAACGATGTCAACGAATTTGTATCGTGGATCACGATAGTTGAACGTGTTGCAGCTTGTGCAGGTGTTAGCAGTGAAACTGCTAGCGCCGCTGATGCTGCAGCTGCGAGTGCAAACTTTGCACTACGTGTGAACTTCATATAGTTCCTCCTTGAGGGTTATAGAA
>JACCDV010790340.1_pt1 | contig 11177 bp, 13 predicted proteins | sample 7446131 | NCBI WGS metagenome assembly JACCDV01 (sample SAMN15323448, study PRJNA562643) | freshwater metagenome | isolation source: river surface water | place: USA:Blue River Watershed | collected 2017-08-17
ACAATTAGAAATACTATGAAGTGTTGAACCTTGGGGTGGTTCACGAATCGTTCAATTTTTTGCTTCCACTCAGGCAGCTGTGGGTCAATTTCTACGGGTTTCATTGCTCTGTTGATTTTTGATAATTGCGTGAGACTTTAGCTGAATTTAGGGATTTCGAAATCCAAAAAACGTGGTCTTTTCAGGAGTGCACCCACCAGTAATCTGATCTGTTGGTTAAAAGCACTTTTCTAAATTAGCCAGTTCGAGATTGGGTTGTTAGATAAAAAATAAAAAATGGGCATATTTGTGTCATAATATCGGTCTTCTCTCCCGTGCCCGGGTGGTGAAATTGGTAGACGCAGGGGACTCAAAAAGTTGAAACCCTTAGTACTAACAAGCAAATATGCGGGTAGCAGCAAGGTTACAAAAAAGTGTCCTTCACGCTGTGCAAAACCAACCCGCTAAATTCTCAAACTTTTATTGGCTAGCTACTGGAATAGTTCACATATTTGGTGGATTAAATTTTCTGTAGAGCACCTGTGCGATGAGCCTGCGTGACGGCCCAAGACGCTGTTTTTGGCAGGGGTCATGGAGTACCCCTCGGAACTGATTTGGGCGCTCAAAAATCGTGATTTAGGCTACTCCATGAATCATTTAATTTTTCATGGGCAGTTTCGCAAAACAACCCAATCCATTGGATCGGCATACACCCTGTCAATTGACCCTGCTACTAAGTTGTCGGTTTAACCGACAACGTGTTTACCTGACTGGCGCTTAAACGGGCTCTTGCGGCGCTCAAATCACCCGTACAACGCTGGCTAAAAATATGCTGAAGTCGTCTCAGTAACGGAATATCAACGAGCAGCTTGTCGGGCTGTGCATTAGCTTCTAGACTGAGTAGCTAACAAAAAGGCAAGTGGAATGGGAAATTTGAGTTTTTTACATAGGTATCCCTTTGGCAAACATTGGGGACTTTTAACCGATGCTGAAAAACAAAGTGCCGCCAAAGAAGTTCTAGCTGAATTCTTTGATGCAGTTGATGCTCAAGAAGTGAACAGCAAGTTCAGTCCAATAAAAGTTATCTACTTAGATAACGAGCGGTAACCATTTTTGCTATGCCTGTCGTCACCATGAACCTCTGAATTTTTTTGCGCTATTTCAGGGCCAAATACCCCGTCTTTCGGCGCTAAAGACGCATTTGTTGGTGTCGTAGGTAACGCAGTTGGGCGTGGCTGAACGCCCTGCTGCCTCGTGGCTAACTGTTGAGCCTGAGTAACCCTCTGTGGGGGTTGGGTCTTAACTTGCTGGGGGTTGGGTGGGGCCACTGGTTTTTTCGGTGGGGGTGGCTTAGGCCCAACGCTGGGTATGCTGATTTTTGGAGATGCCCCCTTGCGACCCTTGCGAGGTTTCAACTTGGCCTTGGCTGCTTTAGCTTGAGCCTCCCTAGCCTGTTGCTGGCGTTGGGTTTCTATTGCTTGCCAGACGTTATCGTTAATCAGCTTCCATAAAGCCATCTGGTCTTCAGCATTGGCAAATTCATCAAGACGCATCGCGGTCTCCTTTTCTTTTATTTATCCGCGATGCCTTTCAATCAAACTTCAACTCGGCGCAACACCTCCAACTTTTGTTCTAAGGTGTAACCAACTGAACCGTAACTATCAAACTCTGAACCACCCCGTGAGTGTCCTGTAATGCTCTCAGCCACACGGGTAGGAACGTCATTGCAAGCCTTCAATCTGTCGATAAATGCATGACGGAACATGTGACTGCGAAAGTTCAAATCTCGTAATGTTTTATTGATGATGGCTGAGCAACTTGTATTGCCGTTGTCTCTTGCGTAGTTGGGAGCAAGCCATTCACTATTTCGAGACTTGGCATAGTCATGCAACTTCTTAGCTGCGACTAAAGAAACACCGATAAGTGGCACAGCTCGAATACTCGTTTTAGTCTTGCGATCAGTAAGTGCGTTTTTACGGACCCACAAATGTGGAATGTCGTGCTCTAGAACCAAGTCTTCAAGTCTGGCTAAAGATGGCTCACTTACACGCATGCCTGTATTGAGCTGTATCAGTCCAATCCATCTGTACGGAGCGTCATTTGCAAGCAGTCGATCTTTAACTTGCAAAAGCATGTCCTTGGTGATCAACGGAATGGGGCGAACGTCCTCGCCTTCACCTTTTATCCTCAGCGAACGAAAGGGACTTAAGCGATCAATGTCTAAGTGTTTGAAAGCCATATTAAGGATGGCATTCAAAGTGTTGTTATGTTTACGCACACTTGCAGGACGCAGACCTCTTGCAAGCTGATGGTCCCTGTACTGTGTAATGTGGTGATGCTTCAATTCATCAAGTGGGATGTCACCAAACAATTGATAGAAGTAGTTGAAATACAGATTGGCGTTTTCACGAAATTTACGCCTGTGCGCCGAAGCACTCTCATGCATGTAAATCTCAAATGCCGTGGAAATTGTCGGCTTGCTTGTTCGATTTGAATCACGCATGTGTTTTGAGATCAAGTCAGCAATAAATGCTTCATCAAATTCAATACCGTGAACTTCAATACGACGGCGAAGAGTCGCATCAATAAATGTATTTGGAGATGTTTGGATTTCGTAGGTCATAGATTTTCAAAAAAGACACTACTGTTTCTTAAACTTAGACAGCACCCAGCGTTAGATGAGTGCTGTATTTCCATGATTACTTCACAAAGCCTTCACGCAGCTTGACGCTCGCTGATTCCAGCTGGATATCTAACTCCCCTGCGTCTACGGCTTTCTGGATCAACTCCAACGTGGGGATCAAGTCATTGGGCGTGGCAACTTCTACTGCTGTCTTTCCCTTGGTGATTTCGACCACGCGAGCTCCATAGCGGACATTGAGCGCAATCTTGCCGTTCTCAGCGTTCCACCACCAAGCACGCACCTTCTTGGGCACTTCAACCATGCGACGAATTCCGTCATCGTCACGGATGGTGCGAAGTCGTGTGCTTGTGTAGTTCGTACCTGCCAAGTGCGCCTTAGCGAGCTGAATTTGCTCCGCAATCTTCTTGTTCAGCTTGTTACGACGCTGCACTGCGGGCGTAACGCTTTGTGATTTCTTAGTTGCGGATAGTTTCAAAACTGCGAGTGTGGACATCATTTTTTCCTCTGTTGTTAATGACGCTCACAACTTTATTTTCAGAGTTTTGGTTTGAGCAACCAAGCGCCATTTGAAACCCGATGCTTTGGACGGACTTTGCCAAAAACCAATGAAATACAGCCAGATTTCATTTGGGTTTTCTTTGGTTTAGCTAAATAACTGTATGAAAAAACCAAAAGATCGACTATCACCTGCACAGCGGCAAATTAACTACAAATCACAAAAAGATACTTTAGTTACAAATCGCTGGATTTGCAGTGCTGGATTCAATCTAAAGTCATTTAACGATACGGACACTAATCTATTAAAGGCACTGCAAACGTCAGAAATCTTGTTAAATCAGCATCTTGAACTACTCACAGACAAACAGATAACAACTTTAAAGGCGTTTAAAAAAAGCATGAGGTCAAAAAAATTACGATCAAAACTCAGGCCAGAGGCATCATTTTCAGTTTTGAACATCGCAACAAAGATCAATAGAAAGATTTTTGCTCTCTTAAAAAGCATATAGAAAAACAACGTGATAACCAACACGAAAAAGTGGAAAAACGCGGGTTGTAATATGACGGCTAATGACCCCGCACTCAGAGCAATCGCTGTACAGGTTGCTCTACTAGAGTGAATGCCGCAGAGTTACGCACAAGAGTCTCAAGCTCGAAGTGTGGTGCGAGTTCCAATACATTCGTCTCGCAGAATCCATAAACTCTTGTACAGGCGTGTGGGTGTTCTTTTGACCGTAACAACACACGATGCGACGACTCATAGTGTTTCTTTAAACGCTATAGCCGTCGCATGAATGAAGCATTCTCCGTAAACCAAATACATTTCACACAACTGCGTTGTGTTCAACTTCTTTCAAATCATTCAACTAGAAAATATGTGATGAGCAAATCACTGAGCGATGAGCGAAAGAGATTTGTGAAAGCACAAGCGAGCTAGGCTCGCTTTCAAGTAGTTGTATTACTCCACGACTCACATGCGTTTGCATCTTTAACCACTGGGTAATGGTCCATTCGTGTGAATTTCCTCATGAGAGGTGATGCCAAAAAATATTGATGACCACAGCGCAATCCAGTTGGCGAAGTCTCAGATGGCATGACGTACACGCAAGAATCACATCTTGGACTTGGATGCGTCAGTGATTCTTCTTGTGACATATGAGGTCAGGCTTTAGCTGGGCTGCAATTGCCACATACAAACATACTTTGGTTTAGCAAGCGTTTGAAAGTTCCTAGTGATCGTGGCTTGTGAAGACCGCACTTGTAACAACTCATCGTGCCCATAGCACTTGAACCGCCAAAGGGCGTACCACTTTTTTTAGATTTGTACCGCAAGCCATCAGTTGCGATTTTTGTGACTTCTTCTCTGCTCATTTAATAATTTTATTCTTTATATGTTCGATAAGCTAGTTAAAGTTAGCCCTCATACAAAGTTGTCGGTTTAACCGACAACAACACATAGGCTCTCATCGATAACAGCAATACCCTCAATGGGGGGTGAGTAAAAATCACCACCCAAAAAGGCTAAGTACTTCACCTAAAAAATCCGCAGCGCAGAAATTTAGGGCTGCAGGACCCTTTTCTGGAACTCTAATCCCCGGCAAATCAGCCCTACAGCGTGAAATTAAAAGCCCTCGCTTAGCTGAGTAGTTGAGCACGCAGAAAACAGCTTGTAGGGCTTGCTAGGTAACCCGCCAAACCTTCAGGACTTCGGTTGTCCATTTCGGTCATTGAACAAACACTGCGTGCATAGCAACACACAGGAGCGGTTCATGATTGATTTAGAAACTAACGACATTGCTTACTTAAGCTCAAAGCACAAGCGGGATGCAGCAAAGACTGCCATTCTCCAAACTCGCCAAGCACTTGAACGAGCAGCGGAAGAAGTGGACAACTACCTTGAGAAGTTCCGCGATGCTGAAACGGACACAGAGAAAGCCACAGCCGTTAACTGGTGCATCCATTACCTAACCAATAACGTGGTTAGTGGATTAAGGCTTGACCGACTAGCCAACGCACAGTCCGCTCTCAGCAGCACCAAACTGTGAGATCACCATGAAACAGTTTGACGCAAGCCAACTTACCCAGTTCATTGGCACCACGGGCTATTACCGAATCAGCCGCAGGCACCTGCTAACTGACGGCACAAAGTATCTAGCCGAGGAAGCCGAGTGCTTTTGGATGATGGATGCGATTGCCAGCCACCTAAGCGAGATTGGTACAGCTGATTGGTTTGTTCAAGTGCGTATGACAGTGAACGGCTACAAAGCAACAATAATTTACGAGGACGGCAGGGGTAAAGAATATGCACGTCAAGAGATTCCCTACACAGACTTTCCTATGCACTCGATTGCATTGTTTGCTTGTTGGGATGGCGAGCACTGGGTCATCATGCTGCCCAGCGAGTATTAATTTGAAATAGATTTCTGACGCTTAGAAATTTCAAAGTTAATCTCTTTGATCATTTTGCTGTCTGGTGTTTTCCATGACCCGCCAGACTTATTGATCATGTAATTTAAAGCCTCAGAAAAACCTTCCACCGATAGGTCATGCTTTCCACCTTTGGCTGGCATAGCTCGAACACCTACATACCCATGCGCCGTAATGATCACTTGGCCTTCAGCAATCAAAGGGGCCCACTTAGCTACAACCCATTTGTGGCGAATTGGCAACTGCTTTTGAATGGCAGTTTGCACATACGGCCTTGTAAGTGTCTTCACCCGATGCAAAGGCGGTTGCACTAGCTAAGACGAAACAAACAATAATAGAGTGCTTAAAAAAGCGCATGAGTATCCCTTGTAAATATGCGATTGATGTGAATGAAAATTAATGAACTGGATAACGCAGAATGACCTGCAAACCACCCAAGTCGAACGACTTGCCAACCTGAACATCGACCTGCTGCAAGTGAGCGATATGACGCACGATGGACCAGCCCAAGCCGCTGCCCGTGGCTTGATTACCCAGTACACGGAAAAACCGCTCGCCCAAGCGAGCCATGTCTGCACTGGAAAGCCCCGCACCGCTGTCTTGCACGGTCACTTGCACATGGCTGGGATCTAAGCGCTGCGCGTCGATGCGCACCACCGCCCCATCGGGGCTGTAGCGCAAAGCGTTGTCGATCAGATTACGCAACAAGATTTGCCACAGCATGCTTTGGCCGTTGACTTGCAGCGGCTCGGGCGCCAGCAGTTCAAGCGTTTGTCCACGCCGCAGGGCGTCAGGCGTGAGATCAGCCATGACTTGTTGAGCTAATTGGTCTAAACGGAAAGGCTCTGACGCAATATCTTGCGGCCCTTCGACTCGGGCCAAAGTGAGTAGCTGCTCCACCACACGCGATGCGCGGTCACAACCCAGCAAAGTGTCTTGCAGCGCTTGTTGACGCACTTGGTCGTCCGTGATCGAACTTAATGCCACTTGAGCTTGCGCACGAATAGCGGCAATCGGGGTGCGGAGTTCGTGGGCCGCATCGGCGGTGAAGCGGCGTTCAGTTTCCATGCGCTGAGCCAAGCGCTGCAGCAAGTCGTTGAGCGCGTCCAACATGGGCTGCACTTCTTGGGGCGTTTCAGTCAGGCTGACAGGCGTGAGGGTTTGAGTGTCGCGCTTCAACAGCGCTTGGCGCAGGCGTTGCAAAGGCTGCAGGCCTGAACGAACGTTCCACCACAGGCCAATGAGCAACAGCGGCAACGCGATGGTGAGGGGCGGCAAAAAACCCATCATCACAGCGCGCAAAATTTCATCGCGACTGTCCACCCGCTCGGCGACATAAATTTGCACATCGCGGTCACGACCAGGGGCAGCAAAGATGCGCCACGATTTGCCATCGGCCAGGGTAAGAGTTTCAAAGCCTTGCTTGTGTTGGGCCATGGGCGCGTGCGCCACATTCGGCGAGTGCATGACCAAGCGGTTTTCATCAAACACTTGGTAGGCCACGCGATGTGCGTATTTGTGCAAGGTCGGCGCATCCAGCATGGGTTCATCGTCTTCTGGCGTGGCGTTTTGTTGCACCACCAACAAGGCTGCCGATTGTGCCAAATGAGCGTCTAGCAGCTCATCCACCTCATGCTGCGCCTCGTTCCACACAAAGGCAGCGGTTGCGATCCACACGGTCAAAACACCGCCCAAGGTGCGGGCGAGTAAGCGTTGTTGTAATGAGAATTTTTGAGACATGCTGTTGGCCTGCTTATCAAGACATGACGATGTAACCCACACCGCGCACGGTGTCGATCAGCCCCGCGCCCATCTTGCGTCGCAGGTGGTGAATGTGAACTTCAATGGTGTTGCTCTCAACCTCATGGCCCCAGCGGTACAGGTGCTGCTCCAGTTGCTCACGAGACAACACGCGACCGACGTTGAGTAACAAAGCTTGCAACAAATCAAACTCACGGGTGGACAAACTGATGGCTTCACCTGCGCGGGTCACTTGGCGAGCGCTGGAGTCCATCACCACGTCGCGCACTTGCAGCAAGGTTTGTGTTTTGCCGTGCGCACGGCGCACCAAAGCATGCAAACGAGCGGCTAACTCGTCCAAGTCCACGGGCTTGACCACATAGTCGTCCGCGCCTAAGTTGAGTCCTTCGATGCGCTGTGCCACGGCATCGCGTGCCGTCAGCACCAACACAGGTGTGTCGATGCCACGCGCACGCACCGCTTGCAAGACCGCCAAACCGTCTTGACGCGGCAGGCCTATATCCAACACAGCAGCTTGATGCTGCGCGCTCAGCAGTTCACGCTCGGCAGCCACGCCATCGCGCACCCAATCTACTTGGAAGCCACGTTGGTCTAGGCCCGCACGCAAGCCGCTGCCCAGCAGCTCATCATCCTCGGCCAGAAGTATTCGCATAGCCTCGCCACATTGGTCGCAGGGCCTGTGGACCACGCCAAACGCGCAGCATCACCACCAACCCCACATGGATACACACCACAGCCATGGCCGCGTTGCCCAACCCGTCAGGCAGTTCTTGAAGGGCATCGTTCAACCAGCCATCGCCTAAAAGTTCATTGTAGGTAGCCCACCCGCTGGCAATGGCCACCGTGCTGAAGGCATAAATACCCAGCACTGCAGCGCTGAGCACCCAGCTGCTGGCACCCACCCAAAAGTTGCGTGTGAGCCATTCGCCCTGCTTGAACTTGTTCACCCACACCCGCCACATGGCAACGCGACGCAGCAACAAACCCCAACGAGCCGAAGCAGGCCCAACCCAACCCCACACCAAGCGAAACGCCAGCACCGCTGCCAAGCTGTAACCGCTGTACACATGCACCAAGCGCCAGTACTCGGACTCTGACGTGACATAAGAAATGAGAAATGCCAAGGCCATACTAGCGTGGGCCATGCGCGTACCCAAGTCGACCACGGGCTTGCGCTTAGGCAGCTCGGGCATAGATAGGCTCACTTGAGCAGGGTTTAAAACGGTATCGGTCATTTGGGAATCCTCACACGATCGTCGTCAAAGTCACCCTGCGCCGCATCGCGGTGGCAGGCGGTGCAATTGGCTGGGCTTTTGATGGACGCACGTTTGAACGTGGCCGCACTTACCTCGCGGTGCTTGCGCTCAAACCAAACCGAGCGGGTGATGCGGTCTTGTGACGGCTCTTCGCGTGCGCGTTTGCCTTGGCCGCCATAGGTTTGCAGCCAAGTGTTGATTTGCATTTGCGTGGCGGCATCAAGCGAAGCGTCGCTGCCGTAATGTTTATCCAGCCCATTCATCACCCGCTGCCAAGATGCCTTGGGTAACAAGTTGGGCGGGAATGCCAAATGACAGCTGCCGCACTCTTGGGTGTACACCGCAGGCGGTGTGGGACCCTTGTAGCTGTCAGCCCATGCGCTGGTACTTGCTAACCAAACTGCCACGAGTAAGGCGCGACCTGAATCTGAAAAAGTTGAATTCATTGCGATCTCCAATCAACGCACACTGATAAGCCAAGCCAATACATCGGCTTTTTCGGCAGGGGTGCATTCACGTGCCAGCACATCTTTGCAATTGCGACGAAACCACTTTTCGGTTTTGGCACTGTCAGTGAATCGCTTGGCATTGGCCGCTGGCGCGAGGGGCTCAATGGCTTTGTCGGTGCTGGCATGACGCCCACCCGTCATGGACGATTTGCCGTGGCAGCTGGTGCATTGCCACTCTTGGCCGTGGCTGGCTTCGAAAAACGTTTCTCCTTTTGCTGCATTGGCAGGCTGGCCCGATTGCGCGGTGTAGCCAGCTAACAACTCGGCGGGCGAGGCGGCCAAGGCGTTGAGGGAGACAAATATCAACAGTGCGAAGAACTTTTGGAGCATGGTTTTATGCCTTTCAAAACCGATGCTAGTGAGCGCTTCTTAGGGTTTTCTTAAGGTGCACACGGAGGTGTCTTAAGGCTGCCTTAATGTGCGCATGTCAAACTTCATTTCAATCTTTTTTGCGATGGAGTTCAGATGTCACATGCGTTCTCAAAACCTTGCCGGCTTGCCGTCACTGTGTTGGCAGCCTTGCTGCTGACGGCCTGCGGTGGTGGCGGCGGCAGTACCGCCGCATCTTCGGGTATGCAAGTGGCTACGTTCATTGACTCGCCGGTTGCAGGACTAGAGTTTGAAGGCCCAAGCTACAGCGGAACAACCGACGACAACGGCAATTTTTATTACCGCTCGGGAGACCGCGTCACACTCAAAATCGGCAATTTGGTGCTGGGTAGCGTGAGTCCTAGCGGCGATAAAGTCACACCACTTGATTTGGTAACAGGCGCCAGCTCAAGCAGTGATGCGCGCGTGGTGCGCATTTTGCGAACACTACAAACACTAGACAGCGATGGTGATCCAGAAACCAACGCCATCAGCATCACCGCTGAATCTCGTCGCCGTTTACGCAACGGCTCAAACCTTGATCTATCCAGCGCATCGACCACCGACAACGATGTATCAAGCCGACTTCCACAGGGGTTCACACGTAGCGAAGCGCAAGCCAAGTCGCACTTCGAGCGTCATCGCGACGACACATCTCGTGCCTCGCGTGGTTATGGCGGCAAAACAGTCGTCACCCAAGCTACCAACACCACGGGGCGCTTGCTGGCCTCTAACTGTTTCCAGTGCCACGGCACAGGCGGCTATGGCGGGTTTGATCGCATCCGCGGCGGCGAAGCCGACGAGGTGCTGGAGTACCTCACCCAAACGGGCCCCAGCAACATCATGGCCGCACATGCACAGGGTTACACGCGCGCACAGCTACTGACCATCATTCAATACCTGCAGCAATGAGGACGACACCTATGAACACTCCATTCACACCTACTTCTCGCCGCAACTGGCTTTTGACAGCTTTGGGCCTGAGTGCCGCAAGCTTGTCGCCCTGGTTGGCCCATGCGGACAATGACAACGACGAAGACTTTGAACACGAGGTGAGCTCCAATGTGTCCTTGGCTTTGGCACAAACCGGTATTTCTGGCCATGTGGTTGTGATTGGCGGCGGTATGGCGGGCGCCGCAGCGGCTAAATATTTACGTCTCTGGGGCGGTGCGCTGCTGAATGTGACTTTGATCGACACCGATGCCAGCTACACCTCCAACATCATGAGCAACTTGGTGCTGACGCAACAACGAACCATGGCCTCGTTGGACTACAAACGCGATGTGCTGGCTTCTTCTTATGGCGTGAGCTTGGTGCAAGACCGAGTGGTCAGTTTGGACACGGTCAACAAACAAGTGGTGTTGGCCAACGGCGCACCTCTGTCGTATGACCGTGTGGTGGTGGCTCCCGGCGTGGAGTTCATGGCGGCCTATGGCCTGAGCGTGAGCGACTACGACACCAAAACCCCCCACGCTTGGCGTGCGGGCGCGCAAACCACTTTGTTGGCCAACCAGATTGCGGGCATGGCCAACGGTGACACGTTTGTGATGACGATTCCTCTGGCGCCTTACCGTTGCCCACCCGGCCCTTACGAACGGGCGTGTGTGGTGGCTGACTTACTCAAGCGCACAGGCCGCAGCAACTGCCGCGTGGTCATCTTGGATGAAAATGCCAGCATCCAAGCGGAGAGCGGCACTTTTCAAAATGCTTTTGACTTCGTGCATGCAGGCGTGA
>JACCDV010116695.1_pt1 | contig 11176 bp, 4 predicted proteins | sample 7446131 | NCBI WGS metagenome assembly JACCDV01 (sample SAMN15323448, study PRJNA562643) | freshwater metagenome | isolation source: river surface water | place: USA:Blue River Watershed | collected 2017-08-17
CCCAGCTGGAGCGTCGCCGCAGTTTATTGATGTACATGTTGTTGATGGTGGGTGCATGCTCGCTGCCGTTCTATTTCATTCCGCATCCAGATTACAACCACATTGCCAACTTGGTGGGTACAGCTGGCTATTGGGGATTGTTGGCCGCGCTGTTGATCGGTGTTCCATACTTATTTGTCGTGCACGGCATCTTGGTTTGGTCCATCGGCTACGTTGCTTATCTTGCGGCCATGACGGGGGGCATCAACTCTCCCGTCATGGTGTGGATGACTGTGGTTATCTTGCCAGCCATTTTGTTGCTCGATCGAATTCCTGCAATGTTTTGGGTGGTTGCAGTTTTTGTCGCAAACTTATTGTTGTTGCTGATCAGTCAGCATGGCTTGGTCAATAGTGACATCAACATGGCCAACGATGTCATGGCTTGGACAGTTGCCAATAAATTGTTTGTCCTTGGCTTGGCGATGTACGTGGTGTTTGTCACAGAGCGGATGCATCGCAGTCAAACGGTCGAAATGGATGAAAGCAATGCGGAGCTTGAACGCACGCATCAAGCCTTGATACGTGCACAAGCCCACAAGGACGAGTTCATTGCTTCAGTGGGCCACGAATTGCGTACACCGATGAACGCTATCTTGGGGCTTAACGGCATTTTGCGCACTGAATTAGCCGCCAAGCCAGAAGACGCGGTGGTGGTGGACCACATTCGTCGTTCGACAGAGCAGCTACTTCAAGTGGTCAATGACATTTTGGATTTTTCTCAGTTGCAAGCTGGGCGGCTGGTGTTACACGAGGAGGAGTTCGCACTGCGTGAAACGCTGATTGGCGTATTGGCTGCTTATAACGAAAAAACGCAGGCAAAGAAAATCATCTTGAGTCTAGAAGCTTCAGCCGTGCATAACATGTGGGTCAAAGGTGACCGGCAACGTTTGGTGCAGGTGCTCAACAACTTACTAGATAACGCCATCAAGTTCACTGCAGTCGGGCAGATTGTGCTTCGCGCTCAGGCCGTAGGAGGCGGCGTCTTGTTTGAGGTTCAAGACTCAGGCATCGGCATAGCACCAGACCGTCAAAAGCAAATTTTCAATGGCTTTGAACACGCTGATGTGCAAACCAACCGCCAATATGGTGGCACAGGGCTCGGGCTGTCCATTTGCGAGAGATTGGTCTCTTTGCAAGGAGGAACGATTGGGGTCAGCAGCGTGCAAGGCCAAGGCTCAAGGTTTTGGTTTCAAATACCACTGCGCAGCATTGCGGTCAAAGAGGCTCAAGCAGCCGCAGAAATGGCACGCATGTTGATCGACAAGCCGATTCAAATTTTGCTGGTTGATGACAATGCCGTGAATCTCTTGGTGGCGCGCATGATGCTCAAAAAATGCTTCCCCAAGGCAGAAATTGCCCAAGCCAACAGTGGCAAAGAAGCGCTAGAAAAAATGAGAGATCAAGTCTTTGACTTGACTCTGATGGACATGGTCATGCCTGAAATGGATGGCATGGAAGTGACGCAAATCGTGCGACGCGATTTCCCGGCCCCCACAAGCGATATGCCGATTTTGGCGCTGACTGCCAGTGCCAATCCCGTAGACCATGACCGCTGCTTGGCATCGGGTATGAATGATGTGTTGCACAAGCCGCTGGATGAGCAGCAACTCATTTCAAAAATATCAAACGCTTTGGCTGCACATGCTTGGGGGCAAGCATGACACGCTTTACCTTAGAACATTTAGCTGAATTGGCAATGCCCTATTTGCCTGTGCGCTTCAGGGAAGGCCGCCTGCCGTACTTGTTTTTCGTCGTTTGGCTGTTGATTGGTGTCATGGTGGTATTGGCCATCATCACGCCTTATCCCAACGGTGTACCCGTGCCATTGGCATTTGCGTTTGTATTGCTTGTTTTGCAGCTGTTGTTCATTTGGGGCATGCCATTTTCAGTGGCGGTGAACTTGGGCCTCTTGGCAGGCTTGTTACAGGTAAGTTATGCGGCGTGGATGTCTGGCGGCATTTTTTCCCCGCGTATGGCTTGGATGACTGTCATACCGCTGGTTCCGTTTTATGCTGTCAGTCGACGCGCTGGTTTTGGCTGGCTAGTGATGGTGTTGGCGGTTGAGGTTCTGATGTCTTATGTGACTTGGCAGGGTTGGTTGCCAGCGAATCCAACCTTGGGTGCTGCGCAAGTCATGTCGTCATTTGCCAGTTATTCGGTGGTGACATTGATTTTGATTACCGTGCCATTTTTGTATGACAACTCTTTTCGAGAGGCATATAACGCGAGCTTGCAGCGTCATTTGGAACTGGAAGAAAAACGAAAAGAACTTTTAAGAACTTCAGCCCTGCGTGAGCAATTCATCGCCACAGTCAGTCATGAGTTGCGCACGCCTATGAACGCGATATTGGGTTTTAACAACATGCTTCTCGGGCGCGTGTCTGATAACCCGCAAGCTTTGAAAATTTTGAATCACACGCGTCAGTCGGCGGATCATTTGTTAACCGTGATTAATGACGTGCTCGACTATTCACAGTTGCAAGCAGGCAAGATCAATGTGCAAGCCGAAACATTTGCCCTGCGCGATACGGTAAACACCGCATTTGATTTGTTCGCTCAACGTGTCGAGAGCATGCATCTGAAATATATTTGCACGATTGACGACAACGTGCCGCAATGGGTGCGTGCAGACCGGCATCGCTTGATGCAAATTTTGGTGAACTTGCTTGGTAACGCCATCAAATTTACGCACCAAGGACACGTCACTTTGTCTGTTCGTCGTCAGCCCTTATGTGTTCACTTTTCAGTACGAGACAGCGGCATCGGTATTCCAGAATCGCAACAGTCCAAAATATTTCAGCGATTTGTTCAGGCTGAAGACAACATTCAATCGCGCTATGGTGGCAATGGCTTGGGCTTGTCCATCACGCAGCGCTTGGTTGAGTTGATGGGGGGGCATATTGGCTTTGAGAGCACCGTGGGTCAAGGTTCCATGTTTTGGTTCACCCTGCCATTGGTTGAAGTTGCCCCGCCAAGTGAGGAAACGCCCACCATCAAGGTCACCACACAGGCACAGCATGCCGTTCAGCGGTTCTTGGTTGTAGATGATCACCCAATTAATCGCTTGCTGGTGCGACAGATCCTCAAAACCAATTGGAAAAACTGCGAAATCGTCGAAGCGGAGAACGGTGCCCTTGCACTCGAAGCGCTTCGTAAGCAAGAGTTTGATGTGATTTTGATGGATATGGTCATGCCCGAAATGGATGGTATCGAAGCCACCTCTGCACTCAGACTTACCTTTGATCAACCTACCCGAGACACGCCCGTCCTTGGCTTAACAGCCAATGTGAATCCGTTGGATTTAGAGCGTTTTGCAGCTGCGGGCGTCAGCTCGGTTGTGCTCAAGCCTTTTGATGCGGCAAAGGTTTGCGCCCGTGTCGAAGAGATGCTTATAGAGAAAAGATCTTCCCTGGGTTCATGATGTTGTGCGGGTCCAGTGCCCGTTTGATCGTGCGCATCATGTCCACCGCGCCTTCGCCAGTTTCGGTGCGCAAAAAGTCCATCTTGTGCAAACCAATGCCGTGCTCACCGGTGCATGTGCCGCCCAAGTTCAACGCGCGGGTCACCAGCTTGTGATTCAGCGCTTCGGCCAACTCACACTCATCAACGCTGTTGGGGTCAATCAAATAGCCCACATGGAAATTGCCATCGCCCACATGGCCAACCAAGAAGTAGGGCAGGCCGGAAGCATCAGCCTCGGCAATCGAATCGAGCATGGCATCTGCCAACTTGCTGATGGGTACACAGGTATCTGTGGTCACTGCGCGGCAGCCGGGGCGGCTTTGAATGGCGGCAAAGTATGCGTTGTGTCGTGCAGTCCAGAGGCGCGTGCGTTCTTCGGGTGTGGTTGCCCATTCAAACGACACACCGCCATGTTCAGCCGCAATCTCTTGCACTGTTTCCGCTTGTTCTTTCACGCCCGCTGGAGATCCGTGAAACTCCATCAACAACATGGGCGCTTCGGTCAAATTCAGCTTCGCATACTGATTCACCATGCGGACAGACCCAGCATCTAACAATTCCACGCGTGCAATGGGCACACCCATCTGAATCGTTGTGATTGTGGTGTGCACAGCCGCCTCAATGCTGGGGAACGAACACACGGCGGCAGACACCGCCTCGGGCAATGGGTAAATTTTCAGCGTGATCTCGGTCATCACCCCCAGAGTCCCTTCACTGCCCACAAACAAGCGCGTGAGGTCGTAGCCGGCGGAAGATTTTTTGGCGCGGGTGCCCGTACGAATGACTTCGCCACTCGCAGTCACGACCTCTAGGGTGAGCACGTTCTCCCGCATCGTGCCATAGCGCACCGCATTGGTACCACTGGCGCGGGTCGCGCACATGCCGCCAATAGAGGCATCCGCGCCGGGGTCGATGGGGAAGAACAAACCCGTGCTCTTGATCTCCTCGTTCAGTTGCTTTCGCGTCACGCCGGGTTGTACGGTGACGGTTAAGTCTTCGGCATTGATGCTCAGCACCTTGTTCATACGGCTCACGTCTACGCTGATGCCGCCTTGCACTGCTAATAAATGACCTTCTAGTGACGAGCCCACACCGAAAGGAATGACTGGCACCTTGTAATGTGCAGCAAGCCCTACAGCATCCGCCACATCTTGTGTACTTTCAGCAAAAACAACGGCGGCGGGCGGCGGCACATGCATGAAAGGCGATTCATCGCGACCATGCTGCTCGCGAATCACCAATGCTGTGGAACAATTTGCGCCAAAGCGGGCTTGAAGTGCTGCAATCATCTCGCCGGGCACTTCGCGCTGCGTCACAGCTGGTGAAAGGTGGTGGTGTGCGGTGGGTGCGTTCATGAGGAGTCTCCTAAGCGATCAATCATTCTAAGAACAAGCCCTTATCTGCTCAAAGCCCCTGCGCGACAGGCAAAATAGACGCCAAACCACATTGACGAGGCAGCTGCACATGGGTAATCGACTTTCACAAATCGCTACACGCACAGGCGACGCAGGTACTACCGGCTTGGGAAACAACCAACGCGTGTCAAAAAACAGCTTGCGCGTGCATGCCATGGGCGAGGTCGATGAACTCAACTCCAACATCGGTGTGCTTTTGTGTGAGGACATGCCCCAAGATGTGCGCGAAATCTTGGTTGAAATTCAGCATCAGCTGTTTAATTTGGGTGGTGAGCTGTCTATCCCTGGCTTTGAGCTGCTCAAAGACGAGGCCGTGCAAGCCTTAGATAACGCACTTGAAACCTACAACGCGCAGTTGCCAAAGTTGGAAGAGTTCATTTTGCCCGCTGGCACACGCGGAGCAGCATTGGCGCATGTCTGTCGCACCGTGGCTCGCCGCGCCGAACGCGCGGTCGTCGCCTTGGGTAACGAAGAAGCCATTGGCGATGCGCCACGCCAATACCTCAACCGCCTGAGCGACCTCATGTTTGTGTTGGCTCGCGTCCTCAACCGCATGAATGGCGGTGACGATGTGTATTGGAAAAGCGAGCGCATGGCGCGCGGTGGCAACTAACCAGCTGCACTCAAAATCTAACGACGTTTAACTTACAAACGTCGTCAACCTTCGCCCGAACAAGCGCCAATACGCTAGTTGGCGTATATACGCGGCAGGGCAAACCCAAGAAAATCACTTTTGTCGATTTGGGCGCTTTTGCGCCTTTTTGGTGTTTTGGCTTGATTTCAATAAAGCTCAGAACACTATAAAGATGCGCATCTTTTCGCAGATTGGCCTAATTTTGTGGGCCAAACCCTAGGAAAAGACCATGTCACACACAGTCAGCGACTAAATATCCGAGAAGTCGCCATTAACAAAACTTAACACTATTAGTCACATTAAGTTGTAAAAATATCGAAATTGGCAATACAAATCTGTAACTCACAAAGAAATGTAGGGCAAAATAGCCTCACTTTTTCGTAATTGCAACTTAAAAAGAATACTTATGAAGTCTGTTTTTGTAAAATTGATCAACCGTCAGCAGGTTATGTATACCGTTGCGACCTTGGTTTTGGCATACACAAGCGCAATGCCCCTACAGGCGCAGCAAATCGCGAATGAGACAGTACAAAGCCGAGCAACTACAGACAAAGGCGTCGCGGGCACAGTGGCCGTGCCGCAAGGCCAATCCTATGGATCAGGCAAAAAATTCATCCAAAAATATGCACGTGTCACCCTCTATCGTCCAGCGCAAGGGTTTTCAACAGGCGTGGCCAGTATTTCAATCAACGGACACTTTCATACAGCGCTTCAGCTAGGTGGCTTCAGTGAGGTCTGTGTGGATGCGGGCTCGTATGAGATTGCAACACACATGGTCAAGACCGGTGGAGAACTCAAAAACTCCAAAGACGATACAGCCACGCTTAACCCTAAAGCATCACAAGATCTGTATGTGCGTGTTTTCGAGTACGGCGATGGTCGTGCCACGTTGACACCGGTCAGAGAAGAGATCGCCATTCCAGAACTCAAAGAAGTACGTCATCAACTTCATGCGGTGTCACGCTTTGCGCAAGCTAAAAATTGCTACGGCTCAGAAGTCGAATTTGACGATAAAGAAGAAAAAACTACAAAAGAGAACATCGTTCTCGGAGCTGATGCTTTGTTTGAATTTGACAGAGGCGACATCGACGGCATAACCCGCGAAGGTCGCCAATCGTTGGACAAGCTCATCGCCTATTTGCAAAAACGCTACAACAACGCCAACAGCAGCATCATGGTTCGCATCAGCGGTCATGCAGACCCGCTGGGGAGCCCTCTCTTTAATCAACGTTTATCTGAGGCCAGAGCCTCAGCCGTTCGCCGCTACATGATCGACGGCGGTATCACCACGCAAAAAATAACCGTTGAGGGCAAGGGTGCGCAGCAACCTGTTGTGACGACCTGCGCGAAAACTGCAACGCCCGAATCCATTGAATGCAACAAACCAAACCGCCGTGTGGTGGTCAAAGTTCAAGAGCTGGCTCGCTAAACGCCAAGCCGCCTTACATCCCCATTAAGAATTAAGAGATCAGAATCATGGCCAAAAAAATCAACCTCATCGTCAATACCGGCAACGAAGAAACCAGCAAAACTATTGAAGTTGTCATTGATAACGGTAAAAAAGGTTCCGCTGAACGCGTCAAAGCTGTCAAGGGCGCACGCTACCAATTAGAAGACACCACCGCGAAAAATGTTGGCCCTGAGAAAATTCGCAGCAAACGTGTGGGCAAAAACCTCCACATCATGTTGGATGGCAGCGGACAGGCTGATCTCATCATTGAAGGCTACTACGACGAAGAAATGGTTGCCGAAAGCAACCGTGGTTTGTATGGCCGTGCAGAAGACGGCAATCTGTACGAATACATTCCAGAAGACCCAACGGTCGATGGACTGCCAGTCAACTTGGAAGAGGGCGGCAAGCCAGTTAGTCAAGTTTTGGGTGGCGGACAAGTTGGAGATGATTTTGCGTTGAGCGCATTGCCACTGGTGGCGGCAGCCGGTTTAGGCGGCCTTGGTGCTGCGGCCGCAGCAGCGGCCGCTGTAGGTGTGGCAGCCGTAGCGGCAAATAACGATAACAACACACCAGTGACACCCACAACACCTGTACCTTCTGGTCAAACAGGTGCGATCGCTGATATCTCTGACACGGGCGTCAAAGGTGACAACATCACCCAAAACAAAGCGCCCACCATCACGGGCAAAGCCACGGCTGGTGCCGCCGTTGAGGTGACACTCAAAGACGCCAATGGCAACACAGTGGGCGGCCCCTACACCACCACGGCGGACAACAATGGCAATTACACACTGACGGTATCTCCCGCCATCAGCACGGATGGCACTTACACACCCGTCATCAAAGTGACCAATGCTGCAGGTACCAGCACTGTCAATGGCACAGCATTCACCATTGACACTAGCACCGATGGATCAGGTGGTCTCACACATGACGCAGCCAATGACACAGGCAGCAGCTCTACTGACAACATCACCAGCAACAAAAAGCCAACGTTCAGTGGCAAAGGCGAACCAGGTGCTACCGTCAAAGTCACAGTCGATGGCCAGGAGATCACAGCCGTCGTAGATGCCACAGGCAACTGGACAACACCGGCACTGCCAACTGAGTTGAGCAATGGCAACAAAACCATCAGCATCGTCCTAACCGATAAAGCGGGCAACACGAAAACTGTCACCAGCAACATCACCGTTGACGCAGCAGCACCAGCGCCGGTGGTCAACCCAGAAGACCCAGCCAACCCACCAGCAGGCAAAACGGGCATCACCTTTGACAAGGTCACTGCAGATGACATCGTCAATGCAGCAGAAGCCTCAGGCACAGTTGCCATCACAGGCGCTGCACACGGTGATTTCGTGGCCGGCGATGTGGTGACCATCACCGTCAACAACAAAACATTCACGGGCACTGTCAACGCCCAAGGTGCGTTCAGCATCAACGTGCCTGGCTCAGACTTGGTCGCAGACAGCGACAAAACCATTGCCGTCAGCGTTGCAGCACATGATGCCGCCGGCAACGTGGGCATCATCACGGCCAACAAGGCCTACATCGTTGACACCACAGCGCCCACCACCACGCTCACCTTCACATCCATCAGTGAGGACACAGGTGCCAGCAGCACCGACTTCATCACCAAAGATAACAATGGCTTGACCGTCAATGCCACATTGAGCGCTGCCCTTGCCACAGGCGAAAAGTTGTTCTACTCCAAAGACAACGGCGCAACTTGGATTGAGATCACGGGCAGCGTAAGCGGCACACAGGTAAGTCATGCAGACAGCACCCTGACCAGCACCGCTACTGTGCAAATGCGCGTACAAGATGCCGCAGGTAACAACGGTGCAGCAGAGAGCAAGCTCATCACCATTGACAACACAGCGCCTGCACAGGTCGTCACCCCAGAAAACCCATTGAATCCGCCAACAGGCAAATCCAGCATCACACTCAACAGTGTGACTGCAGATGACATCGTCAATGCCGCCGAAGGCGCAGGCACAGTGGCTGTCACAGGTACAGCGCGCGGTGAATTCACAGCTGGCGACACCGTCACCCTCACCATCAATAACAAGACTTTCACCGGTGGCGTCAACGCCCAAGGTGTGTTCAGCATCAATGTGCCTGGCGCGGATCTGCTCGCAGACAGCGACAAAACCATGGGCGTCAGCATCGCCGCCACAGACTTGGCAGGCAACGTGGGCAATATCACCACGACCAAAACTTACATCGTTGACACCTCAGCACCCACCACCACGGTGAACATCACAGCTATCAGTTTGGATACAGGTGTCAGCAGCACAGACTTCAACACCAGTGACAACAACGGTCTCGTCCTCAGCGCCACACTCAGCACAGCTTTGGTCGGTGGTGAGAAGTTGTTTTACTCGAAAGACAACGGCGTCACTTGGACTGACATCTCGGCCAGTGTCACAGGCACTGCCGTCAGCTACTTTGATGGCACACTGACAAGCTCTACCACCGTGCAAATGCGCGTGCAAGATGCCGCAGGCAATGCAGGTGCTGCAGATAGCGAATTCATCACCATCGACACCACAGGCCCTGCGCCCGTGGTGAACCCAGAAGATCCGCTGAATCCACCAGCAGGCAAAACCAGCATCACACTCAACAGCGTCACGGCTGACAACATCGTCAACGCCGATGAAGCAGCAAGCTCCGTGGCCGTCACCGGAACAGCCCGTGGTCAGTTCAATGAAGGTGACGTCGTCACTTTGACGGTCAACAACAAAACTTTCACAGGCCAGGTCGGCGCAAACGGAACGTTCAGCATCAATGTGCCCGGCGCAGATTTGCTGGCGGACAGCGATAAAACCATTGCTGCCAGCATCGCTGCCACAGACACCGCGGGCAATGTAGGCAACATCAACAGCACGCTGAGTTACATCGTCGACACCACAGCGCCAACCACCACCGTCGCTATCACGTCCATCAGCCAGGACAAAGGTGTTAGCAATGCTGACTTCATTACCTCAGACAACGATGGTTTGGTGGTGAACGCCAAACTCAGCGCAACCCTCGCCACGGGTGAAAAGTTGTTCTACTCCAAAGACAACGGTGTCACTTGGACCGATATCACCAATCATGTGGACGGTACAAACGTCACGCATGGTGATAGCACCTTGACCAGCACTGCCACTGTGCAAATGCGCGTGCAAGACGCAGCGGGCAATGCAGGCGCTGTCGGCGACAAACTCATCACCATTGACACTACAGGTCCATCACCTGTCATCAATCCAGAAGATCCACTGAATCCTCCTGCTGGCAAAGTCAGCGTCACGTTCGACAGCGTCACAACGGACAACATCATCAATACAGCAGAGGGCGCGCAAGCCAATGTGCCCGTGACAGGCACTGTGCGCGGTGACTTCACATCGGGTGACACCGTTACATTGACCGTCAACGCCAAGACCTTCACTGGTACGGTCGCGTCTAACGGCACTTTCAGCATCAACGTGCCAGGTGCAGACTTGCTCGCTGATGGCGACAAAACCATTGCCGCCAGCGTGGCCGCGCACGATGCGGCAGGTAACCTCGGCGTCATCAATGCCACCAAGGTGTACAGCACCAACACCACCTTAGTTTCCACTACCGTGGACATCACGGGCATCACCAATGACACCGGCGTCAGCAGCTCGGACTTCATCACCAATGACAACAACGGTTTGACTGTCAATGCCACGCTCAGCACAGCGCTGACCACTGGCCAAAAGTTGTTCTACTCCAAGGACAACGGCGTCACTTGGACCGACATCACTGCGAGCGTGAGCGGCACCAATGTCAACCACGCGGACAGCACACTCACCAGCACCACCACGGTGCAAATGCGTGTGCAAGATGCAACGGCTAACAACGGCGCTGCAGACAGCCAGCTCATCACGATTGACAACATAGCACCAGCCCCTGTTGTAAATCCAGAAGACCCCATCAATCCACCAACAGGTAAAGCCAGCCTGACAGTTGATACGGTCACAGCCGACAACATCGTCAACGCCGCCGAAAGCGCGGGCCCTGTGGCAGTTACTGGCAAAGCACGCGGCGACTTCACCGCAGGCGACACAGTCACCCTGACTGTGAACAACAAAACCTTCACCGGCACGGTCAACGCCCAAGGTGCGTTCAGCATCAACGTGCCTGGCTCAGATTTGCTCGCTGATAGCG
>JACCDV011042571.1_pt1 | contig 11176 bp, 11 predicted proteins | sample 7446131 | NCBI WGS metagenome assembly JACCDV01 (sample SAMN15323448, study PRJNA562643) | freshwater metagenome | isolation source: river surface water | place: USA:Blue River Watershed | collected 2017-08-17
CGATCCGAATGCGGTCGTCCTTGGATAGGTAAAATACTACGTGGGACTGATACTCAACCCGCCGCAATCCCGGTGCGAGTTCATCGGCCGTGCGCCCCTGCGTCGGCTGCTCCGCCAACATCTGGAACCGCTCGTGCAAGCCTAAGAGATAGACCCGCGCCTGCTCGAGTCCAAAATGAAGGATCGTGTATTCGTAGATGCCCTCGAGGTCGGCAGCGGCCTTCGACGAGAGGCTATAATCGGCCATTCGCCTTCAGTCGCGTTTCGACTCCCTCCATAATCTGCGGCACAGTACGGTCACTGACGCCACTGTCCAACCCTTCCTGAATGGCGTCCTTCAACATCTGAAATTTGGCGCTGTCCTGATCACGTCGGATCAAATCGCGGATATATTCGCTGTCGTTCGTGAATTTTCCACGTTCGATCTGGGACTTGATCCATTGATCCTGTTGCTCCGTGACGGTGATCGTCTTGCGTGTAGTTCCCATGGTTCGACCTCCAATGCACATCATACTATTGATGCAGTTTAGCACTTTCTTGAGCATACTAGAAGCCTGTGGTTTTCTCCCGGCGTAGTCTTTTTGCCACGCTTCACGTATCGTACGTAGTGATGTTCCGTTTACACCAACAGAATCTTCGTTTTCCTCCAGTCGATAGGGCCTCCCCTGAAGGCCTGCTTGCCGTCGGTGGAGACCTCCGTCCTGGGCGATTACTCGAAGCGTACCGGCACGGCATTTTCCCCTGGTACAACGAGGGCGATCCCATCCTCTGGTGGTCACCGGATCCCAGGGCTGTATTGTTTCCTGAGAAACTTCATGTCCCGCGCAGTCTGAAGAAAAGACTTCGCTCAAATGCATTCACTGTCACGCTCGACACCTGCTTTCGGCAAGTCATGAAACAATGTGCTGGCCCGCGCCCGCAATATCCAGAAGGTGGAACGTGGATCACGGATGACATGCTAGACGCCTATACGCGCCTGCACGAATTGGGCTATGCCCATTCCATCGAATCCTGGCAGGAGGATCGTCTGGTCGGTGGAGTCTATGGTGTGGCGATCGGAGGTGTCTTCTTTGCCGAATCGATGTTCACCAGAGTCGACGATGCATCCAAAGTGGCCCTTGTGAAGCTCGTCACACAGCTCCAGGCCTGGAACTTCCGCCTCATCGATTGCCAACAGTCCTCTCCCCATGTCATGCGGTTTGGAGCGGAAGAGATTTCACGCTCCGATTTCATCAATCAGGTGATCGAGGCACTCAACATTCCAGACAGACGGGGACGATGGCAATTCGACAGGGCATCGGATACGGAACGAGCAGAGGAGCCCGGTTAACCAGGCTAGCCGACCGCATTTGACAGTCTTTTCTTCACTCGCTTATGATTTGTCTCAATAAGAAGGAGGCGGTCATATGAGTTTTACGATTACACCGAAAGAGCTGAAGGCTCGGATCGATAAAGGGGATCCACTGGTACTCTTGGATGTGCGTGAGCCCTGGGAGAATCAACTGGCGAGGCTAGATAACTCCGTGCTGATTCCACTCGGCACATTGCCTCAGTCACTGTCGAAATTGGACAGGGATACCGAGATTATCGCCTACTGCCATCATGGTATGCGCAGCGGTGATGCGACGGGATTCCTGCTTCAACAGGGATTTTCCAACGTGAAGAATCTGATCGGTGGGATCGATGCCTGGTCGATCCAGGTGGACGGGAGCGTGCCCCGGTACTGATCCAACTCAGACCGCCGGGCGCCAAGCATCCGCTGTTCCAAGGGAAGTCGTACAGGACTGAACCGTCGCTCCTGTTGTATCGGGGGTGGCCGGTTATCAACCCTTCCCTTGGAAGAACTCCACCGTCTGCTTGAGCCCCTCTGCGAGGTCCATCTTGGCCTCCCATCCAAGCTCTTGCTTGATCCTCGCCGCGTCAACGACGCTCCGGATCTGCTCCCCGGATTTGGCCGGCCCATGAACTTCCTTGGCACTAGACCCAGTCAATCCAGCCAGCATACGGAATAGCTCGTTCACGGATGTTTCGGCGCCGGTGCCGACGTTATAGACTCCATGCGCATCCTGACCCATGGCGGCCAGATTGGCCTCGGCCACATCTTCGACGAACACAAAATCTCTGGTTTGACGGCCATTGCCGTTGATGATGGGCTGCTCGCCGTTCAACAGCTTTTGAATGAAGATCGCCACCACACCCGCCTCGCCTTCCGGGTCCTGTCTCGGTCCGTAGACGTTGGCGTAGCGAAGACTAACCACGGGAATCCCGCCGACGCGCTGAAAATACGAGAGGTAATGTTCGCCGCATAGCTTGCTGATACCATAAGGCGATAAGGGATTGGTGGCATGCGATTCAGGAGCTGGGAAGGCTTCCTGTTCGCCGTAGATCCCCCCACCGGATGACGAGAACACCACCTTTCTGCAGCCATACCGAACCGCTTGTTGCAACACATTCATAGTCCCCAGCACATTGACCTGGGCATCAAACCCTGGATCTTCTACAGATTTACGCACACTGACCTGCGCCGCGAGATGCAGCACAATGTTCGGTCGTTCATTGCGAAAGATCCGTTCGAGACGCCAGCTGGTAATGTCGGTCTTGTAGAGACTTGCCGCGCGATTGACATTCTTGCGCTTCCCGGTCACCAGATTGTCGACGATGACAACTTGATGCCCCTCCTCAATCAGGCGATCCACCACATGCGACCCGATAAATCCTGCACCACCCGTGACGAGTACTTTCATTGGCCCTCCCGAATGAACACTCCTTTGTTATCGATGCTCCTTACATACCATGAATCGGCGCATTGTACTCAAAGATTGCGAATATCTCCTGATTCCCCTTCTTCCCTTTGACGGCGGAGAGAACGGTTTTCAGAGCCTGCAACCCAAGTTCCCCGGCAAATCGTATCACTCGTTGGACGACCTCTGCCCGCTGTCCTTCATCCCGTACGATCCCCCCCCGGCCTACCTGACCTTTGCCGACTTCAAACTGCGGCTTGATCAACGCCACGACCTGGCCCTGCGGTCGGAGAAACTGCGTGATGGCTGGAAGGACTTTCGTCAACGAGATAAATGAGACATCGATGACGACCAGGTGAATCGAATCCGGAACGGCGGAGCGCTCCATATGGCGAATGTTGGTTCGCTCAAGCAATACGACACGCGGATCATGTCGGAGCCGCCAATCGAATTGCCCGTAGCCCACGTCAACGGCGTAGACCTTCGCCGCGCCTCGTTGGAGCAAACAGTCGGTGAACCCGCCCGTCGAACAGCCGACGTCGAGACACATCCACCCCTGTGGATTGATCGCCCCGGCATCCAGCGCCGCGTCGAGTTTCTCCCCACCTCGGCCGACAAACGGCTGGTTCTCTCCGGCAATCTCGATAGAGGCATCGATGGGAATCAGCCTGGACGGTTTGTCGACAAGCAGGCGATCGCGCTTGACCTTTCCCGCTAGAATGATCCGTATGGCGGCATCACGACTCTGGACGAGGCCCTGAGCCGTCAACACCTGGTCACATCGATGCTTCTCGGGTCGCACTCGTGTCGCCATGCGCGTCAATAGGGGGAGGACAAAAAAGAACCGAGGGACAGCGGAACAACGGACTAGGCATCTTCGGCAGAACCGACGACATCAATGTCATCCGAGGTGAACGCTCGGAGCTGCTTCTTCCCATTCTTATCCTGGACGAGCACTTCGACCTTGCGTTCGGCCTCTTCCAAGACTTTGAGGCAACTCTTGGACAGTCGAATGCCCTCCTCAAAAATCCTCAACGATTCATCAAGGGGAAGATCCCCTTTTTCTAACTCTCCCACGATGACTTCCAATCGCGCCATCGCCTGTTCAAATTTCACCCCAGCCACAACCGTCTCCCTTCAAGCGTGATCATTATAGCGAAGCTCCCGTGCGATTTGAAACCGATGGATTCGACGTCACGTCATTCACCGTACAACGAATCTGCCCATTTGTCAGCCGGGCAACTACCTCATCTCCGATGGCCACTTGCCCGACATCTCGAATGATCTGATGCCTAGGCACCATTTCGAGAATTGCATATCCGCGTTCCAAAATCGCAAGTGGACTCAGTCCATTCAATCTCCAGAGAGTGCCGCGTGCCAGTTGCATTTTCTGCGTCAAGACATGGTCCATCGCCGCGGTTAAACGCGACCGCAGCTGCGGGATAATTCCCAAGTCCCTGCGTACGTGGAAGACCGGGTTGTTTGACATGAGCGCTTGTGTCCAAGCTTGGGTATCGAGCCTCGCACCCCTTAGCTTAGCCTGTGTCGCTTCTCGCATCCCTGCCAGGGCCTCATCCACCCGCTGGGCTTCTTTGAGTATTCTTAGCCGAATATGGCCCATATGAGCCAGCACGAGATCGAGGCGCTGATGCTGATCCAAGCGCTGTGCGGTGATGGCTTGCCGAGCGCGCGCGATGAGCATCTCCAGCCGTTCCAGCAGCTCCGCTAAGACCGGGACAACCAGTTCAGCAGCGACCGAGGGTGTTGGAGCTCGGACGTCTGCGGCAAAGTCGGTCAGCGTCACATCCGTCTCATGTCCGACAGCTGATACGACGGGAACCGCTGAGCCGGCAACCGCCCGTACAACGATTTCTTCGTTGAAGCTCCAGAGATCTTCCAATGACCCACCACCGCGTCCGACAATCATGACATCGACGAGCCCCAGTCGATTCAACGCCTCAATGGCAGCCACGATCTGTGCCGCTGACCCGTCGCCCTGCACTGAGACTGGCACGAGGATAATACGCACGATGGGACATCGACGATGCAAGACCGCCACCATGTCTCGAACCGCTGCCCCTGTCGCTGAGGTCACAAGACCGACGGTCCGTGGAAAGGCCGGAAGTGATCGTTTGCGGGTGGCATCGAAGAGCCCCTCATCTTCCAGGCGGCGCTTTAGTTGCTCAAAGGCCAACTGAAGGGCACCCAGTCCCCTCGGCTCAACATGGTCCAAAATGAGTTGATATTCCCCCCGCGGTTCATAGACTGAGAGTCGACCACGGACAATGACGTGGAGGCCGTCCTCCAGGCCAAACCGCAATCGCAGGGCGGTTGATCGAAAGATCACCGCGCGAATCTGAGTCGTCTGATCCTTAAGGGTACAATACAGATGCCCAGACCCTGGCGCTCGTAGGTTTGAGATTTCTCCCTCGAGCCAGACCTCCGAAAAGGAGGTCTCGAGGGAGGTCCGCACCATGGCCGTCAGTTCTGAGACGGTAAGCACCTGTCTCGAGGGTGAATCGAGAGGGAAAAGAGATGAAGACGGCTTAGTATGGATGGGTCCTCTTCTCATGAAGCCCGTGAGGCACTCAGAGTTATGATGAGGCAGCGAGCGGCACGTGAGACATTGGGGAACGCTTCGTTTAATCGATCTGGCGAATCCGTTCGAACGCCACAGCCTTGCCCAAGCGCGCATCCAGCTCGAGCAAGACGGCACAAAACACCGAAGGCCCTGAAGCGACCTCAAACCGCTTGGGCATGCCGGTCAAGAACTTCTCGATCGCGATTTCCTTTTTGACCCCAATGACTGAATGAAGTGGGCCCGTCATTCCGATATCGGTGATATAGGCGGTCCCTTTCGGAAGGATCTGTTCATCGGCCGTTTGCACGTGGGTATGTGTTCCGACGACGGCCGTCACCTCTCCATCTAAAAAATGCCCCATTGCCATTTTTTCAGACGACGCCTCCGCATGCATGTCGACGATGATGGCGGAGGTTTCCCGTTTCAATCTCGACAGCTCACGCTTAGCCGTCTGAAAGGGACAATCAATCGTCGGCATGTACACCCGGCCCATCACCTGGAGGACGGCCAATCGCTCACCCCCCGCAGTCTCAATGACAACACTCCCACTTCCAGGCACCCCGGGCGGATAGTTTGCCGGGCGCAACAAGCGAGGCTCGCGAGAAAAATAGTCGACGGCTTCCTTTTTATCCCACGCATGGTTGCCGGTCGTGACGACGGAGACGCCTGTGTCAAAAAGCTCCTCGGCTAACTCCGGCGTGATACCGAAGCCTCCGGCCGCATTCTCCCCATTGGCGATGACCGCATCAATCTGGCGTTGGGCAACCAGACGAGGCACGGTTCGAGCAAGCGCGCGACGGCCCGGCTCTCCCATGACGTCGCCGATACATAACACCTTCATTTGGCGTATTCCACGTACCGGCTTTCCCGAATGACCGTCACCTTGATTTGGCCTGGATAGGTCAACTCCTGTTCGATCTTCTTGGCCAATTCGCGTGAAAGCTGGAACGACTCGGCATCCGTGATGTCTTCCTGCCGAACGATGACCCGAATTTCACGCCCCGCTTGGATGGCATACGCTTTCTGAACCCCTTTGTGCCCGGTTGCGAGCGACTCCAGCTTCTCTAACCGCTTCACATAGGACTCAAGTGCCTCGCGTCTTGCCCCAGGGCGAGCGGCCGACAGGGCCTCGGCTGCGGCCACCAATACGCTCTCCGGACAAATTGGCTCTACTTGCTCGTGGTGGGCCGCGATAGCATTGACGATCTTCGCCGATTCTCCGTATTTCTTGGCGATCTCAGCCCCCAACATGGCATGTGGCCCCTCCTCTTCATGACTGACGGCTTTGCCGATGTCATGGAGGAGCGCCCCCCGTCGAGCCAACTTAACATCAAGGCCTAACTCCGACGCCATGATGCCGCAGATGTAGGACGCTTCGCGGGCATGATAGAGATTGTTCTGGCCGTAACTCGTTCGATATTTCAGGCGACCCAAGACCTTGATCAACTCCGGGTTAAAATCGGAGAGGCCCAGTTCAAAGATGATCTTCTCGGCCTCTTCATACATCAACTTGTCGATGTCGACCTTGACCTTTTCGACGATCTCCTCGATACGCGTGGGATGGATGCGCCCATCGTGCATCAGGCGTTCCAAGGATACTTTTGCAATCTCTCGCCGCAAGGGATCAAACCCGGAAATAATCACAGCTTCAGGCGTTTCATCAATGATGAGGTCAATACCTGTCGCCGCTTCCAGGGCACGAATATTGCGCCCTTCACGACCAATGATTCGCCCCTTCATCGCATCATTCGGAATCGGGACGACTGAAATCGTCGACTCCGAGACATAGTCACGGACGACGCGTTGTATCGATGAGGTAATGATTTCCCGCGCCTCTCGTTCGGCATTCTCACGAGCCTCTTCAATGGTCCGCTTGGCAATTCCCACCGCATCCAGTCTTGCCTGCGACTCCATCTCAACAATCAATTGTTTTTTGGCTTCGTCGGCCGTCATGCCCGCGACGCGCTCGAGGGCTTCCCGGTGTTCACGCTCAGCTTTGGCGCAAGCAGCCTCTTTCGCCGCCAACCCTTCCTCCCGTTTTGCGAAGTCCTGTTCGCGCCTGCGGGCTTCGCTTTCACGCTTTTCAACGGCCGTCAACTTTCCATCCAACACACCTTCTCGCTGGATGAGCCGCTTTTCCACTCCGGACAGTTCACCTAGCTTCGCCTTTTGTTCTTGCTCGAACTCGGACTTTGCCTTAAACGCCAGATCTTTGGCCTCAAATCTGGCTTCCTTGAGGACATTCTCCGCTTCTCGCTGAGCATTCTGGACAACCTGCTTCGCAAGTTCTTCCGCCTCAGCCTGTTTCGCACCCGCCACACGGCGTCGCAGCAGCTCAAATACTCCCGCCCCAACCACGGCACCCACGATCAGAGACAGCACGATGGATACAACCGTTTCAGTAGAAATGGGAGTCACCCCCTTCTTAAGTTTCGCCAAGCCAGATCTGCTTGGACCGAGTCAGGCACACGATGACACATCACGGACAACGAACACGATTCGGACATGTGCGGTGATGATGAAGGAAGAGCCTTAGGAGACTGGAAATCGCTTCACTTGGAAGCACAGGCGTTCATCAGGATACAACCTTCGCACTTGCCGGGTTCTGCTGTTTGCCTCGCACTCCTCAGTCATCGACACGAGGCGGTGGACAATACAGCAACGGATTCTGGATCATCCCCTGTCCGGCCGGCATCTGCCATGATCGTGGTGCACCTTGAGCATCTTCTCGTCCCAAGACGAACTGACATGGTTGACTCCCCACGATCTGCAAATTATGCACCCCTTGAACAAACACTTCGTATCCCTTCAGAACAACCGTACCTGTGGTTTTCTTGACACGTATTTCCAAGTCATTCAACGGTTCAATGCTGTGCCCTTCCTACTCCACCGCCATTCACTTATCTACACGATAACAAAGGGACTCTTTGAAAGCAAGGCGAATCACCGCTATCGGAAGAGCGAGGACGGCATCTGCTCCTCGATCGATTCCATTAAGTTCACCATCCGCCGTTCGACGTCAGCCTCCCCCTGAACCCGTTTCTTCTCGGATTCAAAGAGTTGATGGGCAAGATTAATCGCGGTGAGCACCGCTAGTTTTGAGGGCGTCGTGGTCTTCATTCCCTCCGCGAGGTGTTTCATATGGTCGTCGACGAAATGAGCCAGCCGACGGACATACGCATCATCGCTGTCGCCGGTGATGGCATACCGGTGGCCATAAATTTCCACATCGATGGTTTTAGTCAATGGCCACCTCCTTTGGATCCTCGATACACTCGAGCAGCTCGATCTCGCTCATGACTTTTTCGATTCTCGTCTTGATATCAGTTCGCTCCATTTCCCATCTGCGATTCATATCATCCTGCTGGTCCAACCGCTGACGAGCCGTCTTGAGTTCCTCCTCTAAGAGTCCGTTCTTTCGTTTGAGCTCCTGAACGAGCTTGACCAAGTCACGAATTCGCGTTTCGAGCGCATCCATTCGATCCAGCGACATAATCATCCCCTCTTGGTTAGGACCACAATAGATTGTGGCGCACTATAAAAATTTCACAAGATCCTGTCAAGAAACGGTTTTAGGGGCACCGAATAAACGCAGATACTCCTTGTAACTGCGGAGCACCCGTTTGACGTATTGCCGCGTCTCCTGGTACTGAATCAGCTCCACGAACTCATCCTCACTTCGACCGCGATACGTTGTCGCCCAGGTCCCCACGACGACTGGACCGGCGTTGTATGCCGCGATCGCTTGCACGACATTGCCGGAAAACTGTGCCAGGAGTTGTTCCACATACCGCACACCGATCCGAATGTTGACTTCTTGGTCGAAGAGATCCTCTCGGGACACGTTCGGCAGATGATGTTGCTGCGCAACGGCAGTCGCCGTGGTCGGCATCACTTGCATCAAGCCGATGGCACCGACTCGGGACACTGCCTTCCAATCATACTGGCTTTCCTCTCGGATAATTGCGGCAACCAGAAAGGGATCAACCCCGTTGGTCGCCGACGTTTTAATCGTCGGGATCAATCCGGTTGGATAGGCCACGTTCCACAAACCGTCGGCGATCGTTCCACCGGTCCGTTCCAACTTCTCCCGGAACCGTGATCGCACGAGGCGTAGCGCATGATGGTACGCACCGACTTCATTCAGCATGATGGATAATGCGGCCAACACCTCGGGATCTCGACTATACCGATCCGTCAAGGCGCTCAACTCTCTCGCGGCATCCTGCTCTCGGCCAAGCAGTCTCAGTTCAACTGCTCGCCGGAAGGCTGACTGTTGTTCAATTTGCGTCCGATTCGTAACCTGGCTCTCCTGAGTCGGTGCGTGAACGGGCTCAGAAACAGGCTGAACGGCTGAGACGGGTGACACAGCCGGCTCCTGTTCCGGTCGTGAGAGAATCGGTAGGCTCCCCTGCTCCCGCGCCATCTGACAATAGTAGGTGTACGGGAACCGTTGACAGAGTTGCACAAACAGATCCTTTGCCTTGGTATCTCCAAGCTGCCCGTGGGCGCGAGCGATCCAGTAGAGCGCTTGAGGCTCAATATCGCTGTCTTTTTGGTCGACAATCTGCTGCCACACGCGGATCGCTTCCCGTTGGCGATCCGTTCGATACAGCAACCACCCTTCCCGCCATTGCGCCTCAGTCCGTTGAGAGGCAGGGTCACCCATCTTAGCCACATGTCGATATCGTTCAGCTGCTTCATCGAAGCGAGATTGATCCTCCAGCCAGATTCCAGCGAATAGATTGATCTGTCCCTTCTGCTCCGGAGTCAAAGTCCGCCTGGAGAGTGTGCGACACAAATCCAACAGCTTTTCTCCCGACCCCTGGCGGAGATAGACTCGCGCCAACCAAACCGTCGCCTCATCCCCCCGAGGTCCCTGGTCGTCAGTCAGTGCGGAGAAGGTGTCGCGCGCCTGGTCGTAGCTCTTGAGCCGAACCTGTGCAATCCCCAATTTGAGTTTGGCATCCTGGCGTTGCGGAGAAGAAGGATCGAGGGTCATGAACTTTTTGAGCTCATCAATCGCTTCCGAATGGAGAGACTGTGCCAGAAACGCCTGGGCCCGCTCATAATGCAGGTCGGGAGAGGCACTCCATGACGCGCCTCCGCCGTTGCTCGCCAACAGCGTCTCCGCCTCCTTTGATTCCTTCGTTTGTGGAAACTTCACCCAGAGCTGTTTCAACGTGTCTCGAGCTTCGGTCACCTGATTTTCTCGAAGATAGCACGAGGCCAATCGCAGCCATGCCTGCGCAATCTGAGGGTCTTTATCATTTCCACTCACCGCCTTCAGGGACCAAGAAATCGCCTCCGGACAACTGGCGGCTCGGTACCAGGCTTCCCCGGCGCGGAGCGCAACTAAGTTGAGCAAGTTGGAATCGGGAACCGCTTGCGACACTCCTTCGAACATCGCCGCAGCCTCCTTGACCTCCCCCAGGCGCAAGTGCACCTCTCCGATCCAGAATCGGATGTAATCGTCGAGAACCGGAAAATCTTGTTGTGCAGATCGAAGAAACGGCAGTGCAGCCGCAGGGTTACGATCAGCCAGAATCACGCCGGAGAGCAAGCCGGCCCGCTTCGCCCAGAGTGATGCCGTCCCCCCCTCCATGACCTTACGGAGACGCTCGAGTTTCAGGGCGACGACTTGGTCCTTCGTCAAGGCATTCCCTAGTCGTTCCCTGGGCCAGACCGCCGCCAGAAAACATTCCTCGGGAGACGCACAGCTTTCAGTATTCGGTTGGTCCAGCGCGGCAACTTGCGCGCTGGACGCGTCATGCGCAGGCACGAACAGACCGAACAGTGTCACACAGATGCCGACAACAGCTGACACATTACGGTTTCTCATACGTTGCCCATC